>SDBU01002662.1_pt1 | contig 23488 bp, 19 predicted proteins | sample 2277071 | NCBI WGS metagenome assembly SDBU01 (sample SAMN10397929, study PRJNA504765) | marine sediment metagenome | isolation source: marine sediment core GS08_GC12, 126 cmbsf | place: Arctic Ocean: Gakkel Ridge, Loki's castle | collected 2008 | reverse complement strand
TGGGCAGATGCCTTTGTTTTAGCTCTTAAAACTTGGTTTAACGGTGGGGATATAGAATTCGATTATTCGAAAATTCGACCGCAAGGTGCTCGTCTTAAAACAATGGGAGGTAGAGCCTCGGGTCCCCAACCGTTGATGGATTTGATGGAGTTCACCCAAAACAAAATTCTTAAAAAGCAGGGCAGGCGATTAAGCAATCTTGATGTTCACGACATTGTTTGCAAGATTGGAGAGATCGTGGTGGCAGGAGGTGTTCGCCGAAGTGCCCTCATTTCTCTCTCCGATCTAGAAGATGAAGAAATGCGTCATGCTAAGGACGGACAATTTTATGTAAAAGAAGGCCAAAGGAGTATGTCCAACAACTCAGCTGTCTATGAAGGAAAACCTTCGGCCGCCGAATTTTTGAGAGAATGGGAGGCTTTGGCCTCAAGCGGTTCGGGAGAACGCGGAATTTTTAATAGAGATGGTTTTAAGAACCAACTTCCGACTCGGAGATGGAAAAAATTTGAGAAGTATGCTGAAACCTCAGGAATAAATCCTTGCGGTGAAATAATTCTTCGTTCTAAACAGTTTTGTAACCTTACGGGTATAGTTGTCCGATCAGATGATACTGAAAAAACTTTGTTAAGAAAGATCAGACTAGCAACATTATTGGGAACATATCAAGCAACCTTAATCAACTTCCCTTATATTTCTAAGGAATGGAAGAAGAACTGTGAAGAAGAAGCTCTTTTGGGAGTTTCCATTACAGGCTATTTCGACAATAAAGTGGTGAGAAAACCTGGGGTTTTAAGGAAAATGAAGAAAGAGTCTATAAGGATGAATAAGAAATATGCCAAGAAGTTCAAAATCAATCCATCAACCTGCATTACCTGTATTAAACCTTCTGGGAACTCTTCCCAGCTTCTGGATACGGCTTCTGGAATGCACCCTAGATATGCGAAGTACTATATAAGGAGAGTGAGAATTTCCTCCACAGATCCTCTGTTTAAGATGCTTAAAGATCAGGGAGTTCCATGTTTTCCAGAAATAGGACAGGCACCTGATTCTGTTACTACTTATGTTTTAGAATTTCCAGCCAAATCACCAAAAGGAGCCATAGTTAAAGATGATTTATCAGCTTTGGAGCTTTTAGAACACTGGAAGAATTTAAAAGAAAATTTTACAGAACACAATCCTTCGGCAACGATTTATGTAGGAGATGATGAGTGGGTAGAAGTGGGAAACTGGGTCTATCAAAATTGGGATATTGTGGGGGGGCTCTCCTTTCTTCCAAGAAACAACCATGTATACAAGTTGGCCCCATACGAAGAGATAGATGGGAAAACTTATAAAGAGCTTTCAAAAAGAATAACGAACATAGATTTTTCTAAACTTCCACTATATGAAAGTCAAGACAACACTCAAGGGGCTAAGGAATACGCCTGTGTTGCTGGTGGTTGTGAGGCTTAGTCTGGGATCAAGTCTGACCTGGCTGAGGCTGTTGCGGTGGCAGACCCCGGTGTTCACCGGGGGAAGCTCGCCTAGCGAGTAAAAGACCCCATACCGGTTTCAGCCATGTCAATCTTGATCCCAAGGTCTTCCTGGCAGGGCTCGTGATAGAATAGGCTTCATGGCAATCTACACAAAGAGGGGAGATAAGGGCGAGACAAGTCTTCTTAATAAATTGTCTTCCCAAAAGGAAAGAATATCAAAAGCCTCTTTAAGAATTAGCGCTATCGGCGCCGTTGACGAAGTAAATAGTTTTTTGGGAATTATTGCATCTAATGCTGATCCTGAATTGAGGAAAATTCTTAGAGAAATTCAAAAAGAGCTTTTTCTGATAGGTTCAATATTGGCAGGTGCTAAACTTCGTTTTTATTCTACAAAAATCAAGCGGTTGGAGAAGCAGATTGATGAAATGGATAAAATATTACCTCCACTTAAAAATTTCGTCTTTCCTGGTGGAACTGAAATAGGCGCCCAGCTTCATTTTTCTAGAAGCCTGACCCGGAGGACTGAAAGAGCGGTTGTCAGGCTTTCAAAAAAAGAAAGAGTGAAGCCGCAAATCATTAGATTTTTAAACCGGCTTTCTGACTTTCTTTTTATGTTGGCAAGAAAAGTAAACTCAGATGCGAAAATAAAAGAAGAAATTTGGAAAAGTGGGTGATACAATGAATTTAATATGGTTTGGTTCAAAGAAAGAGAGCCGAAAGGTCCTCCTGAAGGAATTGTTGAACGAAGTGAAGAATTTGAGGTTTCGAAAGAAGAAAAAGAAACTGGAGTGGAGTCCCGTGCTGAGCATTTTACGGCTCAAGTTGAAAGAGGAGGAAAAAAGCTTATCCAGACCCCCAAAACTCAAAAGGTTGCAATTCAACTCCCGACAGACAGGGGCACGTTGGTTTCTTGGGCAAAAGGCCCAGCGGTCAGTTCTTTAACTTGGTTTGCCGCCTTTTGGTTGAGGATGATTAGGAAAGCGGCCCATTTTGGTTGGAAAATAGTAGGAAGTAAAAAAACTTAGAGCCGATGTCACCATTAATAACATTTGATATAAACGCCATAATTTTGGGAATGGTTATTGTTGTCTTGGTAATTTTTGGTTTGGTTGGCTTGGGATTTATTATTTTTACCCTTTTTCGCTGGAGGGGTAGGGAAAACCGCTCAATTGATTCAGTTCTTTTGCAGGTTGCCGTGCCACGAGGCAATGAAATAAAAATTGATGCCATGGAACAGCTTTTTGCCGGACTTTTTGCTATTAAGAAAGGTGGTTGGAAGCAAAGATTTTCGGTTCAGCCGACAATATCTTTTGAAATAGTTGCCAGACTGGAGGACATCAAATTTTATGTTTGGACACCCAAAAGCTTGAAAGACTTAGTTGAGAAGCAGATACATGGCGCCTATCAAGACGCAGAAATTCTGGAAATTGATGAGTACAATATTTTCACGAAAGATGGTAAAGTTGCCTATAAATCGCTGCAACTGAAGAAACAAAATTATTACCCCGTAAAGGTCTTTAAAGACTTACCAACAGACCCGCTGGCAGCGATAACTTCTACTTTGGGCAAAATGGGAGAGGGTGAAGCGGCGGCAATACAAGTCCTGATTTCACCGGCTGGTTCAGATTGGCAAAAACAGGGGAACAAGTTTATTGCTGACACAAAAAAACAAGAATCAGATCCCGAGAAGGCAAAGTTTTCAGTTCCGGCAAAAACCCTAGAAGCAGTAGAGAGCAAAATTGCTAAACCGGGTTTTGAAGTTTCCATTAGGATCATTGCTGTGGCACCACAGAAAGGGATGGCCGACGCCCATCTCAGAAACATAGTAGGAGCTTTTGAGCAATTCTCGTCCGAACTTAGTGGTTTTAAGAAAAGAAAGATAAGACGCAAGGGTACCTTTATGGAAGATTTTCTTTACAGATATCAACCCATGTTTCACCTTTTTGGTAATAGGCAATCTATTTTAAATTCAGAAGAACTGGCAACGATTTATCATTTTCCCAACAAACTAGTGACTACGCCGCATATTTACTGGCTCTATGCCAAGACCGCCCCAGCTCCGGCAGAGGTTCCAACCCAAGGGCTCTATCTTGGCATGAGTGCTTACAGAGGAATAAAACGACCTGTTTATATAGGTGATGATGACAGGCGCCGTCACATTTATATTATTGGCAAAACAGGAGTGGGTAAGTCTCAACTTCTCAAGGATTCAATTCTCCAAGACATAAAAGCAGGTAAAGGAGTTTGCCTTATAGACCCTCATGACACTATTGAGCAATTGCTGCCTCTTATTCCTCCTGAGCGAGTTGAAGATGTAATCTATTTTAATCCGTCCGACACTGAGCGCCCCATGGGCTTAAACCTTTTGGAAGCGGAGACGGAGGATCAAAAACACTTTGCCGCCACGGCAGTAATCAACATGATGTATAAACTTTTTGATCCTTATAAAACAGGCATTGTTGGCCCCAGATTTGAGCACGCGGTAAGAAATGCCATGCTGACGGCGATGAGTGACGAAGGTTCTACTTTTGTTGAAGTGGTTAGAATCCTAACCGATTCAAAGTTTGTTCAGGAAATATTACCTAAAGTAGAAGACCCAATAATTAGGCGCTATTGGACAGACCAAATAGCCCAAACTTCCGATTTCCACAAATCAGAGGTTCTTGACTATATAGTTTCTAAATTTGGACGTTTTGTTACCAATAAAATGATAAGAAACATTATTGGTCAGTCAAAGTCTGCTTTCTCTTTCCGCCAGGTGATGGATGAAGGAAAGATTTTACTTATTAACCTGGCCAAGGGTGAAATAGGGGAGGAGAACTCTAATTTCTTAGGACTGATTTTAATACCAAGAATTTTAATGGCGGCCATGAGTAGACAGGATACGCCGGAGGCAGAGCGTCGAGATTTTTATCTTTACGTTGATGAGTTCCAAAATTTTGCCACTCCTGATTTTGCTCAAATACTTTCTGAAGCCAGGAAGTATCGGCTTAATCTTTGTGTTGCCAACCAGTTTATCGGCCAAGTTGAGGAGGAAGTTAAAAATGCTGTTTTCGGAAATGTGGGAACACTTATTTGCTTTAGAGTGGGTGTTACCGATGCTAATTATCTGGCCCATGAGTTTACGCCTGTTTTTGCCGAAGACGATCTTTTGAATATTGACCGGTTCCATGTTTATACAAAAACAATTGTTAATAACGAACCAGTACCTCCTTTTTCAATGGATCTAACAAAGGATTTAGAAAAAGAGGCAAAATTAGCTAATCCAAGAGTGGCTGAGATTATTAAAGAAATGAGCAGGCTCAAATACGGCCGGGATGTCAGGTTGATTGAAGCAGAGGTTGTAAGAAGAGCTAAACTTTGATACTGTAATTAACATCTAATGGCTAAAATAGGAATTATCGGCTGGGGAGTGGTTGGTCAGGCTATTGGAAAAGGATTTGAAACAAAAAAAGGAAATAAAGTCTTTTGGTACGATAAATACAAAAAAGGACCCCATACCCTTGATGAAGTAATAAAAGAATCAGAGTTTATTTTTCTCTGTCTTCCTACTCCAATGTTTTCTGACGGAAGCGGAATTGACCCCTCCATTATGAACGAGGTAGTTGACCAGATTGCGCCAAAAATTGTCAAAAAAGATAAGGTTCTGGTAGTTAAATCTACAATAGTTCCAGGAACTACTTTTTCCTATAAAAAGAAATATCCGAAGACAAACTTTGCCATGAATCCGGAGTTTCTGACAGAGGCTAATGCTCTGGGCGACTTCTTAAAACCAGACAGAACAGTCATTGGCGCTTTTTCCCAAGCAGTTGCCAGCAGACTGGCCAGTCTTTACCAGGACTTATATGGGCCGGGTAGCAAAATATTTATCACTGATCCGACAACGGCCGAGATGGTTAAATATATGAGTAATGCTCTTTTAGCCACCAAAGTCATTTTTGCCAATGAAATGTATGATCTTTGTACTGCCCTAGGAATCAAGTATGAGGAAGTTAAAGATATGGTGGCGGCCGACACTCGAATTGGCCCAAGCCATCTGAATGTTACTACTGTAAGAGGATTTGGCGGCAAATGTTTCCCTAAAGACATGGTCGCTTTAATTGGTTTTGCTAAAAAAAGGAAAATTGACGCCTCTCTTCTCAAGACTGTTTGGCAAAAGAATCTAAGGATTAGAAAAGTCAGGGACTGGGAGAATATTGAGGGAGCAGTTAACTTCAAAAAGAAAAAATAAACTTCTCTATTTCTGCCTATTTTGGTATAATTGAGTATTCTCGGGCCCGTCGTTCAACGGTTAGGACGGGATTCTTATAAAGTCCAGACGATGGTTCGACTCCATCCGGGCCCACCCACAAGATGTCATCACGTTTAAATAAACTTTCTGGCGAAAAACTTCGACAAAAAGGTGAAAGATTAAGAGAAGAAGAAAAATATCTTGAGGCACTAAAGGTGCTTGATGAGGCTCTTATTAAATGTCAAGAAGAAAAAGACTATCATACACTGGTCGTTGTTTTGAAAGATAGATTTTTAACTTGGAAACATTTATTTTTGCACTCCAATGATCGGGTCTACCTCATTCTTGCGCAAAAAGATGCAGAGTCTATGTTTTCAATATGTCAGGAATATAATTTAAAAGATAAATTCCATACTTCCTATTTCAGACTTGCCGAGGTGGCGGAGCTACTGGAGGATTATAAATCTCAAGTTAAATACTTCAAGAAAGCCCTAGATACTTATAAAGGATTTCTTTCCGAGAAGGGCAATTATCGCACTCATTTGGGTACTGCACTTTATAGGAGTGGAAAGAAAAAAGAAGGAAAGGAAGTAATGCTTGAGGGTACCAAGGAGATACAAAAAGGAGCGGGTGAACTAGACTCATTTTTCGTCAATATTTGGTTATCAGGAGCACACATGAGACTTGTTGAACTTTTAAGAAAAGATGAACCAGAGGGAGCCAAAAAGCATTTAGAAAAAGCCGGAAAAATTGCCAAAAACGACCCAAAACTAGTTATTAGAAGAAGACAAATAGAAGAACTTACAAGGTCTTTTAAAACTTAAAGCTCTTCGAGGATTTGTTTTTTGCCGGGTTCTTTGACTTCGGCCAATTCTAAATAGCGTTCCGTAGTAGAAAGCCTTTTGTGACCCACAACTTGAGAAAGAAGAACCAGGTCAACTCCAGCTTTTAGGTTTTCAACAAGAAATGTGGTTCTTAGATCATTAACTGAATAACCGGGAATCTCTGCTCTCTGCATGTAGCGGTCAATGGCTGCTCTTATATTTCTCACTGCCAAGGGGTTGCCGTTTTTACTAACAAAAACATAAGGAGAGTCTGCCTTGGGCCGTATTTCAAGATATGCGTTAAGTGCTTCTTTGGCTGATTTGTTTAAAGGAATATTTCTCTCAGGTTGGGTTGCATAAGCTTCGATTTTAGCTTTTTCACCCTTAATGTTGTCGATTTTGAGATTGGCCACTTCTGAAATTCTCATCCCGGCCTGAAGGATAATCTCGACTATGGCAGCAATTCGAGTGTCACTCCTGACAACATCCCTTAAAGCTCTATATTCTAGGGGGGATAAAAACTTAGGGACAGATGGTTCGATTTTGGGGTGAGCCACATCGGCTGAGACGTCTGAAGTAGTTAGTTTTTCAGAGATTAACCACCTAAAGAAAGTTTTGACAGCATTTAACTTTCTGGATACGCTTTTGGGTGTGTATTTTTCAGCCAATAACGAGTCGCGAAAACTTTCTATATCAGCTTGGCGCACATCGTCAACCAAAGCTTTATTTTTGTTTCGCAAAAAGCTGATTAGTTGTTCAAGATCTGCCCTATAGGCAAGAACAGTTGAAGGAGAGCGGTCTTTTTCCTCTAAACTTTTGGTAAACTTAGGAAGCAGATTTTTTAATACCTCTTGTGCCATAATATATTTTGCGGGCAGAGGTTCTGATAGAAAACCAGAATTAAATTATCGGACTATATAGTATCACAATTTTTTAAAAGGTCAATATATTATAAGACCTTTAGTTTTGTAAGACCATGTTTGAAAAATTTACTGAAAAATTAAAAGAGAAATTAGGAGTTTACTTAAACTATCTCTTAATTTTTATTTTTTTACTGATGCTTGTTTCTTTAATCAGAAATATTCTGAGAGTAGTTGAATCTAACAAAAGAATTGAAAAAGCACAAGATCAGGTGGAGAGACTTAAAAAAGAAAATGAGGAGCTAGAAGAAAAACTGGCGGTCACAAGAAGTGAGGGATATATAGAGAAACAATTAAGAGATAAATTAGGACTGGCCAAAGAGGGAGAAATTGTTATAGTTTTACCGGATGAAAAGATATTAGAAACACTTGCTCCGAGTTTGGAAGAAGAAGAAGAAACCCTGCCTGACCCCAATTGGAAAAAGTGGCTGAAATTGTTTTATTGAGCTTGTTAGTTCCTCTTAAATTTGATAATATATCAAGGCTGACGTGCGGGGTAGTGTACGGCTGCACGGAAGGCTCATAATCTTCCAGACCGGGTTCGACTCCCGGCTCCGCAACATATAGTTCGCCAGCGTAGCTCAGTGGTAGAGCAGAGTCTTCATAAGGCTAAGGTTCGGTGGTTCGAATCCACCCGCTGGCACAATTAGTCTTTCTAAGAATAAGTCCGTCCCATGGACGGATTTTTTGATAAACTGAACTTATATGACAAAAAAACGAATTCTTACTGGTGATAGACCAACAGGCAAGTTGCATCTGGGTCATTACGTGGGCACGCTGCAAAATAGAATAAAATTGCAGGATAAATACGAGACTTTCATTTTGATTGCCGATTATCATGCCTTGACAACAAAGCCTAGTAAAAAAGATATTTCTCAATTTAATGAAAACACAAGAGAGATGGTTTTGGATTATCTTTCAGTGGGACTAGATCCCAAGAAGGTTACTTTTTACCGCCAGTCGGATATTCCAGAAGTGACAGAGCTCTTTCTTATTTTTTTGATGTTGGTGACTGTTCCACGAGCCCAGCGCATCCCAACTCTCAAAGAGATTACCAAAGACCTTGGTATTACTCAGCCTTCAATGGGTCTTCTGTCATATCCAATTCTCCAGGCGGCTGATATCCTGATGGTTAAAGGCGAGCTTGTGCCGGTTGGTAAAGATCAAGAGTCTCATGTTGAACTGGCTCGGGAAATAGCCCGCACATTTAACAGGGAATATGGTGGTGTTTTTCCAGAACCTAAGGCTCTTATAGGAGACGTGCCGGTTCTTCCAGGAACAGATGGGAAGTCTAAAATGAGCAAGTCTCTTGGAAACACTATTTTTCTTTCAGATTCAAAAGAAGAAGTCCGTAAGAAAATAATGGACATGTATACTGACCCTGCCAGGATTCACCCAACCGACCCCGGACATGTTGAGGGAAATCCTGTTTTTGTCTATTTAGATGAATTTGGTCAAGAGAAGGATAGGAAGAGGATAGATGAATATAAAAAGAAGTATAAAGAAGGCAAAGTGGGGGACGTTGAGGTAAAAGAATATTTAGTTGATGTTTTGAATCGCTTTCTTGAACCAATAAGGGAACGAAGAAAGGAATACACAAATGATCCAAAGATAGTTGACAGAATACTTGAGAGTGGTAGAGAAAAAACACAAAAGGAGGCAAAAGCGATTCTTAAAGAAGTCAAAAAGGCAATGGGGCTCAGTTCTTAGTGTTACTCCTAGGCTTCAGGCGTGATATAATGCCAAGGGAATCTATATGGACGGCTTAAGACAAGTTAAAAAACCAAGAGGAAGACCGCCTGCAAAAAGGCGCTTTGAGTTTAAACTCAAGATTAACCTTTGGACTATTGTTATTGGTTTTCTTTTGGTCATTTTCTTCTTACCCCTCCTTCTTTCATTTACAGAAATGCGAAAAGAGGATAATAAAATTGAGATTTCTCAGGCACTCTCTGACATCAAGCAAGAAAAAGTGGAAAAAGTGGAAGTTCAAGATGAGAGAATCTCACTAACCTATAAAGATGGAGATATTAAGATTTCTACTAAAGAGGAAAACGAGAATTTTTCCGAACTCTTGGAGAAGGCAGGAATTCAGCCTACTGATGTTAACTACGCCGTGGTTGATCAGAGTTTGGCAAAGGCAATAGGAGAGATTTTAAGCATAGTTTTGCCTCTTGGCCTCATGGCTGTTTTCTTCTTTTTCATTATAAAGTCTCAAAGTAAGGGTGCCCAGGATATCTTTTCCTTTGGCCGTTCTCGGGCCAAACTTTTTGCCAAAGGTAAACAGTCGACAACCTTTGATGATGTGGCAGGAGTAGAAGATGCCAAAAAGGAGCTTGAAGAAGTAGTAGATTTCTTGAAAAACCCAGCAAAATACAGACGCATTGGGGCCCGAACACCAAAGGGTGCTATTTTATTCGGCCCAGCTGGTGTTGGTAAAACGCTTTTGGCAAGGGCGGTTGCCGGTGAAGCAGGAGTACCCTTTTTCAGTATGGCCGGTTCTGAGTTTATGGAGATGCTCGTAGGTGTTGGCGCCTCTCGTGTAAGAGATCTCTTTGGTCAAGCTAAGACCTCTGCACCTTCAATCATTTTCATTGATGAGATTGATGCCATTGGTAGACAGAGGGGGAGAGGATTTGCTGGGGGACATGACGAGCGAGAACAAACATTGAACCAGATTTTGGTTGAAATGGACGGCTTTACTCCTAATGACAAAGTCGTGGTTCTCGCCGCCACTAACAGAGGAGATCTCTTAGATCCAGCCCTTTTAAGACCAGGAAGGTTTGACAGAAGGGTGATGCTTGATATGCCGGACAGAGAGGGAAGAGAGGCAATATTAAAGATCCATGCCAGGGGTAAGAAATTTGTCAAAGGTATTAAATGGGGAGGAGTAGCGGATAGAACAGTTGGTTTTTCAGGCGCGGATTTAGAGAATATGTTAAACGAGGCGGCGATTTTCGCGGCAGGCCAGAATAAAATGGTAATAGAAGCAGCGGATATTGAGGAAGCAGCCACAAAGGTAAAACTTGGGCCGGCCAAAAAGCGCTTGCAAAGCGATGAAGACAAAAAAATTACTGCCTGTCATGAAGCAGGACATGCAGTTGTTACCCACAATCTTTCTAAAATGGATCCAGTCCACAGAATTTCAATTGTGGCTCGAGGTATGAGTTTAGGACACACATTGATTCCACCGGCGGCAGATAGAACTCATGAGACTAAGAGTAGAATATTGCAAAAAATTATAGCGATGCTTGGAGGAAGGGCAGCTGAAGAGGTTATTTTTGATGAAATGACCTCAGGTGCTTCGAATGATATTGAGCAAGCAACCAGATTGGCCCGAGCAATGGTGGTTAATTTCGGCATGAGCTCCCTTGGTCCAATTGATTTTGGTCCACAAGTGGATTATGACGAATTGGGTAAACCCAACTGGTATGAGCCGGCCCAAGTTTCTCCGGCCATGCAGGAAAGAATTGATTTAGAAGTTAAAAAAATTGTTGATTCTTGCTATCAGGAAGCTGTTTCTATTACTAAAAAACACCGGAAAATCCTTGATAAAGTAGTAGAAGCTCTACTCAAGAAAGAAACCCTAGGCAGAAATGATTTTGAGAAAATCACAGGCAAAAAACCCAGTAAATAGGATCTTCTGTTAGAATATCTTCATAACAGACTTTATCGAATATAACCTATGATTATGAGCAAGTTAGTTTTAATAGACGGTAATGCCATTCTTCATCGGGCTTATCATGCCATGCCTCCTTTAACCACAAAGAAGGGGGAGCCGATAGGTGCTGTCCACGGGTTTGTTTCAATGCTTTTAAGAGTAATCCAGGATTTAAAACCAACTCATCTAGTCGTTGCTTTTGATAGAAAAGAACCGACCTTTAGACATAAGGAATACAAGCCATATCAGGCCCATCGGCCTGAGACGGATAAAGATTTGGTTCTCCAGTTTGACAAAGTGAAAGACGTTCTTAAAGCTTTTGGAATTCCAATTTATGACAAAGCAGGATTCGAGGCAGATGATGTTATTGGGACTTTGGCAAGGCAAGCGGAAAAGAAACTTGAAGAAATTGTCATAGTAACCGGAGATAAAGATATCTTACAGCTGGTTTCTGATAAGACGAGAGTTTATCTGCCAATACGGGGTTTGTCTGAAGCAAAATTAATGGGAGAAGAAGAGGTGGTTGAAAAAATAGGAGTAAAACCTTCACAAATTGATGATTATAAAGCTTTAGTGGGGGACCCATCTGATAACTATCCGGGCGTTCCTGGTGTTGGTCCCAAAACAGCCACTAAGCTTTTGTCAGAATACGAGACAGTAAAAGATGTTTACAAGAACCTTAAAAATATTCCTGCTCCAATAGCCAAGAAGTTGGAAGAAGGGAAGGAATCGGCCATGGTTTGTCAAATGTTGGCTGAAATTATTACCAACGTTCCGGTTAGGTTGGATCTTAAAGATGCTGATGATTGGGGTGTTGACAGGAAAGAAGTTTTGGATTTGTTTGCAGAATTTGGATTTAAAACATTATCAAAAAGAGTCAAAGATGTAGGGAAAAAGATAATTGAAGAATCTCAGCTAACACTTGTTTAAATGAAGATAGCACTTGTACATGATTATTTGAATGAATTTGGGGGTGCTGAGCGGGTATTGCTGGCCCTTTCTGAAATTTGGCCTGATGCCCCAATTTATACTGCCTTTTATAGAAAAAGTTCTCCTGCCTGGGAAAGATTTAAGAATAAGAACATTAAGGTATCATGGGCTCACTATGTCCCTTTCTTTAATAATAAACTCCATAGCCCCTTAAGATTTCTTGCCCCTTTAATTTGGGGCAGTTTTGATTTTTCTAAGTACGATGTTGTTATTAGTTCCGCAGGTTGGTATATCACCAAGGGTTTTCGGAAAGGTAAAAAGACGGTTGAAATCTGCTATTGTCACGCACCACCGCGATGGCTTTATGGTTATCAAACTTCAATTGAATGGCAAAAATACTGGCCAGTAAGAGTTTACGCGGCAATAATTGGCCATTTTATGAGAATGTATGATTTTAAATCAGCCCAAAAAGTTGATTATTTTATTGCGAACAGCAAGAATGTTGCCTCAAGAATTAAAAAGTTTTACAGAAGAAATTCAAAAGTAATTTATCCCCCAGTAGAACTTCCGAAAATCCCTAAGGTTAAAAAAGGAGATTATTATTTAGTTATTTCAAGGATTGTTGGAGGGAAAGGCCTTGATTTGGCTGTGGAAGCTGCCATGAAGCTCGGAATTAGATTAAAAATTGCTGGTAAACCTGCCGGCTATTACATGGAGTATAAGAAACTTACAAAAATGTCCAAGGGAAAAGTTGAGTTTTTAGGTTATGTAACTGATCAAGAATTAGTAAAGCTATATACAGGGGCAAAGGCTTTTTTGGCTTTAGCAACAGATGAAGATTTTGGAATTACGCCTGTTGAAGCGATGCTTGCTGGGACGCCAGTCATTGCTTTTAGGGGAGGGGGGTATGTTGAATCTGTGATTGAGGGAAAGACTGGAATATTTTTTGATGAACCAAGTATTGACTCATTGAGCAAAGCTATTAGAGAATTCGAAAGAATTAAGATTAAATCGGAGGATTGTATCAGACAAGCCAGAAAGTTTTCTAAAGAGAGATTTAAAAAAGAAATCAAGGAGTTTGTTGAGAAACATGCCTGAATTACCCGAAGTTGAAACCATTAAAAAAGATTTGTCGAAGCTGATTGTTGGTAAAAAGATTTTAGATATAACAACTGATTCGCCCAAACAGGTTCAACCTTCGCTGGAAGCAGTAAAAAAAGCAGTTGTTGGCGCGACTATTAAGAAAATTGAAAGACGAGCCAAGCTTCTCCAAATCTTTCTTTCTAACGGTAGAATTTTGGCGATTCATTTAAAATTGACCGGTCGGCTTTTGGTCAGGAAAAAAGGTACCCCTCAAGATAATTGGCAGCATGTTACCCTTGCCTTGAGTGGCAACAAAGAGCTTCGCTTTGCTGATTTACGCAAATTTGGTTGGGTCAGGTTAGTGAGAAATGAAAAAGAATTGGGGAAAATGTTGACCGAATTTGGACCAGAACCTTTGGATGATCTTAATCTGAAAGAATTTCAATCAATTCTTTCTTCAAGTTCCCGGCCGATTAAAATCCTTCTAATGGATCAGAAGAAGATTGCTGGTATTGGCAATATTTATGCCAGCGATGCTTTATTCCTTGCCAAGATTCATCCGGAAAGAAAAACCGATGGGTTAAACAAAAAAGAAATTAAAGGACTTTTTGAAGCAATTGAAAAAGTATTAAAAGCGGGAATCAAATATCGTGGTGCTTCTGATCAATACTATTTGGATGCTTTGGGGCACAGGGGTTCGTATCAAGATCACTTTCTGGTTTACGGTCGGGAAGGGAAGCCCTGCCTTAAGAAATGTGGCAGGGAAATTAAGAAGATTAAACTTGGCGGTCGCGGAACTTACTTTTGTCCCAGTTGCCAAAAATAACCAAAATGAAAATATTGCTTCTAACAGCTACCTACCCCCCTTCAGTTAATGGTGTTGCGGTTTCCGTAAGCAATTTATTCAGCGCATTAAGAAAAATGGGCCATGAGGTAGTTGTTCTTGCCCCTGACGATGACACTGGTGAACCGGTACAAAAAGGTGAAGTAAAATATCCTTCTGTAACCAGTCCTTTAGTTGAAGATTACCCGATCCCACTCTTGCCCATTACTCCCGAAATTATTAAGCTTTTATCCAAGAAAAAGTTTGATATAGTTCATGCCCACCACCCCTTCCATATTGCTTTTTTTGCCGACATAGTTTCATCCATTAATAATATTCCATTAGTTTTTACCTACCACACCAGGTATGACGAGTATGCAAAAGTCTATTTGAAATTTTTGCCCAAGAAAATTTCGAAGAGAATTGCGAACTACACAGCTCACCGTGCTTGTAGGCGAGCAGATGTTTTAATTGCGCCGTCAAAACTCATTGGTAAAGAATTAAAAAACAGGTTTCCCAATAAGAGAATTAGAGTTGTTCCTACGGGTTTGGCAAAAATGCAGATGCCCAAAACATCTATTCGTGCACTCAGAAAGAAATTCCATTTACCAACTAAAAAAACAATTCTTTTGAGCGTCTCTCGTTTGGCTAAAGAAAAAAACCTAGGTCTCTTGATTCAAAGTCTTCGTTTGCTGCCCAAAGATTATCATTTATTAATAGTTGGCTCGGGTGCTCAAGAGAGAGAACTGAAACGGAGTGTTCATGATTTAAATCTTGATGGAAGAGTAACTTTTACAGGCAAGATTGCTCACTCCGAAATTGCCGCATTTTACCATTTATCAGATATTTTCCTACTTTCTTCATTAACCGAGACCCAGGGCCTGACACTTCTTGAGGCATCATATTTTGGCTTACCCACAGTGGCCGTTGATTCAGGAGTAAACAAGGAGTGGGTGCCTGTGGGTTCAGGGCTGTTGGCAAAAAACGATCCAAAAGAGTTTAGTAAAGCTATATTAGAAGTTAAAACCTGGAATAGAGAGGAAGTCTCTGAAATTACTAAGAAATGGGCCAGTGGTTATACAATTGAAAATACGGCTAAAGATATGATAAATGCTTACCAAGAAGCATCGGTAGATAAAAAAGATCAACGCTTGCGAAAGTCAAAAATAAAATTATTAAAAAATCTACTGAAATGATTATTTCAAAGATTCATTTATCCAATTTTAGAAACTTTCAAGACAAGGTTCTTGCTTTTTCTCCCAAGACAACTGTCTTGGTTGGTCCAAATGCTTCAGGTAAAACAAATGTTTTAGAAGCTATTTTCCTGCTGGCAACGGGCAAAAGCTTTAGAGCAAGAGTGGAGGAGGAGATGATTGATTACGAAGAAGAGATAAGTAGGATTAGAGGAATAATACAACCAAAAACCAATTTAGAAATTGTTCTTACTCGGGGTGAAATAGGAATTGGTACAGCGAGGTCAGAGAAAGTAGCCAGAAAGAGACTTTTGATAAACGGTGTTGGTAAAAGACTAATTGACTTTGCTGGCAATTTCAAACTTGTTCTTTTTGGACCCTGGGATCTTCACTTAATAACAGAGTCTCCAAGCATAAGGAGGAAATTTTTAGATACAGTATTATCTCAGGTTGATAGAGAATACAGGCGGGCAAGCTTGTCGTATGATAAAGGAGTAAGACAACGAAATAGGCTTCTTTACAGGATTCGGGAGGAAGGTTTATCCCACCCCCAACTTCTTTTTTGGAACAGGCTTTTAATCAAAAACGGAGATTATATTTCAAAAAAGCGTGAGGAGTTCATTTCTTTTGTAAACCAGACAGGGCCTTTAAATGAGCAGGTTTTTAAATTGGATTATGATAAAAGTGCCATTTCTGAGGTAAGGTTGGAGCAGTATAAAAATGAAGAGATTGCTGCAGCCACTACTTTGGTTGGCCCCCATAGAGATGATTTTTGTTTTCGATTAAAAAAGCGAAACTTAGCACGATATGGAAGTAGGGGAGAACAAAGGATGGGAGTTTTGTGGCTTAAATTAGCTGAGCTGGCTTTTGTAGAAAAAATAGCGGAACAAAAACCCACTCTTCTTTTGGATGATATTTTCTCAGAACTTGACCATGAGCACCGAGAAGTAGTAATGGAAGCAGCTGGCAACCAACAGACGATTATTACCACTGCTGATCCGCACTTTGTGAAAGGTCTTAAAAAAGTAGAAAAGATTGAACTCAAAGGGTAAAATGTAAGTCATGGAAATTGAAGAACCCCCGGTTAAAGAGAAAATATTAAAAGTCAAAAATTTTTGGAAGAGATGGCAGACAGAGAAAGAAATAAAGGTTGCCACTGGTCCACCGCCAACTTTTGATGAGTTGCCTCCCAAAGAGCCACCGGAGATACAAGATCAAGCAATAAAGGAGGCTCAACTGAAAGCTGGAGTTGGGACTTTTGTTAGTAGAACGGCAGCGGGTATGAATAAGACCAAGAAAGAAGCAGAAAAGGTAGGGGAAGAAGTAGCAAAAAGGCAGGTGGGAGGTTCATCTTCTGAGAGTAGCGAGACTTCTGAGAGCTAAAGTTTCCTGTTGTTTTTTCCGCAGATTCTGCGTAAAATAAAGGTTAGTGTACAGTCCTAAATTTAATATCTCCAACAAAATTTTAAAAAACATAGGCCAGATTGAGGCGGCTAAAGAAGTAGTTGAAAATGCCCCCTTGGTCCCTTCTTTTGAAAAACAATTTCAATCAGATGCTATCGTTAGAACTGTCTATCACGGAACCCATATTGAAGGAAATGATTTGACCCTGGCGCAGACAAAGAAAGTTCTGGAAGGAGAGACTGTTTTTGGCAGACCCAGAGATATTCAGGAGGTTATAAACTACAGAAATGTGGTGACCTTACTTGAGGAACTAGGTAGCCAGAGGGGGGGGTATGACCCGGAAATGCTGAAAGATATTCATCAAGCCACAGTTCAAAAAATTGTTCCTGAAGAGAAAGTTGGGGTTTTTAGAACAAGCCAGGTAGTTATAAAAGAAGAGGGAACAGGTAAGATTATTTTTCAACCACCACGGTTTGTTGAAATACCATATCTTTTGGAAGATTTTTTTGAATGGCTGAACTCGAAAAAAGCGAAAGATATTCACTCTATATTAAAAGCCGGAATTGCCCACTATATTTTGGTTACGATTCACCCCTTTGTTGAGGGTAACGGAAGAACGGTAAGAGCTTTCGCCACCCTAATCCTGCTTCGCGAGAATTATGACATCAAGCGGTTTTTTGCTCTTGAAGAGCATTTTGACCAAGACCCGGCCACTTATTACGAAGCATTTTCCAAGGTTGACAGACAATCTCCGAATTTAGGACAGCGAGATTTGACAACCTGGCTTGAATACTTTACCGAGGTGGTGGCAATTGAACTTGCCAAAATCAAAGAAAAGGTAAGAAAGCTTTCAATCGATACCAGATTAAAAGTTAAAATCGGTAGGCAAATAGCTTTAACCGAACGCCAAATGAGATTGGTTGAGTATCTTTCTGATCAAGGATCGGGAATAATGCAAAATCTGAGAGGGGTTTTGCCAATGGTGTCGGAAGACACAATTTTGCGGGATTTAAGGGACTTATTGGAAAAAGGTATAATCAAAAAAGAAGGGAGCACTAAAGCCTCAAGGTATATTATTGTAAGCAGGTAAGTCATGAAATTTAGTGAATTAGCCAACTACTTCGACAAACTAGAGAAAACAGCATCACGGAATGAGATAACACAGATTCTGGCTGAGGTTTTTAAAAAAACAAAACCGGAAGAAATAGATAAAGTTGTTTATTTATTTCTAGGACAGCTGGCCCCAAGCTATCAAGGGATTGTTTTTAATATTGCCGAGAGAATGATGCTTCGGGTTCTTTCCGAAGCCTATGGAAAAGAAGTGAAAGAGGTCAGAAGTCTTTATAGAAGAAAAGGGGATCTTGGTAATGTAGCCCAAGAGCTGGCCAAAGGTAAAGGTAGGGGTTTAACTGTTTCTCATGTCTATGATGAGTTGGTGGAAATAGCCAAAGATGAAGGGTTGGGTAGTCAGGAGAGGAAGGTAAAAAGAACGGCCAAATTACTTTCTGAACTTGATCCCTTGAGTACTCGTTTTGTTACTAGAATTCCGGTTGGCAAGCTAAGATTGGGATTTTCAGATAAAACTATTTTGGATGCATTGAGTTGGATGGAGAAGGGCGATAAAAGTGCCAAGGGTGATATAGAAAAAGCCTATTATGTTACGCCAGACGTTGGTGCTCTGGCCAAAAAAGTGAAACAGGTCGGAATAGCCAAGGCTGCTTCTGAAACCACTCCGGTTTTAGGTGTGCCAATCTTACCCATGCTTGCCCAAAGGATTAAAAGCCCGGCGGAAATGATTAAGAAGATGGGGAAAGTGGGAGTTGAACCAAAACTTGATGGTTTGAGGATACAAATCCATTTTAAACGAGGATTTGTAAAAGCATATACAAGAAATTTAAACGAGACCTCTTGGATGTTCCCCGAACTCAAAAATTTAGGAAAATACGTTAAAGGCTCTGAGTTAATTTTGGATACTGAGGCGATTGGTTTGGATGAGAAAACCAAGACTTTGGTTAATTTCCAAACAACCATGACCAGAAGAAGAAAACACGAGATTGAAAGAGTGGCTTTAAAAGTAAAAATTAAATTTTATGTTTTTGACATCCTTTTTAAAGATGGCAAAAGTTTAATGGATAAGTCTTATTTAGAAAGACGCAAAGTTTTAGAGAAAACGGTTAAAAACGGGCCATTTACTCAAATTGTTGATTGCCAAGTTACAGAAAGTCCGGAGGAAATTAGCAGCCTCAATATCCAGAAAAGAAAAGAAGGACTGGAAGGAATCATCCTTAAAAAAACAGACAGTCTCTATGTTCCTGGCAGAACTGGATGGCGTTGGGTGAAGATGAAAGAAGCAGAAAAAGCCCACGCTAAATTAGCAGATACCATTGATTGTATTGTCATGGGATACACGGCCGGGAAAGGAAAGAGGGTCCAGTTTGGTGTGGGGCAGTTTTTGGTGGGGGTGAGAAATAAAGAAAAAATCAAAACTCTTACTAAGGTAGGAACAGGCCTAACAGATGAGCAGTTTAGAGAGCTAAAGAGGCGCTTAAGTAAGTTGGAAACAAAAGAGAAACCAAAGGAATATGTAGTTCATAAAAATTTGGAACCAGATTATTGGGTGGAGCCAAAACTGGTGGTTGAAATTGCAGCTGATGAGATTACCAAAAGCCCAACCCATTCAAGTGGTTTAGCCTTGCGCTTTCCTCGCCTGATACGTTTCAGAGATGACAAAAGCCTTGATCAAGCGACCACAACTTCAGAGGTCAAGAAACTTTTCCAAATGCAAAAAGGCTAAGTCTTTGCTAGCATTAAAGAATGTCTGACCGAAAGAGGGGCCTTACTTCAGAAGAAGCAGAAAAGAAACTAGTACAGTTTGGACCAAACGTTTTGCCCGAGAAGCCTCCTCCAAGCGATTTGGCTATTTTTACCTCCCAGCTTAAAAATCCTTTGGTTTATATCCTGGTTGCTGCAGGGGTAATTACTTTTCTTTTGAATCATATTTCGGACACGGTTATTATTGCTTTTGCCGTTTTTATTAATACCATTTTGGGTTTTTTACAAGAGAGGCGGGCAAGCAAATCCCTTTCCGCCTTAAAACAACTTATTCATCCAAAAGCGAGAGTTCTAAGAAACGGTGAATTGAAAACAATTGATGTTTCAAAAGTCGTTCCTGGTGATATTGCGGTTGTAGGTGTTGGTGATAAAATTCCGGCTGACGGAAAACTGGTTGAGGCCAATAGGTTTTTTCTTTCAGAGGCCATTCTCACCGGTGAGTCAATGCCTGTTAGGAAAAAGGTGGAAGATAAAGTATTTATGGGCACAATCGTTACTTCTGGTCAGGCAAAAATAGCCATCGAGATAACTGGAGAGGAAACAGAGGTAGGAAAAATTGCCCAAAAGGTGCAGGAGCCGGCTGAAGATACTCCTTTAAGAAAACAAATAACAAAATTCAGTCGCCAACTAGCCATTCTTGTTTTTTTCTTGGTACTGTTTGTTTTTGTCATTGGTTTATTAACAGGCAGAGATGTTCTGGAGATTTTTACCGCCTCTGTGGCCTTGGCAGTCTCCGCCATTCCTGAAGGGCTTTTAGTTGGCTTAACCGTTGTTTTGGCCATCGGGATGCAAAGAATTTTAAAAAAGAAAGGTTTAGTTAGAAACCTTGTTTCTGCTGAAACCCTGGGTGGTGTAACCACCATTTGTATTGATAAAACAGGTACTTTAACCCAAGGAAAAATGCAGGTAGTAGAGTTCATGGGCGATGAAGATAAAATTGCTAAGCAAATGATTATTGCCAATGATCTTGATGATCCGATACTGATTGCGGCCCACTCTTGGGCTATAAAGAAAATTACTAACCACAAGGCTCTAATTACCAAACAACACCGCCTTGATTCTATTCCCTTTTCTTCCAAAGACCGCTTTTTCGCCAGTTTAAACGAGTGGGATAAAGACGGAAATATGCTCTTTGTCAATGGCGCACCAGAGTTTTTGATTGAGTGGTCTAACCTTAAGAAAAAAGACAAAGATTTTCTCAAACAAAAAATAACAGAGCTATCAGGTGAAGGTAAAAGATTGATCGGTTTGGCTAGAAAAAAAGTTGTTTTAACAGATAAAAAACTGGTTAAGGCTGATATTCAAAAAGATCTTGACTGGATTGGGCTCTTGGCTTTCTCAGATCCTGTTAGGTCAGGAGTAAAATCAGCCTTAGCTAAAACAAGAGAGGCGGGGATTGAACTGATAGTTATTACCGGTGATTATCCTGAAACAGCCATTTCTGTTATGAAGCAGTTGGATATTGGGGTTGAAAAAAACAGTATCTTTCTAGGAGAAGGGCTAGAAAACATATCCATTACTCAACTTGCCAAGAAAATTTCAAGTTGTCCAGGAACAAAACTTTTTGCCAGAACTACACCTGAGCAGAAACTTAAAATTGTTAAGGCTTTAAAAGAGAGTGGGGAAGTTGTGGCTATGGCAGGAGATGGAGTTAATGATGCACCAGCCCTTAAGCACGCCGATATTGGCATTGTTGTTGGAGAAGCAACCGATGTGGCTAAAGAAACGGCAGATTTAGTTCTTCTTGATTCAAATTTTGCCACCATTGTTTCTGCCATAGAAGAGGGAAGGGGAATATTTGACAATATTAGAAAAATAATTCTTTATCTTATGAGTGATGCTTTTGAAGAGATAATTGCCGTTGTTGGAGCTCTTATCTTGGGACTACCACTGCCGGTTACTGCTGCCCAAATTTTGTGGATAAACTTGATCTCTGATGGATTTCCAGACCTGGCTTTGACAGTTGATCCTAAAGTGCACGGAATAATGGAAAAGCCTCCCCGGTCACCCAAAGAGAGCTTGGTAGCTCCTTGGATGAAGCGTTTAATCTTGATAATATCTTTAGCCGGTGGGATTACAGCCCTTGGTCTTTTTATCTTTTTTTATCAGCTTTCTGGTGATCTACCCCTCTCTCGTTCCATTGCCTTTGCCACCTTAGGAGTTAATTCTTTGGTTTATGTTTTTTCAATAAGAACATTGACAGAACCCTTTTGGAAGGAAAGTTTCTTTGCCAACAAATGGTTAAACCTGGCCGTGTTGGCAGGTCTTTTCTTACAAATTTCTCCTTTTGTTTTTGAACCAACCAGGGAATTTTTAGGTATTGTCGCTTTAAAACCAATTCATTGGATGGCTGTTTTTTCAGCCTCAGTTTTAATGTTTATAATAATAGAAGGTGCTAAAGTAGTTTTAAGAAAGAAACTTAAATGATCGGCGGATTAATCCTTTTACTAATCATTTTTTCATTTCTCCTTATTAAGGCGGCTGATTTGGTGATTGTGGCGTTAAGAAGAATAGCCAGGTGGACCAAAACAGGTGTTTTTGCTCTTTCGGCCATAATTTTGGCCATAGGGACTTCTTTCCCCGAACTTTTCGTGGGAATAACCTCGGCGATTGAAAAAGAACCCAGTCTTTCTTTGGGAGTCATCTTGGGCTCAAATATTGCCAATATATCCTTGGTGGCTGGATTGACTGCTTTTGTTGCCGGCAAGGTTCATGTTCATGGAGATTTCTTGAAACGAGATGTTTGGATTGCTTTGGTAGCTGGGATTTTGCCGATAATTTTGATTTTAGACGGGGAACTTAGCCGTGTTGATGGATTTGTTCTTCTGGCTGCTTATGGAGCTTATGCTTCAAGTTTTTTTAAGGCCAGATTTATGGAGGTTGCTCAAGAACATAAAAAAGAGAGTTTCTTTTACCGCTTTTTGCGAAGATTTAATCACATAAACACGAGAAGAACTAAAGAGTTTGGCAGGCTTTTTGTCGGCATTGCCCTTCTTCTTTTCTCGGCCGACGTAATTGTTAAAATCTCAATTCAACTTGCCTCAATTGCCAACATTCCCGTCTTTGTTATTGGTCTTATCCTAATTGCCATAGGGACATCTTTGCCCGAGTTTGCCTTTTCTTTTCGGACATTGAAAGACCATGAACCTTCAATGTTTTTTGGCAATCTTTTAGGTTCCACCATTGCCAACTCAACCCTTGTCATAGGTACGGTATCGGTTATTCACCCCATCAAGGTTTTGGCAGTCAATCAATATTTTATTGCCGTCATCGCCTTTATTGTCATCTTTTTAAGCTTTTGGTATTTTATTAGGAGCAAGCACCGACTAGACAGGTGGGAAGCGGGTTTTCTCTTACTTCTTTACGCGATCTTTCTTATAGTTGAGTTTATCTAGTATAATTGTGCCCCAAAGTGAAAATCATTGCTGATTTACATATTCACTCGCGTTTTGCTCGAGCCGTTTCTCCACAAATGACTATCCCTGTCATTTCTTCCTGGGCAAAGAAAAAAGGGATAGATCTTGTTGCCACTGGAGACTGGACCCACCCGATATGGTTTAGAGAACTTAAGGCTAATCTGGTCGAGGCAGGGGAGGGTCTGTATAAGCTGAAAGATGAATCCCAAGACAGCCCTAAATTTTTACTTTCTACTGAGATTAGCTCTATTTATTCCCAGGGAGAGAAAGTAAGAAGAATTCATACCCTAATTTTTGCTCCAAGTTTTGAGGTTGTGGAAAAAATAAACCAGGAATTAGCTAGCAGGGGGGCCAATCTACTTTCTGATGGTAGGCCAATTGTCGGACTTTCTGCCCGTGCTGTTGCCGGAATTGCTCTAAATATTGACAAACGATGTCTTATTATCCCGGCTCATGCTTGGACACCCTGGTTCTCCTTATATGGTTCAAAATCTGGTTTTGATTCTATTGAGGAGTGCTTTGAAGATCTGGCGCCTTATATTTATGCCATTGAGACGGGCCTCTCGAGCGATCCGGCCATGAATTGGAAAATCAGTGAGCTAACTAATCGCCAGATTGTTTCGTTTTCCGATGCCCACTCTCCCCAAAAACTGGGGAGGGAAGCGACTGTCTTTGAGGTGTCGGAGTTAAACTACGAAA
>SDBU01002661.1_pt1 | contig 23506 bp, 21 predicted proteins | sample 2277071 | NCBI WGS metagenome assembly SDBU01 (sample SAMN10397929, study PRJNA504765) | marine sediment metagenome | isolation source: marine sediment core GS08_GC12, 126 cmbsf | place: Arctic Ocean: Gakkel Ridge, Loki's castle | collected 2008 | reverse complement strand
AGAGATAAAACCCTTCTTTGAGGGTGCTGATTGGGTCTTCCATCTTGCTGCCCTAGCAGATATTGTACCCTCAATTCAGCAACCCTTCAGGTATCATAGAGCGAACGTGGAAGGTACCATCGCTGTTCTTGAAGCTGCCCGTTTGAGTGGGGTCAAGCGGTTCGTATATGCTGCGTCGTCCTCCTGTTATGGGATTGCGGACGAGTTGCCGACACCAGAGACGGCACTCATAAAAGCTGAATATCCCTATGCGTTAACCAAGTATCTGGGCGAACAGTATGTGCTACACTGGAACAAAGTATATAAGTTGCCGTGTGTTTCGCTCCGATTATTCAACGTCTTCGGTCCACGCTCCCGAACATTAGGGGCATATGGGGCTGTCTGGGGCGTATTTTTGGCGCAGAAACTTGCCGGCAAGCCGTTAACAGTGGTGGGAGACGGAACTCAGACAAGAGACTTTACTTTCGTCACGGACGTGGTTGATGCTCTTGTCCGAGTGGCTGAGTCTCAAGTCGAAGGGGAGATATTTAACGTCGGCTCAGGCGGCACCTACAGCGTCAATTATCTGGTGGAGCTTCTGGGTGGTGACGTGGTGAATATTCCGAAGCGGCCCGGTGAGCCTGATTGTACCTTTGCCGATATAAGAAAGATATCGCAAGTGCTGGGCTGGCAGCCGAAGGTTAGCTTCGAAGAGGGCGTGCGAGTCATGTTAGAGAACATTGACCGGTGGCGAGGTGCCCCGGTATGGGACGAGAAATCCATCGCCGAGGCCACCCAAGATTGGTTTGCATATCTAGGCGGTTCGCCGAGGGGGTGAGCATATTATGATTCAGCGTGGTGCGGGAAGGACGCAAGGTAAGATCAAGTCCATCGAAGAACTGGCCGAAATTCTTATTTCACTTCGAGCTAATAATAAGAAGGTCGTACACTGCCACGGAATCTTTGATGTGTTACATATTGGGCACATTCGCCACTTTGAGCAGGCCAAGAAGCTTGGGGATACTCTGGTGGTTACGTTGACACCAGACAAGTACGTCAACAAAGGACCGCACCGTCCTGCGTTCACCGAGGATTTGCGTGCTGAAGCCATTGCCGCACTGGACTGTGTTGAGTATGTGGCTATCAATAAGTGGCCTACGGCTGTGGAGACGATCGAACTGCTAAAACCTGATATATATGCCAAAGGTGCTGATTATAAAGACGCCCGGAAAGACTACACGGGGAAAATCATTGATGAAGAGGCAGCAATAAAATCGGTTGGCGGCGAGATTGCCTTTACCGACGATATCACCTTCAGCTCATCGAGCCTCATTAATAGGTATCTGCCAGTCTTTCCGAAGGAGGTCAATGAGTATCTGGCAGGTTTCTCGGAAAGGTACTCCTCGGACGAAGTCCTGCAATATCTCGAAAACGCCCATTCGCTCAAAATACTAGTCGTTGGCGAAACCATCATTGATGAGTATCAATACTGCGAATCAATTGGAAAGTCGGCTAAGGAACCGGTCCTGGTGACACGGTACCTTTCGACCGAGAAATTTGCCGGCGGAACCCTGGCGGTGAGCAATCACGTGGCTAACTTCTGCGACAACGTTGGTCTGCTGACATTCTTAGGAACGGAAGACGCCCAAGAGGACTTTGTCCGCCAGCATGTCAAGAGCAACGTGGAAAAGATGCTCTTGTATAAGGAAAACTCGCCCACTATCATCAAGCGGCGCTTTGTCGAGAGCTACCTCTTAACGAAGCTCTTCGAAGTCTGCGTGATGAACGATGAAGAGTTGAGCAAGGCAGAGAGCCAGGAATTGTGCACTAAGTTGTGTGATATTCTCCCCCAATATGATGTTGTGGTTGTGGTTGACTATGGTCACGGTATGCTAAGTAGTGACACTATTGATATTCTGTGCAGCCAGGCACGTTTCCTGGCGGTGAATACTCAAGCTAATGCCGCAAATAGGGGATTCAATACGATACATAAATATCCCCGGGCGGACTATGTTTGCATTGCCGAACATGAGATCAGGCTAGAGTTGAGAAACCAGCGGGGTGACCTCAGAGATATGATCCTGGAAGTGTCGCAGAAGCTGGGGTGTGGACAAATAGTCGTTACGCGCGGCAAACGTGGATGCCTTGGCTACAATAAAGACGAGGGCTTCTGTGAGGTTCCGGCGTTCGCGTATCAAGTAGTGGATCGGATGGGAATTGGCGATGCATTTCTCTCGGTAACATCCTTATGCGTGGCCCAGAAGGCACCAATAGAAATCGTGAGCTTTATCGGTAATGTTGTTGGGGCTGAGGCAGTGGCAACGGTCGGCAACCGGACGCCGATTGAGCGTTCATCGTTATTTAAGCATATTGTATCGTTGTTGAGATAGGCGGATGATGAAATCTTACACATTCTGGTCACTGTGGGAGGAACGGTGTGAAATCTAGGCTACAAGTTCTAATCACGGGTGGAGCCGGGTATATTGGCTCTGTATTGGTGCCCAAGCTCCTGGACAAGGGATACCGAGTTAAGGTTCTCGACCTTTATCTGTATGGGGAAAATGTTCTGGACGTGGTCAAAGATAACTCCAACCTCGAACAGATAAAAGGGGACATCCGAGACCGAGCCCTTTTAGAAAGGGTGATTCCCGGTACAGATACCTTAATTCATCTTGCCTGTATATCTAATGACCCCAGTTTTGAGTTAGACCCTCAACTGGGCAAATCCATCAACTATGATGCCTTTTTCGACCTTGTGGAAGTATCCAAGCATTGCGGAGTAAAACGATTTATTTATGCTTCTACCTCCAGCGTATATGGTATCAAAGAAGAAGAGAATGTCACTGAGGAGCTGCCACTAGAGCCGCTAACGGATTACTCCAAGTACAAGGCCCTATGCGAAGAGGTATTACTCAAAGAGCAGTCGGCCAGTTTTACCACAGTAGTCATCCGCCCGGCAACGGTTTGCGGCTATTCTCCTCGATTAAGGCTCGACCTAACAGTAAACATCTTGACTAATCTGGCAGTCAATACCAGTCGTATCACTGTATTTGGGGGGCAACAAAAACGGCCAAATATCGCTATTGAAGATATGACTGACTTGTATGTTCAGCTTTTAGAATCGCCTGCTGAAATGGTTGCTGGTAAGATATATAATGCTGGATATGAAAATTACCGAGTCTCGGAGATTGCCGAAAAGGTGCGGAAAGTAGTTGGCAAAGAGAGTGTGGAAATAGTTACTACCTCGACCGACGATAACCGGTCTTATCACATCTCTTCGGAAAAGATTAGGCGTGAATTAGGCTTTGAGCCGAAACATACCATTGAAGATGCTGTAAAAGACCTTTGTGACGCCTTCAAAGCAGGTAAGATCCCAAACCCAATAGATGATATCCGATACTATAACATCAAGACCATGCAACATCTGCAAGTGAAATAGGATGGAAATCATACAAGCTGAACCCTTGAGGCAGTTGTACTACCAGATGCTCCGCATCCGAATGGTTGAGGAGAAGATAGCTGACCACCTCTATCCAGAGCAGGAGATGAGATGCCCTGTCCATCTCTGCACCGGTCAGGAAGCCGTAGCTGTAGGTGTGTGTGCTAACTTGTTACGTAACGACTACGTGCTGAGTAACCACCGTTCGCATGGTCACTACCTGGCTAAAGGTGGAGAGCTCAAAGCGATGATGGCGGAGCTATATGGGAAAGTAACCGGGTGCTCCCAGGGTAAAGGCGGCTCTATGCATCTGGTGGATCTCTCGGTAGGGTTTCTTGGTGCCACGCCAATTGTGGGCAGCACAATCCCTATCGCCGTTGGGGTCGCCTTCGGGTCGGTGATGCGTGGCGAGCAACGAGTGACGGTCATCTTCTTTGGCGACGCGGCAGTTGAAGAGGGTGTGTTTCATGAGAGCATCAATTTTGCGGTACTCAAGAGATTGCCTGTCGTGTTTGTCTGTGAGAATAATCTGTATTCCGTGTATTCCCCGCTCTCCGTCCGCCAGCCTGAGAGCAGAGAAATTTTTGAGCTGGCTAAAGGACATGGTAAGGAGAGTTTTCAGGGTGATGGCAATGATGTTATCGAGGTATACACGTTGGCGCAACAGGCGATTCGTAAAGCCAGGCAGGGTGGCGGGCCTACGTTCCTGGAGTTGAAAACCTATCGCTGGCGGGAGCACTGCGGCCCTTACTATGACAATGACCTGGGCTACCGAACCGAAAGCGAGTTTCAGGAGTGGAAACAGCGTTGTCCAATTGAAAGGTTAAAGGAACGCTTGTTAGGAGACGATATCCTGTGTAACCAGGATATTGAGGTTATGGTGCGTAATTTGGAGGCTGAAATAGAGGAGGCGGTTGTGTTCGCTAAGGAGAGCCCATTCCCGGAAAAGCAGTCTCTTCTGGAACAAAACTATGCGTTGTAGATCGCAGAGGGAAGTCCTGAGGTAATGAGCAGAGAGCTAAAGTTCTTTCAGGCCATTAACGAAGCCATTGACCTGTGTATGGCGAAGGATTCGGCTGTCTATATTATGGGGCTGGGCGTGCCTGACCCAAAGGGCATTTTTGGCAGCACCCTGGGCCTGCAGCAAAGGTATGGGAATATGCGAGTCATGGATATGCCCGCCTCTGAAAACGGTATGACTGGAGTGGCGATTGGGTCAGCTCTGGTGGGGATGAAGCCGATTATGACGCATCAACGTATTGACTTTGCCCTGTTAGCCATGGAGCAAATTGTGAATCAAGCTGCTAATTGGCATTACATGTTTGGGGGGCAAATGAGTGTCCCCCTAGTAATCCGGATGATTATCGGTCGTGGCTGGGGGCAGGGTCCGCAACACTCCCAAAGCCTGCAAGCCTGGTTCGCCCATGTTCCAGGCCTTAAAGTGGTCATGCCCACCACACCTTACGACGCGAAGGGGCTGCTTATCACGAGTATTGAAGATAACAACCCGGTCATATTTATTGAGCATCGCTGGCTCTATAATATCACCGGACACGTACCAGAGAGAATATACCGTGTGCCCCTTGGGCAGGCTAAGGTTGTCAAAGAAGGAGATGACTTGACGATTGCCGCCACATCCTATATGACTCTGGAAGCGCTCCGAGCAGCAGAGACGCTAGCAGAAAGTAGGATTAAAGCAGAGGTCATAGATATCCGTACGCTAAGGCCGCTGGACAACGCATTGATTCTGGAATCAGTACGCAAGACAGGACGACTAATCGTGGCTGACACCGGCTGGAGGACTGGCGGATTCGGCGCTGAAATCGTGGCACAGGTTGCAGAGGAGGCACTCGGTGACCTGAAGAGTCCCCCCAGACGTGTAGCTCTGCCTGATTGCCCCACACCCACCACCCCGGCTTTAGCTAACCATTACTATCCGCGAGCGGATCACATCGTGGTAACTGCCAGGAGAATGCTGGGGCTTAGTGCTGAAGAACCTGTCAAAGATATGACGACATCCGTGCCACTTGATGTTCCAGATGCAAGTTTTACGGGCCCGTTCTGACACCTGGGGCTTATTTTATTTAGAGGGACTGATTAATAACCCAAGATGGAGATTATATAAAGTGTCTCAGCAGCGCAAGATAGTGGTCATTGGAAGCAACTCATTCTCCGGTAGCCACTTCATTGATCTGCTCCTGGACAACGAGCAGAATGAAGTCATCGGCATCAGCCGGTCGCCGGAGAAGAGCGCCCTGTTCCTGCCATACAAGCGGCGCCAGAGGGCAAACTTCAAGTTCTACCAGATGGACTTAAACACACATATGCCGCAGATAATCGAGTTGTTGGATTCCTTTGAGCCTGAGTATGTAGTGAACTTCGCAGCGCAGAGTGAGGTCGCCCCTAGTTGGGAGCATCCTGAGCAATGGTTCCAGACCAATGTGGTTGCCCTGGCAAAACTGACGAATACGTTGAAGGATAGGGACTATCTCAAGAGATATATACATATCTCCTCGCCGGAAGTCTATGGCACCTGCGAGGGTAGGGTTACCGAGTCGGCGCCGTTGAATCCCAGCACTCCATACGCTGCCTCAAAAGCGGCTGCCGACCTCTTTCTATTTACGCTGGTCAAGAACTCCCGATTTCCGCTTATCATGATTCGCTCCACTAACGTATACGGAGCGCATCAGCAATTGTTTAAGATAATTCCGCGGACAATTATCTACTTGAAAATGGGGAAGCGCATTGAGTTACACGGTGGCGGGAAGGCAGTCAAGTCCTATATCCATATACGGGACATCTCACGCGGTGAACTTGCTGTGCTGGAAAAGGGCCGCCCTGGAACCATCTACCATCTCTCGTCAGAGACGGGCTATGCGGTGGTGGATGTCGTGCGCAAAATATGTGCACTTATGGGGCGCAACTTCGAGGCCTCTACTGTCTCAGTAGGCGAGCGATTGGGCCAAGACGCTGCCTATGTGATTGATTCCTCAAAGGCTAGAGAGGAATTTGGCTGGCAACCAGAGATTACCTTTGAAGAAGGGATTTCTGACGTTATTAAATGGGTTGAGGACAATTGGAAGCAGATTCAAAGGGAGCCGCTGGAGTATGTTCACAAGCCGTGAGCCAACTATAACTGCGAAAAGAGAACGATGTGCCGTCTGCGGTAGCAGGCAGCTTGAGACGGCAATTGAGCTACCGAACCTGCCACTGACGGGCCTATTTTGCCGAGAACCAATGGTAAAGCCGGTCAGAGGCATTGACCAGCGGCTCTTGATTTGCACCAAGTGCGGTCACGCTCAGCTCGGCGGCCAATTAGCCATTAGTGAAGTCTATGGCGATAGCTACAGTTTCCGCACCTCCGTTAGCGCCACCGCCCGGCATGGAACGAGCTTCTTCCTAACCATGTTGGACGAGATTGCCGCCGGCAAGCACTTCAATTGCGCTATAGACATCGGTTGTAATGACTTATATCTGCTCAAACAGCTAGAGCATCGGGCCAAGGTGCGGGTAGGCATTGACCCTCTATGGGCATCGGAGGAGGAGCAAAGGGATGACAGGAGCATCACTGTCATCGGTGCCAGTATTGAGGATGTTGAGTTCGGTTCAATGCTGGAGGCTCCACCCGACATCATCGTATGTCGGCATACACTGGAGCACATTTATGAACCGGGAGCGGTCTTGCAGAAGCTAATTGACGTGGCGGCTGAGGATGCCCTGTTCTTATTTGAAGTTCCCAGCTTCGAGGCACTGGTACACCGACTGAGGTTCGATCAGGTATTTCATCAACATCTTCAGTACTTCACGCTTGCCTCTTTTCAGCAGTTAATTAACGAAGTTGGCGGAGTGTACATCTCCCATCGAGAGAACTACCACGATTGGGGAAGCTTGCTTGTCGCTTTTACCAAGCGTACTCGCCAAGAGCATCACCACGGGAAGGCTTTATCCTGGTTCGACGTACCCACGATTTGTGAACGGTATTTCATCTTTCGCCAACAACTATCCACGACCAACGATGTACTTAAATCGTTTGAAGGTACAATGGTCTACGGCTACGGCGCTGCTCAGATGCTACCCGTCCTGGCGTATCATCTTGGCAACGATCTTTCCTTGCTAACCACGATTTTGGACGATGATCCGGCTAAGGACGGCTTATATTACTGGAATCTGCCACTTGTTATTCGCAATACGGCTAGTGTCACAGATCTAGAGGACGCATCTATATTCATTACGGCGGTTGACAATGTGCAACCTATCCTAAGTAAATTGTTAACACGACGTCCCCGGCACATCATCTACCCCTTTCATATTATCTAGCGTTACGAGAAGTACAAGGAGGAGGGTGAACAGTATGAAGCTTGGTATTGAAGGAAAGCGAGCATTGGTCACGGGTGCGGGACATGGTATTGGTCACTCTATCTCCCTATGCTTGGCAAGGGAAGGTGCTCACGTCGCCGTTGTGTCGCGAACGGCTTCTGACATCGAGGCGTTGGTCAATGAAATGGGTGGAGCAGCGTTGGGACACTATGGAGTGTCGATGGACCTGGTGTCAGAAGGGGCACCAAGCAAGTTGGTGGATAGCCTGAATAAGGCAAACTTTAGCCCGATCGATATCATCGTTCACAACCTAGGAGGCACCCTGGACATTACCGACCCTCTCTGTTCTACAGATGACTGGCGACGAGTTTGGCGTTTCAACCTAGAAGTTGCCATCGAGCTGAACGTTCGGCTCGTGCCACCTATGCGAGAGAGGCAGTGGGGGAGGATCGTTCACATCTCGTCCATCTCTGCTATGGAGAACCATGGTCCAGTAACCTATTGTACCGTAAAAGCTGGCCTGACTGCCTATTCCAGGAGCTTGGGACGTTTCCTGGCCCCCGATGGTATCGTAGTGACGGCAGTGTTACCAGGAGCAGTGTTTACTGAGGGAGGCTATTGGGATATTGCCTCCAAGGAACGACCTGAGCATGTCCAGAAGTACCTTACCGAACGCATGGCGATTCATCGCTTTGGTGAACCAGATGAGATTGGCAATATCGTAGCTTTCCTCTGCTCGGAGTACGCGTCATTCTGCATCGGTTCTGTTGTCCCTGTGGATGGAGGCCAGGGGCGCAGTTTCTTTGGACAATGACCCTTGGATATAGTCGGATCATGTATGGCAGGTACAAGATATGAATGAAGACCTGAGGAAAAAGATCGCCCAGATGGTCTATGATGGCAAGGATGGGCATATGCCGAGTGCCTTTTCCATTGTTGAAATTTTGTCAGTTTTATATCGGGACTACCTGAAGTTTGATTCCCGAAACCCCAAATGGATGGAGCGGGACTATTTCATACTCAGCAAGGGTCATGGTTGCCTAGCTCTGTATGTAATACTAGAAAAGTACGATTTTATCACAGAGCAGGACATTGCTCTGTTCTGTAAGCCGGGAGGCATACTGGGTGAGCACCCGGATTGCACTAAGGTTCCGGGGGTGGAGGCTTCTACCGGCTCTTTGGGACACGGCTTGTCATTCGCAGTGGGCGTTGCTCTCGGCCTGCGTCTACGTGGTATGAATAACAGGGTCTATGCCTTGGTGGGGGATGGGGAATGCCATGAGGGAGTTGTCTGGGAGGCAGCGAACGTTGCCAACAATTTGCAGCTGGGGAACCTGTGCGTGATCGTTGATTGGAATGGGTCCGCCGCCCAACTTAGGCCTCTTGATGACCTGCCTGCCAAATGGCGGGCATTTGGTTGGGAAACTATGGTCATTGACGGTCATTCCGAGGCAGAATTACATACGGCTCTCAGTAGGGTCAAATTTCAACTGCAGGGCATATCCACTGTAATTATTGCTAAGACAGTTAAGGGCAAAGGGGTACCGATGCTTGAAGGACACGGTATCTGGCATCACCGAATACCTGATGAAGAAGAACTCAAAATAATTATGGAGGCACTATCCTGATTACAAAATCAATAAGGCAACAATTTGCCGATACGATGCTAGAGGTTGGACAAAAAGATCCCAACTTGGTCGTAATGGTTGGCGATATCAGCCATTTCATCCTGCAGCCATTTGCTAAGGCTTGCCCTGGCAGATATTATAATATTGGGATTTGTGAACCGACCATCATCAGTATGGCCGCCGGACTGGCAAAGCTGAATTTTTATCCTGTTGCCCACACCATTGCGCCGTTTCTTATTGAGCGAGCCTTTGAGCAGATCAAGCTTGACTTCTGCTATCAACAACTGGGCGGTAATCTGGTGACAGTTGGAAGCGCTTTTGATTACTCTAACCTAGGCTGTACCCACCACTGCTACGATGATTTCGCACTGCTCAAGACCCTGCCCGGCGTGCAAATTACCTATCCTGCCAGCCCGGTTGAATTCGACACTCTCTTCCGACAAGCATACCGGAATGGTACCCTAACCCTCTTCCGCATCCCGGCGCACCAGCATGGTCAAGGCTTCAGTGTGAACGAGATGCAATTTGGTAAGGGTATCAAGGTCAGCGACGGCAGCAACCTGACCATCATCGCCACCGGGCCGCAACTGCAAAGTGCCCTGGCCGCTCAGGATACACTGGGTGACATGGGCTGGAATGCTGAGATTCTATACATCCACACCATTCGACCTCTGGATGCCGACCTGATTCGTGCCAGCGTAAGCAAGACACGGCGTGTCTTAGTGGTCGAGGAACATATGCAGAGCGGAGGTTTGGGCGATGACGTGCTGCGTGCCACCCATAACATCCCGGATGTTCGATACTCCTTTATCGCCCTTCCCGATACATTCGTGACCGAGTACGGGTCTTACCAAGACCATTGCCAGAAGCTTGGCTTGACACGGGAGGGTATTCTGAACCGGGTGAAAATAGACTTCGGCATACCGCCAAGTAAAAGAGGTTAGGATGAAAAAAAGAAAGGCCAAAGAGCCTCAGAATCAGATGCAGGTTGACACTTATCAGGAGAGAGGTCCGGTGCAACTGGGACCATGGACGAGTCATATCTGGAGAAGTGACCCCAGACATCTTGGTTTTGTGCTAGCCAGATACAAATTCTGTGCCAAAATGCTCGCTGGCAAGGCAGAGGTGCTGGAAGTAGGCTGCGGTGATGCCTTCGGCACGATAGTCGTGTTACCAGAAGTGAAATCAGTGCATGGTATTGACTTCGAGCCTCTGGTGATAGAGGATGCTCAGACTCGTCTGGCAGCTGAAGGTGTGGAACGCTGTAGCTTCTCCGTGCATGATATCACGGAAAGACCACTGGACAGGAAATTTGATGCTGCTTATTCACTGGATGTAATTGAGCATATTCCACCCGAATCTGAAGACCGCTTCATGGCTAATATTTGCAATTCGCTGCGACCTCACGCCGTCTGTATTATTGGCACACCAAATATTGAGGCGCAAAAGTATGCCACCCCAGCCAGCGCCGAAGGTCATGTTAACTTGAAGAGCGCGGAAAGCCTCAAGAAGCTACTATCACATTACTTCGACAATGCATTTATCTTCTCTATGAATGATGAAGTTATCCATACTGGCTTCTATCCCATGGCTCACTATCTACTGGGCGTTGGCGTAGGGGTAAAAAAGTAAGATAAGGTAGGCAATATGGGACAGGAAATTAATTTGCTCGACTTGTATCCCCGCTCGAAGCGCCCGATTGAGGAGCGCGGCAAGCTGGTCACCGAAGAACACCGGAAAATCGCCTGTCAGTTTGGTAAAGAATATTTTGATGGCGACCGTCTATATGGCTATGGTGGCTACAGCTATCATCCACGCTTCTGGCAGGCGACGGTCAAGCGCTTCCGTGACTACTACCAGCTTGCTGAAGATGCCAGTGTGCTGGACGTAGGCTGTGGGAAAGGTTTCATGCTGCACGATTTTAAGGAACTCATGCCGAATCTCACCATCGCCGGCATTGACATCTCCGAGTATGCCATCGAGCACGCCATAGAAACCATCAAACCCTTCTTACGGGTAGGTAACGCCAGGGAATTGCTCTATGAGGACAGTTCATTTGATCTGGTAATCTCCATTAACACCATACACAACCTACCGTTGGAAGAGTGCAAGCAGGCACTATGCGAGATTCAGCGAGTCACTCGCCAACATGCTTTCATCACCGTCGATGCCTGGCGAACTGAAGAGGAAAAGGAACGGCTTCTCAAATGGAACCTTACCGCTTTAACCTATAAGCATGTAGATGAGTGGCAAAGATTGTTTGAAGAAGTTGGATATCAAGGTGACTACTTCTGGTTTATTGCCGAGTAAAGATATGAAAACCAAAGCGGCCGTATTATACGAAATTGGTAAACCTTTGGTCATTGAAGAGCTGCAAATACCTGAGCCGCAGCATGGTCAGGTGCTGGTAAAGGTGCTATACAGTGGAATATGCCATTCCCAGCTAAATGAGATTCGGGGACTAAAAGGTGATGATAAATATCTACCTCATACACTTGGTCATGAGGGCTCAGGTATAGTTAAAACGGTTGGACCGGGCGTAAGGAAGGTCAAGCCAGGTGACCATGTTGTTCTTACCTGGATTAAAGGAGATGGATTGGATGCTCCATCAGCGATTTATCGGAGAAGTAATGGCTCAGTAGTTAATTCTGGAGCGATTTCCACCTTTATGGAGTATTCGATAATATCTGAAAACCGTCTCATTGCCATCTCAAAGGAAATACCGCTCCGTGAAGCGTCACTGCTTGGGTGTGCTGTCCCGACAGGTGCCGGAATTGTAATGAATACAGCTCAGGTCAAACCGGGCAGCAGTGTGGCTGTGTTTGGTATTGGTGGCATTGGCCTTAGTGCCGTTATGGCTTCCAGCCTGATGAAGGCTGATATAATCATCGCCATCGATGTGTTTGAGCATAAACTTAAACAAGCCCGTCAGCTCGGCGCCACACACCTGATTAACGCTCGTCAACAAGACCCATTGGCAACCATCCTGGAAATTACTGGGGGGCGTGGAGTGGACTACGCCATTGAGGCCGCTGGGCAGCGTGAAGCCATGGAAACTGCGTTTCAGGCGGTGCGTGACAACGGCGGGCTCTGCATGCTGGCGGGCAATTTGCCCCAGGGTGAGTGCATCTCGCTAGACCCATTTGACCTTATCAAGGGCAAGCGGATTGCCGGGACCTGGGGTGGAGAAAGCCAGCCCGAGCGTGACATTCCGATGTTTGTCGACCTCTACCTGTCGGGGAAGTTAAAGCTCGACCGATTGGTCACCCATTCCTACAGCCTGGACGATATCAACGAGGCACTGGAAGACTTTGAAAAAGGAAGAATCGGCCGGGCGTTGATTGACATGTCTCAGCACGTCGGAGAAAACGGAAGACAGCCATGAGTTCAAATACCACGTCCTGGAAACGCTATCTGTCTCCCCGCTTCCTGGCTGGCAGGGTGCGGGAGAGGGGCATTGTTTGGTGCTTTAAGGCAGCTGCAGGCATGGTTTTTCAGCCAGTGTGCCAATCTCCCGTGGTGAGACGAACTACTTTAATTATTCCTTCCCTCCGCTTCCTGCTGCGACCAGATGTCCAACCCGAGAAACGCATTCTCGCCATTATGGATTTGCGTTTTGCCCCCCACAGTTATGGAGAGGCATTAACATTCCAGGAAGTAACCATGATAGAGCGTATACTCCACGGGGTAGATAAAATTGATATCGTCTGGCTTTGTGACCCCAACCAACCTGCCCGTGATGACCAAAGGCTTACCACGGATAATTATTATTACTACCTCTCCGATAGGCTTCCTTTAGCCTATGTCAATCCACATCTGGGTTCCTTCTTCCTGATGGATTCCGGGGAGGCACTAGAAGCATATATCAGAGATAATGCGCACCGATATTATGTCTTTCCTTCTTTCCAGGAGTACCTAGGGAGGCGATGGATCTACAGGAACTACTTCAACCGGGTGCAAGAGTTCTACCACCAGCACGGGTATATTCCGCATCTGTCCTGCCAGGCTGCTATGGTTACCTGGGCTCGTTTCTTTATTAAGGAAGAGGTTCGCCCCTGCCTCCCCGTCGTCGTTCATCTCAGAAACGATAGGAGCAAAACTTGGGGACTTGCTCTGGAACGTAATGTAAAGCTGGATTACTGGCTGGAGTTCTTCGCTTTCTGCAAGGACAAATTTGATGTAAAGTTTATTGTAGTCTGCGGCAAGGATGAAATTGACCCTCGATTCCGTAACTTGACAAATGTCATTCTGTCCAAGGACTACGCTACAACTGTTGAGCAGGAACTCGCCCTTATACAGGTCTCCATGATGTTTATGGGCGCGTGTTCGGGTATAAGTGCGATGGCAATGTTCAGCGAAATTCCCTATATCATCGTAAACTTCCGTCCAGATTTTGAGGATATCCCATATGGCTCAAGCCCTGCTTTCGTAACATCACGGCAACGGCTGATTTGGGAGCCTGAGACAACAGAGTTGCTAATCGATGAGTTCCAGAATCTCTTTCGTCAGCTCGATACCTCTCAGTGGGAACGAGATTTTGATCGATTGGCCCATGACAGCAACACCAAGCTCAGTCGCCGACCCAGAGAATAATGGTGGGACTAAGCTCTGTTTTAGGTGAGTGCAGTGGTTGGATAGCATCAGGGAGCTTGAGCCATGGGATGAATATACCAGATATCCAGTCCCCCATTGATATACAGCTTATCAAGACTAGTATCATGCTCCAATTTTTCAAAGTCAGCCGGGTAAAACCTAAACTCAGCCATCCGTGGGAAGACTTCTGTATGGAGCAATCTATCAGCTGGGCTGAGTATCATATAACGAGCGTCAGAATATGATTCTCCCAGCATAGAGTGGGTGTCATACCCGAAATGATATGGCATCTGCGTACCCGCAGCTACGAATGACGTAGGAAGGGGTTTATATTGTCCTTGATTCGCAGGTCTTTGCTGCTCAGGCAACGGCCTCAATTGTTGTACTAATCTTCCAGGGTGAACAGTATAACCGGTGACAGCGATACTTGTATCTCTGTTGCTGATGAACCAATCCACACCTTCTACATGGCTTTGAGTAAGCTGGTCGTCCCTTCCCAATACGTAAGGCGAAGGATATATTATTAGCATCCCGACAATAAATGCCGAGACAATGATGATAAATACCCCGAATAAAAGACAAAACTTAAAGAACTGTGCCATCTGGCGAGAGTACCGCACCATTTCATAAAGCACAAAGCCGACAAAAAAGGTACTTAGTATTAGTGCATATACAATGTACCTAAACGCCCCGCCAGGCAAACTAAACATAACTAATATCGCCACCAATAGTGTAAATGCTGTCACGGGAGCGTATAAGGAACCAAGATTTCTTAAATTTGCCTCTCTAGGCATTTTCCACCATACGAGAGGTAGTGAAACTAAAGTTAATACTACATAAATTAAGGGGCCACCCCATACTTTGAAAAATTGTTCCCACACACTATATCCGAATTCCGTGGCATAATATATTGTAGCTGTCATAGCGTCTAATTGAGTCGGTCCCCCCTCAGTCAAGACGATATATATACTGCGTACGGCACGATCCCATACGTAGAATGAAGACATCCAGGTAATACTCCAGACAAGTAAAAGTATCACTATTCCGATATTGACATCGAAACCCTGATCGGTAGTTGCAGAAAGGCTTTTATCCCGAATTGCGAATATTCTCTGTAATAGCCCTATCGTTCCTAATACCAATAACAAACCTACGGCAGGCACAAAGTGAAACGACACAACTAGAAACATGATAATAATGAATAATATCTTGTATTGTAATCTAAACGAAGCGTTACGAATGGTACTTTTTATCAGGAGGTAGAGTGCCAGGGCCCAGAATAAATTAGCCAGATAATTTGGGGTCAGGTATATATAAGAACCAGTCACAAAGGTAGTGCTGGCTACCGTAGTCAATATTACTTGCCCTTTGTGGGGGAATAAGGATCTGGCTACAAGGAACATAAAAGCCACAAACACTAGAGCAAAGAGGACAGGGATATACTTTGCTAGCGTTATAGGGTCTACACCTAAGACATATGAGACCATAGCCAGGAATGTATGTGTGATAGGGTAATGAAGATCGCTCATGAAATGCCCGGTGCTGATAATCACTTGAGTAATTCCAAGATGTGCACTAGGATCACCGCTCTGACCATACATGTAATAACCTCTAAGAATATGCAAAGACAAAATTATGGTAAAGCTCAGCAGGATTAACAAGAGACCTGTCACCCATAGGCTGCTTTTTTTATAATTCTGCGTGTAAACCTCATAAACTACAATGCCCGTGCCACAGATATAGCTAGCAATTAAAAACCCCCATACTATGATGGGGGTAGCAGTGTAGATCGATACTTCGTAGCCCTTAGCCGGTGTTTGCCAAATTAATACTAAGGCTACCATGACTAGGACAAAACATAGTGAAGCTATTATTTTGATAGCCCTATCAATCTTCATCGTTAGCGTTTCTATTTTCCGGCAAAATCCCCTTGGTATTTATCATATCCACACCAACACCGTTGAGAGCGTCTGGAGTCTCTCTAAGCGGTCTGTTATCGGTTTTCTTATCATAATCTCTACCAAACATCTTGATGCCTACCTAGACGAACTAGAATGGCGGTTCAATAACCGTGATAACCCATATTATACTTGAGGTTATCCAGCTACCACTCATGGGGCTCATCTCCAACCCCAAAAAGGGAAGTATAAGAAGAAGGGATAAGATAAGGTACTTTTTGTCCATACCCCTATTCTACCACCATCTGCAATCCTTGACATCCATTTTGCAAGTAGTATAATTCGGGTAGGATTGGGGAATGGTATAGCCAGTGGCGTCCCTGGATAAAAAAGAGGGTAATGTTTCTGGCTCATTTCCCCTCCCCACCCTGAGTCAAGTATATAATCACGCAGTACTCAATGAAGTAAAAGGATAGAATAAAAATAGTTGGAGGTAATCAATGGGAAAATCAAATTGGAAGGATATGAGGGAATTCCTGGACTTTCTAGAGAAAAAGAGGGGTGTTAGACACATCACCGAGGAGGTTGACCCTGAGTGGGAGGTTAATGGTATCACCAGGATAGCATTACAGGAGCAGGGACCGGCCATTGTTTTTGACAAGATTAAGGGAGCTGATTATCCCTTAGTCACCGGCATGCTGGCTTCAGACGAGAGATATCTATGGGCACTGGATATCGAGAAGTGGAGTGAGTTTAATGAGGCATGGCTTAAGCGGACTAAGCAACTAATACCTCCTAAAATCGTGAAAACCGGGGTATGCCAGGAGGAAACGATTTCTGAATCAGATATCGACCTAAATAGAATATGTAATGTGAAATGGCATCAGTATGATGGATTGCCTTACCCGGGGACTTTATCTATTTCAATCACCAAAGACCCGGATACGGGGCAACTAAATGCCGGCATATACCGCATGGGAACCCTGGGTAAAAACCGTCTTGGCTGGGGGGCGCCTGAATATACCCATGGGCGGCAGCACTATATGAAGTATGAGAGACGGGGTGAGCCAATGCCTATGGCCGTGGTCACTGGCAGTGACCCGATTGTAGAGATAGTGGGGGCTACGAGGACGCCACCGGGTATTGACGAGTTTCACCTGGCGGGAGCCTTAAGAGGGGAACCCCTGGAAATGGTCAAGTGTAAGACCATTGATATTGAAGTGCCGGCCTATTCGGAAATGGTATTTGAAGGAGTAATTCAGTCAGGAGTTAGAGAGATAGAGGGAGGTTTTGGTGAGTATACCGGTTACTACGGTGCGAGACGCAGTCTGCCTGTCTTTGAGATAAAACTAATAACCCACCGCAAGAATCCAATTTATCATGGGACACGCGAGCAGTGGAATCCATCAGAAAGCTTCCTCGTTCTGGGTAAGTCCGCTCAAGCGGAGGCATATAAGACCTTAAAGAGTGTAGTTCCCGGCTTGCTGGATTTAAGAACCGATGTGAGCTATGAAGCTATAGCCAAGATTGACAAACTATTTAAGGGGCATCCTCAGCAGGTGATGGACGCCATTTGGGGGTCAACTTATGCTCGGTACAAGCATGTCATCATCGTTGATAAGGATATAGACATATGGGATTACGATAGTGTTCACTGGGCACTTTCCACCAGGGTGAAAGCAGACCGAGATGTTTGCATACTGCCGAGGAGGGCCGGGCAGTGGCTGGACCCAGCCGTTCCGTTGAAGGAGAAGGGATGGCAGGCAGGGTTAGGTATTGATGCCACGCTACCAACGGAGGAATACGAATTCTACGGGGAGAAGGCACCGCGTACGGTAGATGACCCGGAGATAGTGGCCAAAGTAAAGAGTAAGTGGGGTAGTACATTCAAAATAAAGTAAGCTGCTTAGAAATGTGACGTGAGGGTGAAGACTTAACTTAGAAGGACTTATGTCAGCAAACGAGAGTCAAAAGGGGTAATAGGTAGGGCAGGGTATTAAATATTTAGTGGACTAACATCTTAATTTTATTAAGGAAGTAAATCTTCACCTCAACCTCTGCCTGTCCACGAGGCTGCAATCTCTTCGCTAGTAGCGACTTTACCAAAGTAGAGCTTAATGTTGAGCATGGTTGCCTCGTATTCTTCTTTGGTAGTAGTATCAGTGCAGTCGGATACGGCTACGATGTAGTAGCCCTTGATGAATCCATGCCTGGCGGTGGTTTCGACGCAGACATTGGAGGCAAAACCGGTCATGAGCAGTGTTTTGATACCGTTGGCCCGTAGGAGCAAGTCCAGCTCTGTATGCTCGAAGCCATCATAGTTCCACTTGGTGACTACCGGTTCTTCTTCCTGGGGTGGGGTCATCGCTTCGTACCATTCAATACCTGGGCCGCCTTCCTTGATGATCCAATCGTTAACACCACCCCAAATTGCTTTCAGATTGGGGAGCATCTTATCCTCGGCAAAGATCTCTTTGACCCAGACTACCAGGACTGCAGTCTTCCGGCATTGTTCAATAAACTTGTTTAACCTGGGAACAGCGGACTGGATTCTTGACATATTTAACCCCTGCTTAGCCAGAAAACCCTGACTCGAGCAAAAATCACACTGTGGGTCTATGACGATGAGTGCGGTATGGGTAGGATTTACAATTTCCCTTAATTCTCTTAATACTTCCATGCTACTTACCTCCGGTGATGCTCGTTGCTTGTATGAAAATTTCTTATGTCACCGACTCGTGCTACACATCGAGTGTTTTGATAATCAATTTGATATGATTATTTAACATAAGTTTCCGGCTATAATCTGTAGTTTCATGTAGCTACTTTTCGGTGCCGTTGACCTAATAGAAATCAGCTCTTTTTTCCTTCGATAATGGAAAACATCGAAGCTGTAGGAATAATTCCCAACAATTCCAATCCTGCTTGGAATGAATTAGAATGCCCCCAAGCGAATTCGAATCGCTGTTACCGGCTTGAAAGGCCGGTGTCCTAGGCCTCTAGACGATGGGGGCATACTGGCTAAGTATAGCAAAGACATAGCTAGGTGACAACGCCATATAAAGATTACCGGTTAACTCACCCCCTATATTACCACCTCTGATGCTACAATGTGCTACAATACCGGGGAGACAAGGTGAGCAAGATAGATAGCGACGATAAGCAGGCTGGAGTGGAGCGAGAAGCCCGACTAAAGAAATTTATTCCCCTACTAACCCTGCTCCTGGTCATAGTCATTTCAGTGGGCAGTTTCCTCTTTAGAGACAAGGTGTCTGAAGTTGCCGGCTATGGTTACCTCGGTGCCTTTCTTATCAGTATGACCTTCAATGCTACCATCATTTTGCCGGCGGGTAATTTTTTGGTACTGCTGGCTCTTGGTGCCTTTCTACCTTCGGCTACCATAGTTGGCGTGGCTGGTGGGGCGGGGGCAGCTATCGGCGAGATAACCGGTTATATGGTAGGCTACAGCGGACGCGGGATTGCCAAAAGAAGCAAGCTGTATGGCCGGGTGGAGGGCTGGGTAAGGAAATGGGGAGTGGTGGCTATCTTTGTCTTCTCCTTGGTGCCATTCTTCTTTGACTTAGCCGGGATAGCGGCCGGGGTCCTCCGCTTCCCCCTTTGGAAGTTCCTGCTGGTATGCTGGTTAGGCAGAACCATACTTTATATAGGGGTGGCACTGGCTGGCTCATGGGGGTGGGAGACGGTGCTGCCTATCCTGATTAATGTCATCCCTTAATCTTCATAAGCAGTGCGGAGCCAACCAGAAAATAGATAAAACAAGCCAGCAGCATAACCTCATACCCCAGTCCCGGTCTATAGCCATTAAAGAAATCAATCATCGGCCCGATTAAGCGTGCCAGGGCGGCACCGCCGGCGGTAGCCAGATTAGTCAGCCCAAGGTATCGTGCTTCCTCACCTTTAGCTACCAGGTCTGTAGCTAGTGCCCAGTTGGTGCTCATAAAAGCGCCAAAGGCGATTCCCAACAGACCGCCATATAGTATTATCAATATGTAGCTGTGTTGAAACAGGAATATCAATGCAATCCCTATAGCACCGAGGAGACCTGAAGCGATGGCAATCGGTCGGCGGCCTACTTTATCAGATAAACGTCCGGCAGGATAGACTACGGCTAACATGCCCGCAACAGCCACGATTGAAAACGTTGCCGTTGCCTCGGCGGGATTAGCTACACCAACAACATCCCTGAGAAAATATAGAGCGAAGGTCTGTATGGTAGTGAAGGCCATAAGGATGAAGAGGCGAGATACCAGAAACCAGACAAAATTACGGTTTGCCCTGACATCAATCTGGAAAGTTCGGTACAGGATTGAGAGCAATGGTAGTTGAGATAAACTCAGCCCTGGCCGCTCCTTGACCGTCAGGACAGTGGCAACCATAACCCCCAGCAGGACAATAGCCAGTGTCCCCAGAGCCAGCCATAACCAGTGGACTCCCTCACCGGCAGAGTAGCTGTCCATAAAAAGGGCTATCAGATATAATAGGGCAACTCCGCCCAATATTTCCAGCAGAACCTTCACCCCTGAAGCCCGCCCCCTCTTGCCTTCGGGTACCAAGTCAGGGATGAAGGCCTGATACGGGCCCTGGGCTGTGTTGGAGCTAGCTTGCAGCAGGCACCAGGTAATTAAAATAACGACATAGCTGCCGCCGGAGCCTATTCCAGCGAGAAACAGCAGCGCCAGTATAGTGCCGAGCAAGATGTAAGGGCGACGGCGCCCCCAGCCAAAGCCGGAACGGTCACTTATTGCCCCGGCTATCGGTTGTACCACCATGGCCACAATTAAGCCCGCAAAGGTAAGCAGTCCGAGGTAGGTGGCTTTTTCTGACTCAGCGACAAAGTCCAGCACTCGTAAGGGTAAGATAATAGTATGCAGGCTGCTGGCAAGGGCAGCCAGACCAAAGCCATAGATAGTAATCTTGAGGTAATCTATACGACGAAACCCATTAGCACCGATATGTGTACCAGTATTACCGGCTACCATTTTCATAGAACTAAAGCATCCCTGGAAGTTAACGAATGGATATAGTCAAGCATAACAGAGCTAAGACAGCGAGACAACACGGTTAATTAACCTAAACTAAGTATGCCAAACGTCTTCATCGCAGTTTACCCCTGGCCAATGAGGCAAATATACCTCCGAAACAAAGGGCAGCAAAAATGACAAACGCTATCTTCAAACTTCTCACAAAAACCGGGTAGTATTCAGGTGAAATTTCGACCCGCCCGATTAATACGGCAAATATCAGCATCGCAATTCCCATACTGAGCATCATCCCAACCTGCCGCATCGTTGCCAGTGTGGCTGCGGCTACCCCATAAAACCTCCTTTCGACAGAACTCATAACGGCATTTGTATTGGGAGATGAAAAGAGGGCAAAGCCGAAACCGAGGATAAACAAACTAACTAAGATGAACCCAATTGCCGTATTCTGGTCCAAGAAGGTTAAAAGGACAAGCCCGATAGTGGTTACTCCCATCCCAATTGAGGCAAGTATTCGTGGTTCAATTCTGTCTGAAAGCCTGCCGGCAACCGGTGAAATAATAACCAGAACCACCGGCATGGATACCAAAACCAAGCCGGCATTTTGGGGACTGAATCCTTTTGTATACTGCAAGTAAAGACTTAAGAGGAAGGTAACGGCAAAGGTGGCGCTATAGTTAATCAGGGCGGCCAGGTTAGAAAAGGTGAAGACGGCGTTATTCCTGAAGAGATTCATATGTAAAACCGGACTTCTCACCCTCGCTTCCCACTTAATGAAGGCCAGGATTCCCAGGATGCCGATTATAATTGCCCCCACCCCCAACATCGCTGGTAGCAGGGAAAGTCCGTACATTATCGCTATAACCGCCAGGCCGTAAATTACGGAACCAGTAAAGTCGAACTTTTCGCCTTTTGCCTCAGCCCACTCCCCCTTCAATTTCCAGAAGATAAGGGCAATTATTAACAAGCCCAGCGGTATATTAACCAGGAAAATGCTCCTCCAGCCGAAATGCTGGGTCAACAATCCTCCAAAAAACGGGCCACAAGCCAGTCCTGCGTAAACCGCCGCCGCATTTATGCCCAGGGCTTTACCCCTCTCCTTAACCGGAAATACCGACATTAGAATGGCTACACCGGTGCCAAATATCATGGCGCTGCCTATTCCCTGTAAAACCCGGACGGAGATGAGCATAACCGCCGAAACTGAAATTGCGGACAGAAAAGATGCAACGGTGTAAATCAATATGCCATAAGTAAAAATCCGCTTCCGGCCATATATGTCGGCTATTCTCCCGAACGGGACAAGAAATACCGACGCCGCCAAGAGATATGCAGTAGCAATCCAGCCTAGTGAAACTGCATCCATGGCAAATTCTCGGCCAATTGAGGGAATGGCAATATTGATGGAAGACCCCATAAAAGGGGTGAGAAAAGACGCCATCATAGCAATGGATAAGGCGACTCTTTTATTTACTGTATTTTTCATAGATTCTCAGTTATTCCTTGATAGGCATCGGCTCAGGCATGCTTGTAGCTACGCAGGTTGGGGAATGGGGAGCTTGCCCCCTGAGTAAGGTTGGAACACACAGCCTTAATTATATAGTCTGCAGCCTGTTTAGGCTAGTTTGGGGGGGGGTATCTGATATTTGGAAGAAGGGTTGTATAGGATGTCTCTCTTTCCTTTAAAAGGATGCCAGGCTTTTTATTTAGCAGAGGACTCCGACTCCTCTTCTAGCTCGGATAGTTCCAGCGTACCTTTGTTAACTAATTGCTGAACTATGTCTCGCGAAGTATTTATTAGCAGGTCACACGCTTCTTCGATATAGTTAATGTCAATAACAAGCCCCCCACTGGGGTGAGTTTTTGGGGAGGACACAATCGTCAGATAATGCTTGTCAGGCTTATTCTTGTTGTGCACTATCACGTTACGACGTCTGACCAGTTCCTCAAGAGCCTTACCCTGCTTGCTCCTTGAACTTGGAAGTACAACTCCGGTTTTCTTGAAAACTGTTGCAAAGGTACGTAGCTTGCCCGATGTCAGGATGGCTAGTACTTGGTTGGCTAATGCTTCCCAAATGGTATCAACATTTCCCGATGCGGGTATTTGCTTCCATGAAACCGACGGGGCGAACTGCCCAAAAAGATTATGACGCTTCAGTAAAGCCTTTCGGCAAGTCGTCTCCATGAAATCTTCGAAATTAGACACTAGGGAGACTACGATAAGGTTAAAAAGATAAAGATGATAGTTCAGGTCTTGTAATGTGATGTTCTTACCTATTTTAGTGCGCTCTGCTGTAACGACCTTTGGGTATAGCTCGGCGTGGACTTTAGCAAAGTGCAAATCGCCTTGGATCTGGATGATAAATTCTTGAAGATCATTCTTTGGGGGTTTTGGATGTGTGCCTTCCAGTGAGGGTAATAGGTTGCTTATCTCTGCAGCGTTCATTTGTAACTATCCTCCAAAGTTTTAACTATCTACCCTCCTCACCCTATTCAGCCTACCAATCGCCTCGTTCTTCTCTCTAATCCCCAGCTTGGTTCTGTTTATGGCTTTCCGCAAAAGCTCTATTGACTGGTCATAAGTTTCTCTATCTACGGGGTAGGGGATGCCGTCCTTGCCGCCGGCGATAAACAAACCGAGGGCTCGTTCCA
>SDBU01002660.1_pt1 | contig 23518 bp, 42 predicted proteins | sample 2277071 | NCBI WGS metagenome assembly SDBU01 (sample SAMN10397929, study PRJNA504765) | marine sediment metagenome | isolation source: marine sediment core GS08_GC12, 126 cmbsf | place: Arctic Ocean: Gakkel Ridge, Loki's castle | collected 2008 | reverse complement strand
AGAACAACCAGTGAGAATCAGAGTCCCCAATAAAAGTAAAGTTAAAAGTTTCTTTTCCATAATTACGGATCCCGATAAGGCATAGCCACCCAGTCTATACGGACAGCCTCAGCGTTTTTCTCCTTTGTATAGATTTCAAATGGTTGTAATATACCTTATCTCTAACATAATCTCCCCTTACTCATACTTAATCCTTAAACCTATTACTAAAGCATTGGGTGTATTTACTGCATCTCCACATAATTTTACACCCCCATAATCACCAGCGGCCAGAGAGGAAAGGACACCCGACACATCTATCTCTTCTAATTGGACAGATACACAAACGACATCCTTATCATTATCAGCTTCGCTGTGTGTGTTATATGCTTCACCATCCGCAGCGTAAGTGCTAGTAATGTCAAAGCGGTGGGTGGCAGAAGCTAGAGGGTTTATTAGTACCACCGCTTCTGTAATGGAGATAAAATCGTGGGGAATATGAAAGGGCATCCATGCCCTTTCACCAGCAGCGTTAATGTGGCCACCAGGTATAGCCAAAGTTTGGTTCATGTCATCAGCACGAGTAACAGGAAACCAGCACTCTCTGGTTGCATCTACATCATTATCATCTACATAATTCTTGGTAGCTGCATCTTGAGCACCACTGGGGTCAGTTACATTGTTGATGAGATTGGAGTTAGCATCTAAAGCACCACTCAGCACTATGCCTGTATGAGTACTATTTACCCATGCCCATACCGCAGTATCAACACCACCGCTCAAGCCTAATCTTACTCTATGGACATCGATGCTGTCACTTGACCTAATGAGCCAAGCTGTGCCAGCATTTGCAGCGGTTAACGTAGCATCGAAGGTACCCGCAGCGGACTCAGTACCAAGGTCTAAATATAAGACATTAATTAAAGCTTGAGAGTTAGCATCCATTGTGCCACCAAGAGTAAAAGCAGGCATAGTCAATCCAGAAGTAGATATTGTACCATTGATAGCAGGAGAGGTTATTGTTACCCCATCTATAGTCCCGCCATCTATGTTAACATTGGTAAGGTTCTGGCTTCCCATATCCCAAGCACCAGACAAAGCTCTTGTGCCATCGGTTCGTAGATATTGGGCGTGGTCATCATCCCCCAACCCGGTCAGTGCCCCATGGTCAGTAACGCCCCCACCGGCAGCGCCAGTCTCTACATAGACAATCTCAGGTGATGTTTCGGTTCTGGCAATAACAATGTGCCCTGGTGCTGCCGCGGTACAACCCGGTAATACCACCAACAAGGCTACCAGGCACAACAAACTTATTCCAATAGCTTTTTTCATTTTTATCCGCCCCTGTAATCAAAATCCAGGCACTTCATTTCCTTTTTTAATAGTAGGATACGCCCCCATGCCAGCCACAACAAGTAGGGCAGCATTAAAAGGTCGTAAAGGATAGCGACAAGGCAGGTCAGTCCGGTTATTAGTTTATCTATCAACTTAACTCCCTTATTATTGTGCCTCAAGAAAATCCTCTACAATATATTTAGTTCCCTTTGTGTTTGGGATTATGCCGTGGTCAGCAGATAGAACCTGCCCAATACGCATCATCATGCTTCGTTCAGCCACTTCAAATCGTTTCCAAATAGACCGCTTTGATTCGATGGGTGCCTCATTCTTCATATAGGCTGCAATGCAAGCGGCTTTCTCATGTGCTTCTATGGATAGAGGATCTTCCTTTTTTTCTTCTATTCCCGTGCCTAACTCCTGAATCTCCCATGTGCTATATGCGTTCCACCACGGCTTATTCCATTGCACTCCTTGGTAAAATATCGCGTCTTCGGAGTTCTTCGGTGTTTTACCTTTTACTACTCCAGAAAAATCATGGGCTTTCCAAAGGCTAAGTTCACCTATGCCACAGTTCTGTTTTTTAATGGAGATATCCTCGCACATAATGAAAATGTCCGTCTGAAAGCGGAGCCTATCCTCGCAATGAAGTTCAGACTGTGCGCTCCAGATAATTGTTAGTCTTCTTTTCCTCAACTGCTGGAGTATATAGCTAAACATCAAATTCTCCTGGCTCATGGCTCGCCGGGCTTCAGCAAGGAGATTTACTTCGTCAACGTAGATCAGCCCATCTGAGTAAACTTTATCCAGGTGCACAAGGTCCAGTTTATTCAACGGACTAGACCGCACCAATTTTTTCTCCCCATTCCTAATAAGATTGAATCCTATCTCCATGTTTGACCATACCTGCTTGCCCGCTAACATATAATCTACGATGACTGTCCGGGCTGCCCCCACGGACTTGCCACTACCACGCGCTCCTACAAATCCTATTATTAAGGAACGTGATCTTAGGTTACGATAATTCCTTAAAGAAAAAATAGGCTGTCGCACATGATAGGTTCCATTGTTATCCTGGATAAATATTCCTATTTTATTAGGAAGCAGGTCAATCATTTTTCTTCTCCAAAGTACTGTAATATATATAATGACTGCGCGCGAGAAAGCCTCCTCCCCCTACATGCTAATCCCCGTATTCTCTTGCTTCTTCTTCCAGAATGGCAACTTGCCTTTAAAGCCGCCGGTATTCAACGTATAACTGGTCATGGCTGATAGAACTTTATCAACCCTGCCCGACTTAACAGCGCACTGTGCAATCAACCTGTCAAGTATGGGCTGAATGGATACCCCATAACGCTGCCTCTCAGTAATAGCATCTGAAGCCAGCAGTGCTTCCTGTTTATTGTCAAAGGCAGCCAGCAAAAGTATCTGCCTGTAATCCTTGTCGTTAGCTACGGCAGTTATTATGCGCTGCAATACGCCCAGTTTATCCTGTTGCGACATGGAGCCGGAGCCAGTCTGTAATAGCTCATCCACATCAGGCATTGCTTCCTTTATTAGTGCCGCCGCGGCTATTTCCTCCAATGATTTCTGCCCATTCTCCCCTACTGTCCCCTCAACCTTTTTAACCTTTTTAACCTTTTCACTCACAATTAACCTCCTAAGTTAAGGCTATAAGCCCTATTAACTCACCGGCGATAACCAGCGCCATGATGCCAATAGATACTTTTTGCATTGTGCTGGCACTCCAAGTAAAATACTTTTTATTTGACGGCATAGTCACCACGTTAGAAAATTCCAATGGTTCATAACAACGTTCATTTTCGTCATCATCAGGCAAGCGTAATTCGCTCAATGGAGCTTTATCACTTTCAAAATAAGGCTTCAGGCATGTCAGGACATAGTAAAATAACCCATCGTTATAATTTTTCTGCGACTGGCCTGCTGGTTTTTCAACATAGGCAAAGTCAATCCAGTCTGGGTAAAGGATAAGACTATTCAGTGATTTTTCCTCTATTTTTTCCTTGCCATCAGGACCGGTCTTTTTTAATATTCTGGTCTCGCCCATGTGCCGCCAGGAGCGCAATAGCAAAAAACCACCCGCCAACCCGGCAAAGCCGAGTGTTATCACAAGTACATTGCCCTCAGAATTTCCCAGGTAGGCTATAAAGCCTCCTATTAATATCAGGCCCGATGCCCCTAGCAAGCAAAGCCTCCGGCGGTACTTCCCTTGATTCCTCTTTAATTTATCTTTAATATTCAACTTCAAAGTCACCCTCCTAAAACGCAACCTTAATGCCTATACCAACAGCCAGAAGCACTCCAATGGACCCCATAAAGACCACTATCTTCTCCGCCACCAGAGAGCCCTTTGCTTTCCTCTCATGCTGATAACATTTCGCCGTGGCTATCTTTTTAATAAAACCCTTTATTAAATTATCTCCTTTTTCTGGCCTCTCAGCTTTAGCCAGTTGATCAAATAAATCAAAAACAATATCTCTGCCAAAGGATATTGTCACTCTGTCAGCGCCGATACCCTTGTAGCCTTCAAAGCGTTTGAGTAACTTGTACTTCATCATCCAGGATTTAATAATTTCGTGAGCCTTATTTTTCTCAACCAGGAAAGAATCTTCTATGTCCAACTTCCTGAATAGGAACCCACCATCATCCCTGAAGTATAACTGTGTTCCCCTCTCCTTTGGGGTACCCAAAATATTAAGAAAGCCCATTGTACTTACCTCTCTTTCCCACCACCCTGGGGGATGGGGTTAGCCACCCCCCAGGGCGATAGTTGCCTGTATTACTCGCTTCCAATCCTCTTGAGACCGAAGAAGCCGCTGATGACTGCTCCTGATACGAACGATATCAGTAGAAGCAGCGGTGTCACCGTTAATATTGGTTGCAGACCAACATAGGCCGTGCTTAGGCCCACGCCAGTATCGGCTGCACCGGTGTTATTACTGAGTACTGAGCAGATAGCCTCCAGCGCTACCGGGAGAATTATCAAACCGATTGCGATGAAGATTAGGGAGATGCCCAGCAATAACATGGTGCCAAGATTTAGGGTGGTACCACCTTCGCCGGCTTTCATGATCTTGATGCCCAGGTACATGGAGAAGACTGCAGCTGAGAGGTAGCCAATCAGTACCAGCAGGGGGGTGATGCCCACGATTTCAGTAAAGCCAGTGAAGGAGGCATCGGTAGTGCTGGTATTGGCAACGCAGACCCAGTCCAGGAGGGCATCGGTAGCGGTCATTATGATTGGGTACATAATGAACCCTACCGCCAGGAAGACCATTCCGATTCCCATGATGAGGATGCCGCCGATGTCTATTTCGCCGCGCTCACTCTTCCTCATCTCACGCCCAAACATCAATAGCTGTTGACCCTTTGCTTGAAGCCATAATGCTAGTTTCACTTCTTTCTCACCTCCTTTTTTTTAAGATTAGCATATCAAATCGCCCTCCCAGATTGCTGCGCGCTGCTCACCGAGGAACGTTATGCCCTTATAAAATTATGTACCACATGTAAACCGATGTTGCTATCGCCGTATAAGCAAAGCAGATAAATCCCATTACTAGTATGTAGTTATGTTCAAACCTCAACTGCTTTCGCATTGCCAAAAAGCCACCTTTTCTATCGGCCTGCCTTTGTAACCGCCTTGCCTTGCCGGCTGTTACCTGATCGTGGTGCAGATTAATGCTTCCTTGTGAACGGTGGCTGGACATTCTATCTCCTTAACTTTGGTCGTTTGGGGGTTATGCGTGGGGATTTCCTATGAAAAGGTGAAGGCCTTGAACTACGGCTAGAACTTATCCTATCTTTCTGCGCTTCCCCTGGTATTGACTGACCCTCAAATTCCACATGCCTTTTCCGCAAAAGCCAATCAAGTACATTTCTAGCATCGCTTTTAGAAACTATATATTTACGTTCAATCAGGCTTTCCAGGGACTGCTTACTTGCCCTTCCCTCACGACCCTTTAGGAAATCCAGAACATCTGCTGCGACAACCCCGCCTTCAATAGTTCTTACCCCTTTGCCTACATTTGTAGCACTACTAAAGAAAAGGAGAAACCTTTTAGCCTTCCTACCCTTCTCAGTTATATTAACCATCTTTTTCTGCTTCATCTTTTAATCACCCCTACCTATAAATATTGCCCCTATGCCTACCAGCGGGAATATTATTACCAGCAACAGCCAGATGAAGGGCCATCTATCTACAATAAGCACAATGGCATCGAAGCCTTCTAGCGCGTTTACATCATAGCTAACGGTAAGTACCCGGGTAGTGTTAGCTGTTAGCCCGGAGGTGAGGAGCTGGCGAGTAGTGCTATTGTAACTACTAGCGCTATATGCCGGCGTATCAGTTGCCAGGTCAGACAGGATATCAAGGGTGCTGGTATCATCGTCAAAGATGGGCTTGCCAAGAGTTACATTGGCTGTGGTAACTCCGGCAGCGGTGGGGCTGGTAACCTCCTCAGTTCTCAGCATGGTTTTAAAGTCATACACAGTCTCAGCCATCGGTATCATCCACAGTATGACCGAGACAACCATAATGAGAAAGGCATAGAATATACGGATATCCTTACTCCCTGGAGGCTAGCAACCTTACTGATAAGTAAAGGGGCTAGCCTTAAACCTCTCAGCTCAAGTCGCTAGCCCCTTTACCAATATTCTCACTTACTCTTATTATAACACTCTTGTCAACTATTTTTTTAAAATATATGGAAATTGTCCCAAAAAGCATTGACAAATGTGTAACCTGTGTTACAATAATATTATCTATGAGTAACCATTGGACATCTAAAGAAATAAAAGAGCTACGCAAGAATCTTAAGATGACTCAGCAGGAACTCGCCGATAGGATAGGCGTTGACCGAGTTACAGTGGCACGCTGGGAGACTGACCAAAAGAAGCCCAGCAACTTGGCCAAGAGGCAGCTAGCCAGGCTGGCAAAATAGGTAAAGGGGCTTGAAATGAAGGAACCGTTAATAGCGAATGGAGTTTTTACCCACAGACCGAATCATAACTGGTAAAGCTGTAAGATGAAGCCGACCCCGGTGGGATTTTAAGTAGAAAAGGGGACTAAGAAATGGAGAAAGGAGTAGAAAGAGGAACTTGGCGGTGGCGAATAATATTATCTGCCATAGTCGTTGTGGTTACTGTGGGTACATATTTTTATGCTCGCTCTATGCTGTTATCAAGCGAGCAAGAACACCTACTCCCATTTCTTTATATAGGAATACCAGTAGCCTTCTTAGTTGGAGTGCTAATTGTAATATTTGAGGAGAGGCTAATAAGTATCCCCAAAATAAAGCTGGCAACAACCTTCTTATCCAAGCCAGCGGTAGCCTTCTTCAAGAAAACAGAGTATGTTTGGATAATATTACTATTAGGTATGGCAGTTGCTTTAACTATCCTTAATAAATACGGGTATTTCGGGTAGCCCTTTGGTGAAGGTGGTGAAACCCGACAAGGAGATTGAGGGGAAATGAGATTCTGGATTATAGCTAGTACAATTCTAGTGGTGGGCATTGCAATGATGTGGTCCATTATAACTCTTACCATGCGAATGGAGTCACCCCTTCTCCGCGTGGTTCTTTTGGCTGTCGGCATTGGTTCGGGGGCGGGAACTGCATATTTTTTTGTAAACTGCCCCTGGTATTACAAGAAGGAGAGGTAACATGCAAGAACCGAAATTAAACGAGTTAGTTTTTACTTTGTTCTCGATGTTATTTGGAATTGAGGGTAAGGACTGGTCCTACTATAAGTTTGATGATGCTTGGTGGGAATCAAGGCTCTACATGAGGTGTAATTAATGCCTGATAAATCACTTTGCCAATATAATGGCTGCACTAATCCAGCTAAATATAATACGTATAGGCATCTCCCTGGGGGGGCGAAAGGTGTGGATAGAGGTGTGCCGGTGGTGCGAGGAGCTTGTTGCCTATGACAACATTAAGAGGGCGCTTAAAGGGGATAAGGGAGCGACTGGGAGGCAATTATAATGCCTAGAATTATTGTTTGGTGTGCCTGGTGCGGTAAATACCTTCGCTCGATAGATGGCAAGGGGCAATCAGGTGACAGCCATGGTATGTGCCCTGAATGCTACAAGGAAGAGATAGAGAAGTTAGATGCAAACACAAACAAGAAGTAGGGCTCACAGAGAAGGCAAGGGCAGCCGGAGGCGAGTTTACCGGTGCCGGAAGTGTGATAACAAGTTCCAGGTTGATACCCGGGAACCGTTGCCGGAGGATTTTAGAATTTGCCCGTGGTGTAGGGGAGTGAAGTAGGTGGAGAAGGAAACATCAATCGCAAAAATAGATGAAGCTGCGGTAGCTTTGGGGTCAGTAAAAACTATTCCTGAAGTTATGAAGTGGCGGGCTATGGCACAAGGCTTTGTTGTAGCCATCACTAAAGAATACAGGGAAGCCCAAACTATGCGGGATGGCACTGATGATAAAGCAATCGCTTATGAAGCTGCCCTGAAGGCTGGAGAGTTCCGGTTGAAGGTAGAGGCAAGATTAGGGGAACTAATACAGGCAGAGCAGAAGGCGGGAAAACTAAGAAGCCCAGCAGACGGCAAGTCAAGGTATAGCACTAGTGCTATACCTAAACTAAAAGACTACGGATTAACTGCTACAGACTCCTCCCGGGCACAGCAGATAGCAGACCATAAAGAACTAATAGAACAGGTGGTCGCATCTTCTGTAAAGTCAAAGGATATACCAACCAAAACGGCAATCTTCAAAGCTATTAAAAAAGAGGAGGGGAAGACAGATGAAGGCCGCAAATCCCCCGATCTTATAGAGCAATACGATGTCGGGGTACGCCACGGAGACTTCCGGGAAGTTTTAAGCGATATTCCCCCACAATCTGTGAAAATAATATTCACCGATCCGCCCTACGGCAAAAAATACTTGCCCCAGTGGGATGATTTGGGGATACTCGCTGCAAGGATACTTCGACCTGATGGCACCCTTCTTACATATTCAGGGCAACTCTACCTTCCCCTGGTAATCAATGCCCTATCTAACCATTTAGATTGGTGGTGGTTATGCGGCTTGACACATGGAGGTAGTGGTAATTTAACCCCATTAGGACAACCTGTGCGAAAAGTAATTAACCAATTCAAGCCTATCCTTATGTTTGTTGTTAAAGGTGGCGGTGTTGATGTTGTGTTTCGTGACTTAATTAAAGGAGAGGGTAGAAATAAGGATATGCACAATTGGCAACAAGCTCTCCCCGAAGCCATAACCATCTTAAAGACCTTTTGTAAAAAGGGTGACCTGGTAGTAGACCCGTTTGCGGGAAGCGGAACAGCCGGAAAAGCAGCTTTAGAATTAGACTTGCAATTTATCGGAGCGGAGATACTCGAAAATGGACGATAAGGAAAAGGAAAGGTTAAAAGGTAGCCCCTCTAGGGACACCTTCAAGCAGAAGCATAAGGTAGTGTTGAATAATAAATTTTATGCCTGCGATTTAGACTTTGTGCTAGTAGCAAAGTACCCTTTCCGCATCGTTGCTTTCTTAGACTACAAGAGGGGACGAGAAGGTATTACATTTTCAGAAGTAGTAGCATATAATGTTCTGCTACAAATAGCTCCTATTTATATTATACGAGGGAACGACCCCGAAACCGGACCATTCCAAATATACAAATACAATTGGAGCGACCCAGTTCCAGAGCCACCAAATGTTGAATTGATCCCAATAAGACAATGCGAAGGCTGGCCTGAATTGGGCAACTGGGAACGAGAATTACGCAAACAAGGAGGAAAACTAAATGATGAACGAACTAACAGTAAGCCCAGAGCATCAAGTAATGATTGGCAAAAAGGCACTCAAGGAGTTAAAAGCCCTTGTCCAGCACCGGCCTGATAAGCTGGTAATTAGCGGCAAACAGTACCTCTACTTTTCCGACTGGCAAATTCTTGGCGCCTTCTTCGGCATCACCGCTAGGGTAACTGAGACCGCAGAGATTACCCGGGATAAGCCTTCAGAGGATGGCAAGTTCGTATTCAAGGAATTAATTGGCTTTACCGCCAAGGCCGAAGCCCTCCGGGATGGAGCTATTGTTAGCGCCGCTGAAGCCGAGTGCATGTTTGAGGAACCTAACTGGTCAAAGAAACCGCGCTTCCAGCTAAGATCCATGGCGCAGACCCGGGCATGTTCAAAGGCACTTAGGAACTGCCTTCAGTGGATTGTAAGGCTACCGGATAGCAACTTTGCCCAGGAAGCCGCCGAGGAAGTGGTTGTAAAGGAAAATGGACAAGGCATCTTCTAGGTCGACAAATCCTTGCCCCAGTTGTAAAACGTATAACTGGTGGCTTAAGTGTTCTAATTGGGGTAAGCCCGAATGGTTATGTGGTACCTGCCATCCCTACCCCCTTAACAATCCCCCATCCCTTAAAAAGAATAGAATAGAATAGAATAGAATAGAGCAGAAAACAGAATAAAGTTATAAAAGGTTACTTATTAAGGTTACAATAATTAGTTTAACGAGGCTAAATGTGCAGGAAAAGGTGAGGGGTAGGCCTAAAAGAAGCTGGGTAAAAATGGACTGCCAGGGATGCCTTCATGGCAGTATAAACTTCCAGCTTACCCTGGAGGAACAGGCAGTCTGGTTTAAACTGATAATGTACTCGGCTGTTTGCGGTGGCAACCCGGGCTTTATTTGCGACAATGATAATCACCCTATGCCCCTTGAATTTATTGCCCAGGAATTACATTGCTCGCTGGAACTTCTGGAAAGCACCTTAAAGAAGTGCACCGAGGAAGGTCGAACAAATGTAAACAATGCAGGTATAGAGATTATTAATTTCAATGCCTATCAGTTTACCGAGTACGACCGGCAAAGGCCGTACCGGGAAGCGAAGAAAGAGAGAGATTTAAACCCGGATAAATATACACAAGGGAAACTAGGCCACATGGTTACGAGAACAAAAGAGGATGCAGAGAATAGGAAACAAATCAAAAAGGAACGTGGTTACTAATGCGTAAACTATCAGGGGCCAGATTAGAAGAGTACTACACAAGTGCCATTAATGACCCCTTGCTGCAGGAGATAATGGAAGGCTTTGACCGGTGCTCGGTTGGCCGAGATAATGGCACTTGGGGCTGCGCGGGTTGCCCCAGATCCGGTAAATGTGGGCGATTAACCAACCTTATTCTAAATAAGAGCATCAAACACCATCTTCGCCCCGAGGAGAAAGCCTATTTTGATTGGAGATGGTCAATATTACAAAAGGGCTTAAAAAAAGAATGTTGTTGAAATGGTAATAGCCGGCTATGCTTGGATACCGGAGAAGTTGGGATTACTGATATAAGGGAGAAAAATGAGAATAATTAGCTTTTGTAAGAAGTGGGAGAAATTAGAACAGCCTGAATTTACGACATTCCGTTTTCCCCGCAAGGATAAAGACTGGTATGTGGGTGAAGTCGTGCAGGTATTTTATAGGAATCGTAGTCCCTTGCGTGAAAAGCTGGGTGTTGCGGAAATCATTGAGAAGGAACGCAGGGAGCTTGATTCCTTCTTTACTGACGGGAGGCTAATATCCCCTAGGGACATTCCCCTTACTACTGATGAAGAGGCAATCGCTGACGGTTTTATGGGGCGAGAAGATATGGCGACATTTATGGAAAGGCAATATGGGCTGGATTATCTCTCGCTATTCAACAAACTAACTCTAAAGTGGATTCACTGATATAAGGGGCTATGAAGGGGGAGAATGAAAATAGTTAGAGTTTTTCCGAGGCGGACATTATATACTCCTAATGATGATATGGCTTTTGTTGGTGATCCTCAGCTTGAGAGACCCGATGCTGATGAAGTTCACATTTCCTGCGTGTTCACTTGGGATAAGCCCGAAGCCGAAAGGCTAAAGCTGGCTTGGGGGCAATATTACCCAACTGTCAAAACTGGTGGGCCAGCCTATGATGATCCGTGTATCAATGACTTTATACCTGGGAGATATGTTAGGCACGGGGTTGTCTATACCAGTTATGGTTGTAATAATCATTGCCCGTGGTGTCTGGTCCACTTGCGAGAAGGCCCGATAAGTCCAAGGAAAATTTATCTTGGGAATGCGTTACAAGACAACAATGTTATGCAATGCCCTCATAATCATATAGATAGTGTATTTGATATGCTTACGACCCAAAAAGCGGTGGTATTAGCTGGCGGAATAGAAGCATCACTCATTGATCAGTGGGCAGCAGATAGAATACGGGGATTACGCCTTAAGCAGATATTTCTTGCATGTGACACCGATAATGCTATCAAACCGCTTCGTAGAGCATTGAAGTTACTTAACCTTCCGCATGACAAGGTTAGGTGCTATGTGCTTTTAAGGTATAACCCTAGTGAAACGAGAATGAGGGCACTAATAAGGCTTCTTGAGGTTTATGAAGCTGGGGCTATCCCGTTCGCCCAATTATACCAGCCACCAGAAGAGAAAATAGAATATCCCGTTGAGTGGACGAGGTTTGCCAGAACGTGGCAACGCCCAGCTGGAACGAAAGCATTTATAAAAACGATATTAAACTCCAATAAAAGAGGAGCGCATTAGCTCTAACCCCAGTGGGCTATGGATGCCCTGAAGAGGAGGTAAGAAAATGAATGAGAAAGACCTGGAGAAGGTTAGGGAGGAGATATCTATTAAGTTGTGGCGTATTGAGCATTGCGAGTCTGTCAGAAGAGGCGAGATAAAGGATGGTGATAAATACCCGGAAGAACTCGCAGACAGGTATCTTCAACAAGCCGAGCAAATCCTCACCATACCAATCACAATAGAGAGGGAGTGTTCGCAGTGTAAAGGCAAGAAGGTTATTTTGTGGCATGACAGGCAATCGGGTGCTGAATTTAGGGGAGCAGATATAGAGAGTCCCTGTCCCATCTGCAACGGCACAGGCAAAGTAGTCCGAACCTTTACGATAAAAGAAGCTATTGAGGAGAAGCTGGAATGTTAGATGCGGATGGCTATCCCGATGAGGCGTCATTAAAAGAAATTAAAGAGTGGGATATTTTGGGGCAGGGGATAAGTGGACTTTGGGAGCTAGTCCGAGAGAATACTAATTGGGGTGATAGGCAAATTCACATCTCTGGCAAAAGGGTTATCCGCTTTGAATATCATACTGGTGGCTGGAGTGGGAACGAGGCGGTAATAGGTGCATTACAGCAAAACTTATGCTTCTTCGTTTTCTTTTGGCAAAAATCAACTAGGGGCGGGCATTACTATTTCAAGATAGAACACCCCGAATGGTATGGTAAAGCCCACTCACCCACTTAATAGGGGAATAAAAGGAGGGAAAAGATGGAATATACACTAAGAGATGCTTTTAAGTTCTGGGTAAATCCATATCTTGTAAAACCCTATAAGTAAAAATCCTAGATAAGGAGATAACCGATGACACAGGAGATTAACCAGCAGGAATTACAGGAGTTCCGGGAGTGGTGTGGGTTTAAGCCTAGTGCTGCAACTTTATGGAATAAGTCTGGTTATTGGATGACCCCAGATAAGCAGAAGGGAACTCCCAATCTACCCCCACTAGACCCCAACAACCTCATTAAGTATGCGGTACCGAAGATGAGGTATGTGAATCTACAGTTTTCAGAGCAATATTCTGATGTTATACCTCAATTCTCTGCCACAGCATCCATTAGGTTTGCTGATAATCATACGTGGGCGGATAATGACCCAGCCCAAGCTCTCTACCAAGCCATACAGAAAGCAAGGGGGGTAATTAAATGAACAGGATTAAGGATAGCAGAATAGCGTGGTTATATATTCCAAACACTAAACCCACCAAAGACTTGTCGAAGCACGACCAAGAGATGATTAAACTAGGATGGGATGCTCACTCCCAGCTATTCCTCCAGCCCGATTATCTCAAACTATCACATGAAGCTAATATGCGGTATGGGATAAAGAAGTCTGAACCCCAGCCCTTACCAGATAAGGCACTAAAGAAGGAGATAAATAGGATACTAGCTATAACCTGCTTAACAGGTGATGAGCCTGATATAGATGACCAAATCCTCACCCTACTCCAGCAAAGGGTAGAGGAAGCCAGAGAACAGATGAGAGCGCAAGTTCCCAATCTTATAGATGAAGCTAAGGAGCAGGAGAGGGCATGAGGATGGGGAACAAGTTGGCTATCTTAAAGGGTTTGAACAAGGGGAGAAGCAAGAGAAAAAGAGGATAAAGTCAATGATATGGGAAGTTCAAAGCGGGATAGGCCGTGGCTCTGGTAGGGTTAGTAAAGCAAATATGCAAGCCCTCTCTGGTGATAAGGAGGGGGAATGAAGCATAATGACCTCCGGATTAAATTCACTCATTGCCCCTGCTGCGGGAAGAAGGGCTATTACAAGAATGGGCATAAAATGAAGTGCCGGTATTGCGATTACAGGATGGTTTTAATGCTGGGGCAGGACTTTTAAGGAGCAAAGATATGAAAAGACCCATTGTAGTTTGCCTTTGTGGTTCAACTAGATTTGTGGATACCTATAATGATTGGCGTAAAATCCTGACATTGGAAGGAAAGATAGTTTTATCTATTGAGTTGGTCACAACACAGTCGAAAAGCGAGGATCCGCAGCATGTTAAGCACAAATTAAAACAAATGCTAGATGAACTCCACTTGCGGAAAATTGACCTGGCTGATGAGGTAATGGTATTAAATGTCGGTGGCTACATAGGTAATTCAACTAGAGTCGAGATAGATTATGCCGTCAAGGTAGGCAAGTTAGTTAAGTATCTTGAGGATTTAACATAAGTTCCAAATGTGCGCCCCAAAGGAGGGTAGGGATGAATAAGAAAACGATAATATGTATTACAACCTTAGTTATCTTGCTTGCTTTTGTTTTAAGTAGTTGGCCACCTTGGCAGAGGCAACCGATGGTTTTCTATGAGCCTTTATTTTTGCCCTTGGGAGTGATAGAGGGAGATATCATCGCTTTAGAGAATGGTTCGTATATAGTAATTGATGAAGATAAGCGTATTAACTCTATTGCATACAGGCCTGGCGCTGTTACCATGCAAGTTACTGTTCACCGTAGCTTGTGGCAGTTGTTATTTAAATAATACGCCCCAGTGGGCTATGAAGGGGGAAAAACAATGATAACCATATTTTCTACTCCTAAACCCTTCCGATGGCATATCAAGATTATCCAAACTAACGCTATTCGGAGCTGGGTTTTACTGCGCCCAAAGTGTGAAGTTATTCTGTTTGGGGACGATGAGGGAACTGCCGAGATTGCCTCCGAATTAGGCATACGCCATATACCTGAGGTTGAGTGTAACGAGTATGGCACACCTCTAATTAGTGCTATGTTTAATATTGCCCAGGACATCGCCAGCCATGAACTCGTGTGCTATGTAAATGCAGATATCATCCTGATGAGCGATTTACTGAAAGCGGTGGGGCAGATTGAAAGGCGCCCTTTCCTTCTTGTGGGGCAACGCTGGGACATTGATTTGAAGGAGCCAGTGAATTTCAGTGACCCGGCTTGGGAAACAAAGCTACAAACTACCGTAGGGAAAAAGGGTAGACTTCATAGTAGGTCAGGTATTGACTATTTCACTTTTCCGAGAGGGTTATACCGTAGTATTATCCCATTTGCTGTTGGGAGGCAGGGGTGGGATAACTGGATGATTTACAAGGCTCGTTCTATGAAAGTCCCAGTTATTGATGCTACTGGTGTTGTAACCGCTGTCCATCAGAACCATTATGGTCATGCCGACCATCCGGGGGGTGAAAAGGGCTTTTGGGAGTCACCAGAAACGCATCGAAATATCAATCTTCTGGGTCGCCAGTCCCTTACTCTGGAGTATGCTACCTTCCTTCTTACCTTGGAAGGGTTAAGGCCAGCCTTGACACTAAGGCACCTGTACTTTCGCCTGAGGGCATTACCCGTTCTTTATCCTGGGTTCCATTTCCTATTGGTAGCATTTAGAGCCTTTGAAAAACTTGTGAAAATTGCCCGTCAAATTAAGGGGTTAGCCAGCAACCCCAGTGGGCTATGAAGGGGGAGAATGATGGGATTAAATAAGCAAAAAGGAAATATGTATCCGTTTGTTACTCATACTTGGAATGTCGTTAAGGGTAAATGTCCTCACGATTGCTCTTATTGCTATATGAAGATTTTCCCGCAGAAAGATTTGCACTTTGACAATACGGAATTCAAGACAGATTTAGGCAAGGGTAATTTTATCTTTGTGGGTAGTTCCTGTGATATGTGGGCAGAGGCTATCCCCTTTGGATGGCTAGGCTTAGTGGTGAGAAACTGTTATGCCTATGACAATAAATACCTATTCCAAACTAAAAATCCCTCACGCTTTAATAAGTTTGAGTATCCCAAAGATATGGATGTTATTTTAGGTTGCACCATAGAGACAAACCGAGATTACGCCTTTCAAAGCAAAGCTCCTATGACATATTTGCGTAAGGTAGAAATGCAGAATCTATCGCAGCCCAAGATGGTAAGCATTGAACCTATAATGGACTTTGACCTTGCCGGTATGGTGCGGTGGATAAAAGATATTACCCCTGAGTTCGTCAGTATTGGGGCGGACAGCAAGGGACATAGTTTGCCCGAACCGCCAGCAGAAAAGGTTAAAGCTCTAATAGAAGAACTGCGGGCTATTACCACTGTGAAGATTAAGGATAACTTGAAAAGGTTACTCTAACCCCAGTGGGCTATGAGGGGGGAGAATGAAGAAGTATAACTTAGACATAATGGCAGTGGCGATAATATATGGACTTGGCGTGTTCTTGCTGTGGCATTATGCCTTTACAGTTGATTACACGACTTTTGGGGATGCGCGCAGGGAGTACATCGTTTATCTGCAATATACAGTGACCGGTCAATGGGAGGCGGTACCAAACCATGGGCTATTAAGTTCATGCGTAACCACAACATACTTCCCGGCGTTGATACAGAGAATGACTGGGGCCGAGCCTTTACTGGTATACAAGTGGTTTTCTATCGTCACCCTACCGCTGTTATCAGTCTTAGTTTATCTGTTAGCAAGCAGGTTTATTAACAAATCACTTGCTTTCTGGGCAGCTTTATTTTTTATGTCCCAGATACATTTCATAGAAGCCCCGGCCTATGCCCGGACACAGGTAGCTTTAATATTTTTTACCGTGATACTTTTAATTGTATTTGGGAATTTGAAGGTCAGTGAACGAGAAAAGGCTATGATTTTAACCTTTTCTGCTCTCATGCTGGTAATATCGCATTATGGCACCACATATATGGTGCTACCCCTGTTCGTTGTTACGGGGGCTGGAGTGGCTGTTTTGAGGTTAGCGAAGAAGCATAAAGGCAGCGCCCTTAAATTATTGGTCGTTGCTTGCTTTGCTCTATTACTAATTGTCGGAGTCTGGCACGGCATTGTAATAAGGACACCGGCTAACGCAATGAGCCAAGTGGCGGAAGTATTAGTAACCGGGGAAAGGCCGTCATGGTACTCAGATGATTCGGAAGATGGAGGCGGTTTTTTCGATTTGGCAACCAGGGATGTTGTAATAAGCGTAGCGCTGGGTACTACTTTGTCAGACATGAATACCGCCCAGAGAGTGGAATTTGCTTTAAGTTGGAGTATATTATTGCTGTTATCTTACGGCTTGCTTTTGGCGGTTTTTAAGAAATATATACGAGATAAGCTCGGTCTGAGTTTTGTGGTATTTCTTTTATGTTGTTATTTAATAATAGCCTTTGGTGTGCTGGCGCCTTATTTATCTAGGATATACGGTATGGTGCGTATATATTATACAGCACTGATCCCGCTGTCGATTTGCCTGGTCGTTGCTTTAGGGGATTTAGCGAAGAGAATGCGGATGCCGGCTAACTTACTGATATTTCTGGTTGTCGGACCTTATTTCCTTTGCACATCGGGATTGTTGCATAGCTTTATAGGATTTAGTAGGCACTAAGGGGGAGAATGAGATGTATGGCATAGAGACAATTATAGATTTGCAGGGATGTGATACCACTAGATTTAATAGAAAGAATATTAAGCAGTATTTTTTACAGGCGTGTAAGTTGCTTGATGTGAGTCCAGAAGTTTGTTACTTTTGGGATGATTTCCGTGTTCCTAAAGAGAAGCGACAAACAAATCCCAAAACTAAAGGGACTACAGCCATCCTGTTCATTTTAACAAGTAATGTCACTGTCCATACCCTAGATTTGTTGGCAGTTGCCTTTATAAATATATTTTCTTGTAAGGACTATAATACCGAACTGCTAGAAGAATTCACGGTAAAATTCTTCGGTTCATCAAAGCACAAAACTACCTTGGTTGAGAGGGGTATCTGATGAATATAGTTTTGGTAATCCCCACAGGGGTCGGAGCTACCATAGGCGGACATGCTGGCGATGCTAACCCTGTCTGTAAACTACTGGCTTCGTTAAGTGATACCCTCGTTACTCATCCCAATGTGGTCAATGCTGCAGATATTAACGAGATGCCCGAGAATGTGTTCTATGTTGAGGGGTCAATGCTTGACCGGTTTATGGAGGGTAGGATTGGCCTTAAGCAACCTATCCAAAACAAGATATTGGTCGTGGCTAATAGCCCCATACGAAGTGACACTATTAACGCCGTCCACGCTGCTCAGGTCACTATCGGCATCGAAGCCCAGATAATGGAACTGACCACACCCCTGCGGATGGTAGCTCATTATGAAGGTGGGTTGGCCACTGGCGAGATTACTGGATGGGAGGAGTTGGTGAAGCAGCTACGGGACGTAAACTATGATGCTCTTGCTATTCATACTCCTATTGAAGTGCCGAGAGATGTAGCATTGTCTTATTACCGAAATGGTGGAGTAAATCCGTGGGGTGGGGTTGAGGCGAAGGCATCCAAGCTCATAGCCACAGCCTTGAATAAGCCTGTTGCCCACGCACCGCTTGAGAACACAGACCCCGAAGATACGGAGCTATATCGCATTATGGATGAAGTGGTTGACCCAAGAATAGCACCAGAAGCTATTTCTTTTTGCTACTTGCATTGTGTTCTCAAGGGACTCAATAGGGCTCCGAGAATAGATCACAGGGGATTGTCAGTCCGTGATATTGACGTGATGGTGTCGCCCGACGGTTGTTTCGGGCCGCCGCATACGGCTTGCCTTAAAAGAGGCATTCCAGTTATTGTGGTTCGGGAAAACAAGACTATCTGTGGCTGGACGGCTATTAACGAGTTTATCTATGTGGACAATTATTGGGAAGCAGCGGGGATTGTCTCTTGTATGAAATCTGGTATTAAAAAAGAATCAGTTAGGGTAATGAATAAGGGATGGAAATGAAAGTAGCAATTTATTGTAGGATTAGTACTGAAGAGCAGACTGAGCTCAACCAAATCAAAGTACTGGAGCAATATGCGACTACCCAGGGCTGGGATATTGGGGATACATATACCGATGTAGGCTCTGCTTTTCAACATGCCGACCAGAAGCAACTAAAACAACTAATGGATGAGTGCCAGCGGAAGCACTATGAGAGGATACTGGTTTATGATGTGTCCCGGCTCACCCGCAAGGGACCACTGGAGTTGATGTTGCTATTAAAGAGATTCGCGGACAAAGGTGCACCGGTGCATTCTTACCTTGATAGCGCCCTAAACGTGCCTAACGAGTTTCAGCCGGTATTAGTGGCTATCTATGGCATGATGGCTAAGACTTTTAGCAGCCAGTTATCAGAGAAGACAAAGGCGGGTATGGCGCGGGCAAAGGCAGAGGGAAAGCATGTGGGGAGACCGAGAAAGAAATGAACAAGCCTTACTATCAAGATGAATGGGTATCTATATATCACGGGGATTGTAGGGAGGTATTGCCCGAATTACCGAAGGTGGATTTGGTGTTGACTGACCCGCCTTATGGTGTAACGCAAAATGAGGGTGATGTTGTGGTTGATTTGTCGCCATTCCTTATCTATCCTGCAGTAGTATTTTCTCAACAGCCTTATACCACTGATTTAATAAGCCAACATAGGGGTTTATTTAAGTATGATTTGGTATGGGATAAGGTCTTAATATCCGGATTCCTTAATGCCAATCGGATGCCTTTACGCCAGCATGAAATAATCCTGATTTTTGGTAATGTGGTTTATACTCCAATTAAAAGTGAGGGGTTATCAAAAAATCATAGCAAAGGAGTGCCGAAGGAGGACAGGCATCAAAACTACGGGCAACACAACTTTGCTGATAACGCTGAGATACTTGGGAATATGAAACACCCAACAAGTATTTTACATTTCACTAAACCCCACCCATCGGTAGCACAACACAGAACCGAAAAACCAGTGGAACTTATTAACTTTCTTATTGAGAGTTATTCTTTGAAAGATAATCTAATACTAGACCCCTTTCTCGGCTCAGGGACAACCGCTTATTGTGCCAAGCAATTAAACCGCAAGTGCATAGGCATAGAGATAGAGGAGAAGCATTGTGAGATTGCGGCGAAAAGGTGTAGCCAACAGGTGTTTGATTTTTCGGAAATAAAAAGGGATTAGAAAATACCTAACCCCTTTTGTATATAAATTGATGAAAATAATTAAGGTGAAGAAGGGCGCCCTTTTAACGAGGAGGAGATGATGATAATAATAGAAGGCAACCAGGCTAAATACTGGGTAGGAATACTCGCCTCAATATTTCTGGGCATGACCTTTATTGTCGCGGCTATCGGCAAGTTAATGGAGGGTACTACGACCTTTGACCTTTTTGCCTTCCCGCCCTTTGTGCCGCCGGTATTAGCAGAAGCAATCTTTACTTCACTCCCCTATTTAGAGCTATTAGTGGGTATCCCGTTAATCATAGGAATTGCCGTTAAGTTTGTTGCCAGCCTCTCTTCGTTATTAATTATTGGCTACGCTGTCAGCAATATTCTCCTGATAAATCTAGGGGTGGAAGATTGCTCTACTTGTTTTGGCGTGGCAGGAAGTTTATCTCCTACCACCTCGCTAATCTTTGATGGAGTGCTGGCAATCCTGGTAATTGATACCTTGCTGTTCTATCGGGGCAAGTATTTTAATAAAAGACCGTGGTACTGGGGTTAAAGTAAAAAATGGAGGCTGGCCAATGGTTACAATTGCGAATAGAAAAACAATTGAAGTTTTAAATCTCGAACTTGCTGATGCTCGGCGTAAATTGGAGCAATTAGAGGGAGAACAATCACGAGTAGAGGGCAAGATTTTTAGTATTAAAGAAGCCATCACCGATGTTCTTATTAAACTAGAAACGGAAGCATTGCCCACCGGCTTGTATAACAGGGGATACAAGCTACAAGAAAGAGAGCATAAATTCATTCTCTCTGACTACGATGGCGAAGAAGTCTATTCATTTAACCATGTGCCAACGCTGGGGGACTTAATGGACATTGAGCATCAATATATTAAGCAAGGCTAGCATCGGTACTGGTAAATAAAGTAGAAAGGCTGAGGAATAAAATGCTTGAATTCTTAGCAACACTGGAAATAAGCGACACATTAAGGTTATGTTTATCAACCTTCTTCTTCACCTCCGCCTTTTGGGGGCTGGTGCTGCTGGTGGTAATAATTGTTAGAAAGAGTAAAACTAATGAAAATAACCTGTGAAAAATGCGGTAACGTTATAGCGGTACAGGGATTAGGGCGCAAAAGGCTGGGTATGCCCGTTAAAATCGTTCTTGACACGTTACAAGCACATTCTACAGTAAGGCGAGTAGCTGAAATACTTGGCTGCAGTAGACCCTATATTTATAAAGTCTTAAAAGACCACGGATTAACCAGGGCAGAAATAATGACAAAAGGCGAAAAAGGTAAATGAAAAGGCTATGGGTTATCATAACACTAATTATTTTTATGGGGATATCCCTTTATTTACGGATAGTGCCGCCATTCGATCACGTTTTTGCCGGGGAATGGATTAAATTCATCAGTTATGATGCTTACTACCACATGGAGCAGGTAGATAAACTCGCCCCTGGCTTCTGGAACTCAATTAAAAACTTCAACAACTCAACTTATGCCGAGATGACATTCTTCCACTGGTTATTATCGGCTGTTATCTGGGTAGTAAGTTGGGGTAGCCCTACTCAGCAGAGCATTGACACCATAGCCGTTTACTTCCCGGTAGTATTAGGAGCACTAACAATTATCCCTGTTTACTTTATCGGCAAGGTAATGTTCGGCAGAATGATAGGAATAATAGCTGCTGGCCTGATTGCTATTCTACCCGGGGAATGGCTGGGGCGTTCCTCGCTGGGATTTACCGACCACCACGTTTTAGAGGTATTACTATCTACCATGGCTATTATGTTTTTAGTAATGGCGATTAAGGGGAAGAATAAGGGGTATCGGATTATATTTGGGGGTAAAAATGGAACTGCCTTACGCTGAAGATGTAGGACATTACTGGCAAACGGGCTCTAGCTCGCCTGATATTTGGATTGGGAAGGCTAAAAAGCAGATTGAGGAAGCGGGTGGCATTATAAACGCAGATGCCTATGGCTCTATGGAAGGTCGGGCTGCTTTTATGATAGCTTTCAGTATTGATAATAATAAATTTAAGGTGGTTTTTCCCGTGCTGGAGTCAAAGGCAGGGAAAACACTGGCAGCAAAAAGGCAGGCAGCAACAATGCTTTACCACGATATTAAAGCAAAATGTATGGTGGCAAGTGTTTTGGGCACAAAGACGGCTTTCTTCTCTTATCTGATGCTGTCGGATGGCAGAACAGCGAGTGAAGTAGCTACACCGGAATTAGCACAACACTTTCCTTTGCTGCTGAGGCAATGAAGTAGAGAGTGATTATGAAACACCGCATTGTCTACGGCTTATTATCCACCCTGTTCATGTGGCTTTACTGGCTAACGTGGAAAGGGGCTGTTGTATTTATAATAATCCTTGCCACCTTTCTGTTAGTTTACTTACTCACTACTCGCTTTAGGCATCACCCTTTTTATGGGCTAGGTGCTTGCTTATGTGCATTAATACTCTTTATATTTCTGGGTAGCAGGTACATTGCTCCCTTTTACCCCGTGTGGCCTACAGTTTATACCACAACGGAGATGCAACGTTTCACCTTACTTGCAGCATGGCGGAACTTTGGTATTACCACATTCCTGGTTCCTGTAATGCTCGGGCTATTAGGCTATCAGGCAATAAAGAGGGGCGGCGCCTCTCTTCTGCTGCTGCTAGTCTGGAGTGTAATAATGCTGGTGGCAATGTTGGAGTACCGACGTTTTGCTTACTACTTTGCGGTGAACATTGCGCTACTATCCGGCTGGTTTACTTGGTATGTATGGCAAAGGCTGAGACACAACCCCCCCAAAGCTCTTGCCCTTATAGCTATCCTCTGCATTTTGATAGTAGCCCCCAGCATTCATCAGGCCACCGCTAAATATAAGTACCATGTGCCCTCTGATGCCTGGTGTGAGACGCTTACCTGGATTGAAGGCAATACCCCGAAAGATAGCCTCATCCTGGCATGGTGGGATTATGGGTACTGGATTCAGCGGATAGGAAAACGTAAAACATACATTAATCCCGGGCAGGATGCTGCCAAAATTACGGAAACGGCCAATATGTTCCTGTTCCCTATTGATGACAACCTGATAAACGCGGACTATCTTATCCTTGACTACGAAACTGTTACTAATAAACTCTGGAGTATAGCCATGTGGGCAAGCGGATCGGAAGATGCCCCCCATAGTTTTTTGAAGAAATATTACAGCTATACTATGGGATCTCCACCGGTAAAGGTATATCACGATGAATATTACAATAGCTTAATGGCTCGTCTTTATTTTGACGGTTACACTGGGCCTTATGTGCTTGTTTATTCCTCAGAGAAAGAAATTAACGGTACTCCCGAGGTTAAGATATTTAAAAGAAGGAGGGCAGGCGTTGGGCTTTAAGGTAAAGAGTACTACCAAAAAGCAAAAGCCTGTGAAGGGGAAGGCTCCGAGTAAACAGGCCAAAGAGTGCCATACCCGCATTGTAGAGAAGATGAAGGAGGCGAGTGATGCTCGAATGTCTTTTATTAGGTGGGGCAATAATCATGTTCAATGTGTTGGATAGTGTGACAACGGAATTGGGCTTTAGGTTGCCAGAGCATTTGCGTACTGAAGAGTCCAATCCGTTTGTGAAGATATTCCTAAAAGACCATCCCATATATGCACACACTGTCAAGCAGGTAGCCATAATCGCCATTGTTGCGTTTT
>SDBU01002659.1_pt1 | contig 23520 bp, 46 predicted proteins | sample 2277071 | NCBI WGS metagenome assembly SDBU01 (sample SAMN10397929, study PRJNA504765) | marine sediment metagenome | isolation source: marine sediment core GS08_GC12, 126 cmbsf | place: Arctic Ocean: Gakkel Ridge, Loki's castle | collected 2008 | reverse complement strand
TCCAACTGAGGGTGTTACTGATGCCGCAATCTATGTAGCTAGTGGGGATACCAACCTTGCTACCTTAACTATGCGTGGAGCTCTAGCGATGGGAGCAAACAGTATAACTCTAGATGCCAATGAGACAGTAGATGGGATAGATGTATCAGCCCACGATGTAGCTACCACTGGGGTTCACGGTGCGGGGGGAAACAATTTCTCATATGACAATCATACCCACGCCCTAGCTGCTGGTGCTACAGATGTTACTGCTACCTTTGGTGAGCTTAATCTCCTTGACCTTGCTGCCTTAACTGCTGGGGAGTTGTTAGTAGCTACGGGTGCTGCTTCTGCTGCTTGGCAATCTACAGGAGTAGTATTAACTGCTCCCAATATAGATGGCACAGTCGCCAACACTGGTGCTGCCCTAGTTCTTCCTGCCCATTCTAGTGGCGATATTTCTCTCGGTGCAAGTAGGCTAAATACTACCACCCTGTATTTATATGAGGAAGTCTCTACCTACCTCTCCGTAAGGAGAACCAGCGATGATGCTCGGATGAGTTTATACCTTAATAACTTAGACTTTTATGGAACTCTATCTGCTAGGTCAGATGCGGGAAAAATAGCAGCACGGGAGCTTAATAATTACAGCCTAGTTTTTCAAGCAAGAATTACAGACGGGGCTTTGGCAGAAGTAGCTCGTCTCCAAGGTGCTGCCGACCCTTACTTCTCAATGGGTGGTAGTCGAGAGTTCAGGTTCTACAATTCGGGTATAGCTGACTTTGGTTCAGGAGCAATCACCAATGCTACATTAACTTCTCCTACTATCAATGGCACAATAGCCACTACTGGATTGACCTTACCTGCTTTTACTCTTGATGGGGATATAGATGCCTCTGGTGAAAGTATTATAGACCTTGAACGCATAGATGGTGGTCTTGGTCTACAGCTTCGGCTTCGTGGGAAAAGAACAAGCTCTAATTTTGCCTTTGCTATTTCTACTCCTGGAGTTGGACCTGGATATGCTGATATTGACAGAGTGAGCTTCAGAGGTAGGGCAGATGAGGCGGCAATCGTATGGCAAAATTCCACACATAGTGGCTTAAAACTAGGTGCTGCTTTAAATGCCAACTCCAATGACATAAACAATGTAGCTGCCCCTGGTGCTGCTGGCGACCCACTCATTAAGGGGACAAGGATAACCGCAGATGAGCTTCCAGCTGTAACTGATGAGTTTTATCTGGTGGGAACAGGTGCTAATGTTGAGGAGAGGGCTGTGCCGACTGCTCATACCAAGGAAATCTTTGCTATGGTTCATAAATCAACTATAGGAGCGATGAACCCACAAGGTAGCTATATCAATGGCGTAGGTGCAAAGGGACACGCCACAATTCTAATACCCCAAGATTTTACAAGTATAGTCGCTCTGGAAGTCATAGTACTGCCACAGGCAACAGGTGCCGATATGTATGTGGATATAGTAACTCGCTATGGTGCGTATGATGGTAGTGAGGACTACGATGCGCATACGGAAACTGCTGATGCTAGAGACATTGGGGCAACTGTTACTGACCAGAATTTGGCACATGATGTAAGCGACCTCGTTGATGTGGCTGCTTTGGCTGCTGGAGATTTGTTACAGGTAGATGTGGAATATGATGCAACAGCTACGGCTACTAACCTGTATTATAGAGGCATACGGCTTAAATATACTTAGGAGGACATAATGGAACTTAATGTTAAGGAACAGACAGAGAAACTACAGGCAGAACTAGCACAGGCGACTAGACAACTCCAGCAGGTTGACAACCAGATGGCTCAGTTACAGCAGGCTAAGAATCAGCAGGTAGCTGTAATCCTGAAAAAGCAGGGAGCACTGGAGTTGTTACAAAGCCTGAATACCAAGAAGGAGGTAAAGGATGGGGAACAAGACGAAGCTCCAAATGCGGACTGACCTAGCTACAGATCTGAAGATAACTATAGATACTGAGATAACTACTGCTGAGCTTAACCGCAGTATTGACAGAGCGTATTCAGACTTGAGCAGGTTCTTGCCAGATGAGAAGATACATGAGGACTCACTGCAGTTCGCTGTAGCTGATGAGTCAGTGACCTTCCCTAAGGAAGCTGATGCAGATGCTATCGTAGCTGCTGAGGATTTAAGCTCAGTATCTGCTGGAGATACACTTACTGATGTTGAGATTGATGGTCAGCCTGATGTACCTAGACCTTTAAGACTAGCTCTAACAGATGATAATAATAGTGTGCAGGGTATGACTATCATCATATCTGGATTGGATAAAGACGACCAAGCTGTTCAAGAGATATTCCATTACAGCATAGGCGATAGTAAAACTATAGTTGGTCTAAGGTATTTCAAAACTGTATACTTAATTGAGTTTGACCAGATTGCAGGTAACGGTGCTGATGATGTACTAAATATAGGCTTCGCACCTTATACTGATGTCTGGGTATATCTAGCTAACAGTCCTATCAAGTGGGGAAGTGAGAGTGCGACCGATGCTGCTAGCGCTGCTATAACTCGCAACACTGACTACTACATAGACTACGCTAATGGTAGAGTGAAGGCTATCAGTGGAGGAGATATAGCTCAGGAAGAGACTTGCACATTTGCTTACACTAAGTCTCAGATTGGTATTGATATTAGCAACTTGCCTGACCTTATTAGAGTCCAGCGGGTAGAGTATCCTGTAGGTAATATGCCTCAGAACTTTGTCCAGAATGATGTCTTTGGCAAGTATGTGGTAGTTACTGGCAGTGGCGAGTCAGGTGAGCAGGAGCAGATGGCTGAGGATAAGCAGTACAGGATATACTACGATGCTAAACATAATCCGCCTGGAGAATACTCACCTGGTACTGAGCCAAGCTTCCTGACTGACACAGTGCTGATGGCTGCTGCTGCCTATGCCTTATATACTTATGCTCTGAAGCAAGAGCACCAGACAGCTACTGATATAGCGAGTGCCAGAACAGCACTGGGTAACGCTACTGGCACTCATTCAGCACTTGCACTTGCTCTTGCTGATGTGGAGAAGTATCTAGACAACAATACGGGTGAGTCTGGTGAAGATGCTGCTGCTTGGCTAAAGAAGATAACTACTGATATAGCTGCCCTGAGAGCTGCTATAGGAGATGCTGCGATTGCTATGAACTCCTACCTTGATAATGTAGGTAAGGCTACTACTGGCGACTTAGCTAAGGCTGATGCAGTTAAGCCTCTCTATATGACTAGTCCTAACTATGTAAATGGCGGTTCTGAGCCAGACATCTTAGCATACCTGACTGCTGGAGATGCTCTACTGAACAAGGTTGCCAAGGGTGGTGAAGGTCAGGCTGTTCCTGAAGCTTATGCCAGGTATGCTCAGGCTGTCAAGGATTCACTGGTAGCTGCTTTTGAGCAGGACAGGAGATTCTACCAGCAAGGTGCTACTGCTAGGACTAATGCTGCTATGGGCTATGCTCAGGAGGCAGCTCAGAGGATTAGCAATCTGCGGACTTACCTGGAGCAGGTGGCTGGCTACACAGCTATTGCTAATGCTTTTAATGTTAAGGCTGGGCACTACCTCAGTCAGATAATGTCCTACCTACAGCAGGCTAGTCAGTATGTAGTGGCTAGCAACTCTGACATAGCACTGGCTGACAGATTGAAGGCTGAGGCTGATGAGCGGAGGAATGAAGTTTATAGTATCTGGCGGGACAGGAAACAGTACATTGGAGACTTCACTGCTGGGTCGGTTAGGCAAATGCCTGATTATAAATAGAAGGAGGTTGAGATGAAGATTACCTTTACGGTATGGGTACTGACTGTTACAGTACACATAGGCGACCTTGATGTAGCCAAGGGTAGCATTGATATTGGTGTTACTATATCTTGGAAGTAATGGTGGGACTCACTTCAGCTTTTCTTTTTTCACTGGGGTGAGCACCTCCTTTCTGGGCAGTTGAAAGGCTAGTTGCCGTGCTGAGTAGACTGCCCAACTTCATTTCTACGGACAACCTTGATTTATCCATTGTATCTCGTCCAAGAGGCTTCTTCTCAAATCTCTTCCTTCCTCTCCTATAGCTTTATTGCTAGTACTGAAGCCCTTAGCGTACCTTAGCAGAACATTCAGCTGAGGTGTCTTAGATACCAATTTGCCATCTAGTATTTTGGCTAGTTGGAGGGCACTCTTACCTCCGAGACTGATTACATAGCAAGTTTTTCTAGGGTTTCCTGGTCTGCGGTCATGCTGTACTGCGAATGGCTTTACTCCTAAGCTCATTAGGAAGTCATAAACTGCATCAATCAGTACTTTGTCTGTATTAGTAATAGTGATATAGGGTCTGAATGTTTCTTTATTGTACTGGCGTCTAACGGATATAGTTAAGCATCCTTCTCCATCTATGAGACCAGCTAAGTAATCTAGATTCATATACTACTCCCAGCGTAAGGTTTCTTTTATCTCGAATGGTATCTTAAACCCTGCTATATACTCTAGCTCTTCCTTTGGTATCCTATCCTTGACTTCTCCGTCAAATGTGATACTGTCGTGAACAGATGCTGCTAGTATAGGAGGACCTAGTCCTGCCTGAGTTACTTTTATAATCGCCCTCTTAATCACCTCGCCATCAGAACCTAGTATAGGATAGTTAACTGCCTTCCTCTTCATTCCATCAGTATTGATACGTCCCCACTGATTAGTATCTTCAGGTATATGAATCCTTCTACCAAACAGTGTAGGCTCTGCCCAGCCTGCTTTGACTCCAGCTCTCTGCACAGTCTGAATCCAATCAGTAGCTCCTGGGAACGCTCTGAACCACCTGTCCAACAGCTCTCCACATCTCTTGCGGTCTTTAATCTTAGCTGCTTCAGATATGGTTCTATCAGTAGCACCGTAGATTATAGCGTAGTTGATAGTCTTAGCCAACCTTCTGGTTATATTCATCTGCTTAGCAGTAAACTGGTGAATATCTCCTCCCATATAGCCTTCTTCATATACCCTCTTCATATCTCTATCGCCACTAAAGTGCATAAGTATATACAGATGCTCCTGAGCATAGTCGCCAGTTGTAAAGGTGCCGCTATCTGGTAAGAATATGTGTCTACAGTTAGGTGGTATGTTTTGGATATTTCTATTCCGACTGTTCAGCCTGCCCACAACTGTATCTAGGTAGTATTCTGTGTAAAATCTGTCATCACCTGCTATGGGTGCTATGTATGTGCTGAGCAACTTTGATGTATGCCTCCAGCCTAGTGTAGCAGCTGCCATAGGGTCATCTAGAAATTCTAAGTCAGCTTCCCTAGTAGACAGTTGCTTCTTACTCCTAGTCATTGGCAGGAAGTTGCCCCTCTTACCTAGCATATATCCTACCTGCTGTGTACTGCCAGGCTTCTCAACTCCATAACTCTCCAGCTGCCTGCGGTAGAACTCTACCTCATCCTCCAGCTTTGCTTCCAGCTCTGCTCTAGCTGCTTGGTCTATGGCTAGCCCTCTCAGGCTAAGGTCTATTAAGATAGGTATTACTTTCATCTCTACCTTAAAGTACTCAGGATACTGGCTGGCTATCTGAGGAGCATAGTCAAGATACAATGCAAAAGCTGCCTTAGCATCGTTCTGGCACTTCTCGGCTACCTCTAAGGCAGGAGCATCCAGCATATTATTTACCTTAAACCTTTGCATGAAGGTCCTGGCATCTTCAGCTACCATACCAACTTCTGGTGCTAGCACGCTTAGAGCTGTCAGTTCTTTACCTAATAGCCTAGCAGCAGTGTTAGTATCAAACAGGTTGCTGCGGTCAAAGCCTGTAAGATGAGGTATCATTGGCAGAACGGACAAGTCAAACAAGGCATAGTGGACTATCTTACAGACCTGAGGATTGAACAGTAGAGGCTTCAGTAGTTCCAGCTCTCTGGGCGGCTCAGGATATACTTGAAAGTAGAACGCCTCGTTAGGACTGAAAGCAATAGCAAATCCTAGAGGCATACGCTCAGTTATAGTAGGAGTCTCTGCATCTATACTGATAGCTGCTGGTGGATTATCAAGGAAGTGCTGGAAGCGCTCCTTAGCAACTCCATCCCCGTAGTAGAAAACTGGCATTATATCTCCTTAGCTATTCTCATATCCTCTATTATATCGTTGCCAGTAATGGTATTGCCTACACAGTACCATCCTTCTCTGTGCTGTCTGGCAAACAGTTCAATCCTAGGCTCGGGACTAGCTCTCTCTATTAACTCATATGCAGAGTCTGGTTTCTGCGAGTGTCTTCTAATAGTTCCATCCAGCTTTGTAGTGAGGGTTCTATCATTTACTGGTAGTGAGCCTCTAACTCCGAATAGCAACTGCTCAGTTTGTCCTTTGAAGTAGTAGCCAAATATAGATCTGTTCTTTACCCAAGTAATCATAGTCTTGTAGGTAAATCCCCAAGCCTCTAGAACAGGAATTGCCTTAGGCACTAGACCATTAGGAGACCATAAGTATAAGTGTGCGTTAGGAGCTGTTATACTGAGGATTGGTAGTTGTGATATGTTGCCAAGAGTCATGAGTTCGTAGTACTCACCAGCTCCCCATCCCCAGCCCTTACCATACTTCCAAGGTGGGTCGGCGAGTATGGTACTGAATAGCATTATTGCTTGCCTCCATACTCCTCAAACTTCTCTAGGAACATAGGCTCTATTTCCTCTTGCGCTCTTACCGCTAGTTTGGGTAGCTTGTCTAGTGCTGGCTCTGGCAGATACCAACCTTTACCACTATCAGCCATCAGATACTTAGCCTCAGTAGCTAGCATTATATCATCTGCCTTCCTAATCAACTGCCAGTCAGCCCCTGCGCAGTTGTACTTCAGCATAACCTTGCCGAGTATCTGCTTCTCCAGCTCTACGGCAAACTTGAACGCGTTGTCGTGCTTGATAGGTCTAGCTATGTCGCCCAAGTAAGCCTCAGCAGCATCGTGGAGAAGGGCAGCTAGGCAAGTCTTGTTGGTTGCCTCTTCTCCCTTCTCTATATCATCAGCACTTGTCATTAGCATCTTCCGAACTGCATCTGCTACTAGTATGCTATGTTCTGCTATACTGTAGAACATCAGACAATGCCCTACGAATCTGCACTGTAGAGATAGTGAGTGAGCAATATCATTTATGTCTATCAGCTCCTCATCTAAGTGCATAGGATTAACCCGCTTACCAGTAAATGTCTCTATCCATGTTACCTCTTCATTAGCCATTAGTAATCCTCCTTTATGCCTGCCTTCTTTACTATATAATTACACTTCCTACAGAGACCAAATGCTCTGGTGAATCTAGTCAAGTTCACTCCGCATCTATCACAAGGCTTTGGATATCTTCAGGCTTGGTCACGCTGTCCTCCTTAACACTACGATGTCCTCATCGTCAACGGTAGCCTCCCCCCTAGCACGGCGAGCGGCAGTATATGGCATTCCTGGAGCATTCCACTTAAAGCTCTCTAATATATCCCAAGTGAATCCTACCCTAAGGCAAGCATCTATAGCCATCTGGGTTAGATGCACTCTAACTCCAGCAGTAATGTGGTCCTTGACTATGAGAGTCATACTGCCATTAGGCTTCAGGGTATCATAGCACTTCTTATATACCTTCTCCATCTCGTGAGTCCAGAGGAACTCTGACATAGTACCAAGGTTTAGTGGGTTGGTGCTGTATTCTACAAAGTCATATCCTATATCTTTGTTCCACTGGTCTGTTACTGATTTCTTCTTCATAATACCAGCATACTGAGGACTGAAGATGATGTGGTCTGCTAGGTCAGGTATAGGTAGATATGTCTGGCAGGGCAGGTTGACTAAGCTAATCATATTGCTAATACCTGGAGATATCCTCTCAAGATACTCTAGAGCTCCTAGCATTATCTGATGGAACTTGCTGCTAATCTCTACACATATCACCTGCCTGCCAACTAGTGCAGCTACCATTAGAGTACCAGTACCTGCCATAATATCCATTAGTATGTTGTCTGGCTCTGATACATACTCAATGATAGCCTGCACTAAGTAGACGTTTGCCTTCGCTGGGTGTTGGTTGACTTCAGGAGGAAACATTCTTTTTCTATAATCTGAATCTGGCGGGAACTTAATCCAGTTTCTATCGTTCCTCTCGTACTCGGGAGCAAACTCTTTAGTCATTCCTTTACCTCTTCTAATAGAGCTAGCCAACACCAAGGACAATACTGGCGTTTTACCACTTCACCTTTCCTCTTCCTCATATCCATATTATGTTCTTCGCAATTCTCATCTCCCCACTCCCCCACCTTCTTTAGCTGGGCTTTGGCTATAGACCTATCCTGTTCCTCAAGTACATCCTGAATTTCCCAGCCATCACGCCATTCGCTGCCACCATTGGCTTTGTCTATTGCCCCTATTATCTCTTCATCAGTTAGTCGTATCATCCTTATGCTCCTCCATAAATGCCTTGATGGCTCTGCGTTTACCATCTATCGGAGTATCACCTATGTGTCTATTATATATATTGTCATCCTTATTCTGGAGTAGTGCCATTGTTCCTTTAGGTGATTTGATAACCATCTCTATCTTTACTTCTGCTTGGTAGTCCGTGAAGACTCCTCTAAATGTAAGTGCAACATCCCTGCCAACATCATCTAGCTCAAACATCTATTGTCCTCCCCAAACTAGTTAGTATCTTCTCTGCCATCTTCTTACCTATACCTTCTACCTCTACCAGTTCAGATACACTAGCTGTAGCTATGTCCAAGATGCAGACAAACCTATCTGCTAACGCTTTAGCTTTCTTCTCTCCTATACCTAGCTGGTAAGCATTAGACAGGAATAGTAAAGACTTCATAAATGGGTCAGCCTCCTTGATATGGATTCTTGGTCTGACTACTCTCTGTAGTGTACTATGATTCTCTGGCAGCTTCTGCTCATTCCTATATATAGCTGACAGTAGTCTGGCAGTTCCTACCCAGTTGATAGTATTGTATGTTATAATCCCTGCCTCAGCTAGCCTGTGAGTCCATGCGTATAATAGAGAATCATTGAAGGCTGAGAAGCTATGCCCCTTCTCTATATATCCGCCTGGCTCTACCTTGTAGCAGTACAGCTTAGCTCCTAGGTCTCTGGTACTAGCACTACCGCCATGAGCATCTAGTGGTACTGCTGCCTTTTTAATCTTTAGCCTATCAGGACTGATGATGCCTTCTACAATCTGGTAGTTCTTGTCAGCATTACCGTAGTAGCTAGCCAACTGCCTCTCAGCTTCATCTATATTACCTACTAGCTCACCAGCCTGCTTGCGGCTAAACTGAAGTCGCTTGCCCTCATAGTTAGCAAACCAATAGTCCGACATCAGCGCCCTGTTCAAATGCTGGACAGTAACTGGACAGGACTGCTGGAGTAGCTTTACTATGTTGTCTGGCTCATTAGAATCAATCAAGAGCACTTGCTACTCCTTATCTATTAGTTTCTCTATTGCTAGGCATAGGGCTAGGGCAGATGTTTCTCCCTGACCATAAGCCTCCTCAAGTGCGTTGTCCTTACCATTAGGGTAATACATTATATAGGCTTCTACTATATTGTCTGGATATATTGTAAAAGTAATGTAGTAATCAGGTAACTTTGGCACTAGCCACTTAAAGCAGGCATCTAGGGAATTAGAGAAATCTGGCAAATGATAATTTATCCCATCAAGATAATATTCGGCTGGAGTAAAGGGTATTTTACCATCTGGCTCTACCCAAACGGGTATTTCCTTGTTTACACCTGTGGCATCAAGCCTAAATCCTGCCCACTCTGCCAATTTCTTATTTAATGCTTGCTCATTCGGCATCTGGCTTGTCCTCTACTATTGGATTTCCTTTATCGTCTCTCTTAATCCCCTTCTCAAACTCCTTCTCAGGTGCTCCCTCTATCTCAGGCTCTTCCTTCAAATCAGCAGCAGTTCTAGCTTGGTCTCTGCGGTCTCTGCCGTGCATATCTGACAGGGGCTGACCAGATCCTATGTCTCCTCCAGGCGCTGTCTTAGGTATGCGGTCAGGCAGAGGCTGATGAGTAGGGTCAGGGTCAACTTTGAAGGCGGTTTTGGCAGGAGATTCAGCTGGAGCAGCTGTTTCTTCCTCTAACTCAAGGTCTGCTGCTTCATCCAGTAGTTGTTCAGAAGTGGTATCCTCTTTCTGAGTGCCACCCCCATCCTCCCCTCCCCGTCCTGTTTGTGCAAGTGATTCAACCTCTGCCTTCAGGTCAGCAATCTCCTTGTCCTTCTCGTTCAGTGCTGTTTCCTGCTCCTCTGTAACTTCAGCTACATTACTACCATCCTTAGTTATATCCTGGGCTATTGGGTCAAGTGGAGGCACCCACTCAATAGGAATGTCCACTCCAGCTGCTCTCACCGAAACGAACATAGGAAAGACAATCTTGGTAGGTATCTCATTCTTCATATGAAACTGGTAGCTCCTGACATAGGCGGGCAAGATGTAGTTAATATCTCTAGCCTCTATGTCCATTGTCTTGTTGTCTGAGTTAATTCTCATTAGAAACCTCCTTAAAAGTCTGCTGTTAGTACTCTATTAGTAGGCCAGTCAGTCAAGTCGCCTTCAATGCCTATCTCATCTATGATTTTTGGTTTGGGATTTGTATCAAATACTCCGCTGTAGAACTCCTTGCTATCACATATCATCACCATCTCATTCCCTTCCAGGTCTTCATATAGTACAAGTCTCTTCATTGCTACCTCCTTACTTTAACATCTTCCCTGCTAGATTCTCTTTCCTTGGTATCCACTGATACTTTACCTCCACATTCTTAGTCATCTGCCATACTTGCTGGGCTAGCTTCCTTAGCCTATCATTACCTATATGATACTGCCGACTAAGCTGCTTAACTACTACTTCGTTATCACAGCATATTAGCACTGGGGGTGGTAGTGGTCTTCTCGTCTCGTCTGACGGAGACGCTACCTTGCCAAACTCCATCTCGCCAGTATACTTTGTCAGCTCAGCATCTATATCATCTTGCCTAGCATCCAGCTCCTTGCTCCACTTCAGGAAGTACTCATTTAATCCGTAGATGATAGCTAAGTATTCCGCCTCCATACTACTGCATCCTGATGGCAGGTACTGAAAGCCACTGCCACCAAACTCAAGTACATATGCTATCATAGTAGGGTTAGCGTCGCAGTATAGGTAGGGCATTATGCTGCTCCTTTAAGTAAATTAACTAGATTAACAACACCTTCATAAGTTGCAGGAATCTCTAGTCCTACAGCTGCTAGTCCAGCTCCTTCTAATCCACACTTAGTTATCTTGCATACTGGCTGCTTCTCGCTAACTCCAGCATTTATGGTATCCTTGATACTACACCACACTACCAAATCTACCAGCTTAAGTGTCTCCTTGAAGCCATCTAGAATCTTCTTGCCAGTCTTACCCTCTACCATATTACCTTTGCTATCTGCTATAGTTCCATACTCATCAGTGGGGTAGTGGGTGAGGATTAGATTCTTACTATACGACCTAGCCGTATGGAGTATAGTTCTCATCCTATCGTTAGCAGGTCCGTACTCTATAGGCTGTAGGCGCTCACGATAGTCATTCTCATCAAAGGGGGTATTGCGGTTAGTCTTATTCCACTTAACTAGCTGGCGCTCCTGTAGCTCTTCTAGGTGAGAGTTATGGCATATACCCCAGAGCATAGTGGCTGAGTCTATAACAACAGTCTTTACTTTAGCATCCATACAGGCTGCTACGAAGTCAGTCACTATCTGTTGCCATAGCTCCTTCGTACCTTCTACCTTCTTGGGAATAGTTATCCTAGTAGAAGGACTACCCTCAGTACCCATCAGCTTCTTGAGTTGTATTGGTTTAGGATAGCTCTTGGATTCTACACCTTCCATATCCAGTCTCCAAGCAGCTCTCCTATATCCTCCTACATCTACATCAAAGTGTCTTAGTGGCTTGGGGTAGGTAAGAGCCATAGTTGTCTTGCCAGTTCCTTCATCGCCACAGATAGCCGCTATCATATTGTCTAAGTCCATAATTTCTTTTCCTCCTCTAACTGCTCATCACTCATCTCCTGTCCTGTAGTCTGAGCTATTGTCTGACAAACTAGATTATACCTGCAGTACTTACACTCCCACTCATAGCAGTGCTTGAACGGCTCTGGCAGAGTTCCGCTATATAGTGCTCTATCTAACACTGCCTTATGGTCTAGTATCTTTATCCAGTTTTCCTTCAGCTCAAGCTCTTCAAACTGCACAGTCTCAGCATATATCTCTGGAAACGGCGGACTATAGTTACCCATCATGTATAAGATGATGAGGTCATACTCTGTCCTCTCCATCATCCAGCAACCGCCCATCATATAGTCTACCCAAGTAACTGGTAGGCTATCTTCCGTAAAGTGATACTTAGCTGACTTGCGAGTAGTCTTAATCTCCTCTAGCCTATTGGATAGAATCATGTCAGGACGGTAGATGATGCCATCTTTTGTTATGACTGGAGCGCTTGCATCTGGTGGGGTTAGTACATCTTGTAGTCCATAGCCTAGAACGAACAGCATTGTCTCTTGGTCAGTAGGCTCAGCAGTTCCTTTCTGGTCTAGAAAGGACTTAGTACGGCAAGTTATGTAGCTACTGAGATGATTTGACTCCCTAACCTCTTTGATTTTGTAAAGGTTAGCTAGATGGTCAAGAATCTTCCGCTTTAATTCAGGGTTATCTATTCTTTTCATTATATCCCAGAGGAGACTTGCTGGCTGTTGATTCAGTTAAACACTGCTGGTTTTACAGAGCACCAGCATTTAACCTGATTAGGCTATAACTCTAGGCACCAGCAAGCTCTCCTTACCTGGCTCCTTAAGCTACCTTATGATATATGCCTGTTGCCTCATCTTTGGTAACTTTACCTGCCGCTACCATAGCATTAGCAAATGAATCTGGTGCAGTCGGTGGCTTACTAATAGCCTGTAGCAGTGCAGTATCATTCCTGATAACTGGATTGGCTAAGGCAGCTGTGTTGAACTCAGCTAATGTCTTACCATCTAGCAGACTCAAGGCTAAGTCCATAGCACTGTTACCTCCACCTCCAGCTACTCCTACCCCTTCAATCTCATAGACTGTCCAGGCTGGCGTAGGAACATCAATCATTTGCCTGCCATCAAATAAGTCCATAGGCTCAGGTCTGCCTTCTAGTCCATCAGTTAGGACAAAGCCTAACCTCTTACCTACACAGTGCTTCTCCATATCCATTCTGTCTTTTGGCTGAATGTAGTTAGCATTGTCTGGCGCAAGCTGCTCGGCTGAGTACTGCTGGTCAGCTACATTATTGAAGCCGTGAGTGCGGTCTTTGGGAGTTCCTTCTGACAGCACTCCCCAGCGGGACTTCTTCCTATTGGATAAGGATACTCGGATAGTATATGTAGGAAAGTGATAGGGCTCTACTGCCTCCTTTACATCTAGGTCCTTGAGGTTAATCATAACACGAGTGGACTCCCTTGCGCTCTCCCCTTCTCCGTAAGTCTGCTTCTCCGTAGGCATACTGTCAAGTATTCCAGTAAACCTCCGCAGAGGACCTAGTTCAGCGTCTATAAGTCCTCTTGTAGTTGTCATTCCTTCTTCTGCCATTGTGTTTTCTCCTTTCATAACTGATTATTTTTAGAATGATGTATGGTAGTGTTACAAACAGGATTGAGAGAATAATGATTACTTGTGTTTCAACTGCTACACCTCCTTAGCTCTTCAGTGTATATAAATTATACCATATAAGTAATGAGTTGTCAACCCCTTTGGTGCTAGGCTGTCTATGTTAAAATAAATAACATCATAGAGTATATATACATATACATTATGATTGTTATTCTTCTACCTCTCCTCTATACCGTCTGCTCCTGTCATATGCTTCTCTATCTCTATCTACCTCTCTATATCTAGCGTCTGGATTGTCTTTGGTTAGTGTAACTGGGTCTATACCAGAGTCAATTATACGCTGCTTATAGACAGATATCTTGCTGTTAATTCGCTCTACTGCTCTTTCTAATCTTGCACAGGTCTGGATGTTATGATACTCCCTTTTGGTGAGGACAACTAGATTATCAACTGACATATTACTATGGTCTCCGTCCTTGATGTATACTATGTCATCATTAGTTAGGTTCCTGCCAAGATGCTCAGCCATAATAAGGCGAGGCTCTGATATATTACCTTTATTACTGGTACGGTAGTATGGATGGTCTTTGTTTACACGAATAACCCTACTCCTCTCGCCCTTGCTATAGTATCCAGGTGGTCTGTTTAGTTCCTTCTTGTCCTTATCAGTCATCTTATCTACTTCTACCATACCAACCTCCATCGGTGGATTATATTTGATATTCTTGATGTTATTTTATTTAACATGACTATTCTAACTGTGTTATATCCAGTTCGCCTCGTTGCTCTATCTCCTCTTCATCTTCCTCCTGCCTAGGTATCATACGGCTTAGTATCTGAGGATGTAGAGTACCTCTGTTCCACCTAAGCACTAAGATTGGTAGTACATCCTCTGCATTGCGGTGCTTAGTGAAAGTAGCTTTTACTGTAGTTAGAGTAGGGTCTCTAGGGTCTGGGTCTATACGGAGGACAGTGTCTGCCCAGCGGACTAGAGCTCTAGAGCCAGTAGCATCCTGGCTACCCATAGATATAGGCTTACCCCCCTCTGTTATAGCCTTGCGAGTGTGGTGTATTATGATGAAGGATACGCCTGGGATAGACTTAGAGGCGTCCTCCATTATTAGGTCTATCTTGTCTAACATAGGCTTAACATCTGTTTCCTCTGACAAGTTGCGGTTGAACATCTTGTATAGAGGGTCAAGGATAACTACTAGTGGTAGCTCTGGCAGCTCCTGTATGCAGGTTATAATGTTTCTGCGTAGGGACTCCCAGCCACTGGACTCATCTATGTGGATAAACTGTTCAGTGCGGTTGACTACAAGAGGATAGGCATAATCGGTAGCTCTGTTGTCTAAGCGGTCAAGCTCAGCTGAAGTTACTTCCTTATGTCTATCCTTTGCGAGGTAAATCTGTTTGCTCGCTGCACAGTACTTCTCTATCCGCTCTCGGTCAATATACATAGGTAGTTCAACTTGCATACGGAGAACATTAGATGGATTAGTACGGAAACCTAGCCAGCGGCTACCTCTAGCTATGCAGTGAGCAGTATGGAGAGCAAGTATAGACTTCCAAGAACCCTCATCGCCAAAGATTAACATACGGTTCTTGACATTGAGAACGCCTCCTGAGATGACGCGGTAGTTCTTCGGAGGCACCCAGTTAAGCAGGTCTTGGATGGTATATAGTTGCTTACCACTCCTGTTGTGTATTTCTGACAAAGTAAATCCTTTACAATCTGGTAGGCTATCCTATCCATTATACCACAAGGAGAGGGTAGTTGTCAATATCCTAATCGCCTGGTACTATTGTGGCAGGAATGAGGGCTAGGATTTGGTCAGCCTTAGCTATCCAATAGTTCCTAACAATTTCGTTCTGTTCTTTGAAAGGTTCTTTTGATATGCCTTGGCTTTCACAATGCCACAAATATAACTGTTCAGCTATCTTCTCCCTGTCAGGTCTATCCATCAATCTCCTCCAAATATTTAATGGGCTTGCCTAGTTTCTTTGCGTAGTTAATTTCATTACGGGTAGACTCACCAATATAGCCATTTACATTAATAACAAAAATCTCATCGGCAAGGTCTATCTTTCGTAAATGAACCTCATCCACAATATCTTTCACGCCCTCTTGGTCTCCAATATGTGTTTTATCCTCACCTGCGAAATATGACTCAGGTAACGCACACCAACTAAGAACAATGAACCCATATTTAGTGAACCACCATTGTTTTATTAACATTTCGTTAGTAAATCTAGTAGAACCACAAAGGCAAATTACTCTACTATCCAGCCTCTTCTGATATGCTTTAGCTATTCCGTCATTCTGTATAGCTGAGAATAGTTCAAACTCCTCTTCGGATAGGTCAAGTGGTTCTCCTTTGCGAGATTGCTCTAAAGCCTTCCTAAAACTGTCATTCTTGTGTTGCTTGACTTTGGCCAGCCGGATTTGGTCTTGTTCTAACTGGTCTTCCTTCCCCTTGCGATACCATTCTTCTTCTGTATTATAGGCATTTCCTATTCCCCTTATGTATCGCTTAGGGCTTAGTATTAGTTTAAACAATTCATTGTTCATTATTCACCCCCTGTTAGTATCTTACGGACTTGGTCGGCCTTAATAAGCCAGTCTACCTTTTGTGAAGATAATAGTTCATCCCACTTGTGAATCCCGTAATCCCTTGCCAACCATCTTGCCACCTTCTCCCCATCCCATTTCACATAGCCCATAGCCTTGAGTTTATCCCTCTGGTGCAGACAGGCTTCATCAATAACGTCTTTCACTTCTTCATAGGGATACCTGCTTATTAGTGAGCACGCTAACTTTTCCTCAATACTCAATAGTTCCTGTTCACTCATTAGACTTCTCCTTTACCTGCCACAATGCACAGCAATTAAACCTTGCACTCCCTCTGTAAGGACACTTTCGTAGTTTATTTTGTCCATCTGGATGGTCACAATCATGGTACTGCTCAAGTCTCATTCTTCCAAGCATCCGCCATTTGCAATCCTCAATCTGCTCTTGTGTTGGTTCATTCATCGGTTCGCCTCCTTAGCTCTTTCTATAGAATTGAAATTGTCTAAATTGAAAAAGGTGCATAGTAATTATAATCTCACTTGTCTAGTAGCTCTGGGTTCTCATAGATGTTGCCGATTACTATGTAGTGATAAGGGTGGTCGGTTGTGCATCCATCTATAAAGGGATTCCACCCACCATTAGTTGCTTCAACTACCTGAGGTTTAGAAGTCTTGTTCCACCACTGGATTACATCCTTCTCATATATCTCCTTGCCATTCTTGTCTTTGAGTCCTGTGTATTGCATAATACCGCCAATATAATCTAGCCTAAATTGGGATAGAGCAACTGACATATTAGGCAGGATACTTAGTAGTGGTTGCATCACTTTGTTATATTTATCCCAAGCCCTGAACTTTATCTCTCTCACTTTATCAGATACCTCCTTATAATCTTTCTCCAACGGCTAATAGTAGCTCTATCTACTTCCCAACCATAGCGACTACAGACATCATTGATACTGCCTTTATAGATATCCAGCTTCAACTTCACATTGTACTTAATCTCAATGTACTTCATCAGGTCAGTCTTAGGAAAGTCTACTGCTGCTTCATCATACTCACCTTGGTCAGGCAGGAAGTATGGAGGAGGCTTGGACGGTATGAGCCCGTGCTCCTTGAGTACTCTTCTCCTAAGCTCTGATGTTGATATGTCTCTCGCCACTTCTCTTCCTTATACTTCGTCTATAGGCTACTACGACAGAGGTTATACCTATAACATAGAATAGCCATATAAAGACTATTTCAAATAAGAACCTACCAGACAAATCCCAGTTGATTATCACTCTAGTTAATTCTACTGGAGCGTATAAAGTGGAGACTAGCAGGATTAGTAGGAGACTCATTTGTTTGCCTCCTTATACTCTAGCCACTGGTCTGATGAGCACATAGGGCAGACTGGCTCAGGCTCATTAGAGGTAGAGTTGTGGATAGCTCTCAACTGACTGAGCATACCCCACCAGTTACACTTGCCACAGTGGACTTCGTGTAGCTGGCGAGGTTCAGGGTCTGGGTCAGTACCTCCCATAGGAGCTCTATGATACATCTTCCTTGTCCTCCTCTATAATCATATTGTATAGTCTGTTCATTCTCTCCATGAGCACCTTGATTTGCTTTCTCAGCTTGTCTAATTCGCCTACTGAGATTAGAATAAGAGCTGTAGCCTGCTCTCTCATTTTATTATCCATCTTCCTTCTCCTCCTTGTCTATACATATGTTACAGTACTTATCACCTTCATATACTCGGATAGTCAGGTTGTACTTCTCCTCCATCTTAAGGATTAGTACTCTAGCTGAGTAAGGGTCAGTGTTGTAGCCTTCTACCTTAGGTTCTTCAAGTAGTTGGTTCATTCTCTTCCTCCTTCTGCTCAACTACAGCAGGGTAGGTTCTCTCAAGGTAGGCTTGGAACTCCTCCTGCTCCTTGCTAAGAGGAATACCCATAGCTTTACAAGCAGCGTATAGAGTAAAGCTATGTCCTTGAGTTGCTGCTACAAAGGCTTGTCCTGATTTACTCATTGATACCTCCTTTCTGCCATATGCCTTGACTTGTGGCATCTCCTATGGACTAGTGTCCTGTTCCCTATCTTCATATTCATATGGTCTCCGTCTATATGATGTTCTGTGATTAGGTCTGTCATACGCTTAGGGAAGTCAGCTAGAGTAAAAGGCTTGTGGCAGAAGTAGCAGATGATACCATACTTAGCCAGTACGAAGAGTAGTAGGTCTCGGAGATGAGTCTTCTGCCAACTCAGCTTAGACTGCCTAGTGTTCAAGCTCATACCTCCAGCTATCTTGGCAACTGATACAGAACCATCTGCTCCTGCTCTCTATCTCAGGGTTAAAGGTAGGGTCTAGGCAGCACACATTATTTGAGCCACAGTTAGGACATAGCGTATCCTCAAGGTAGCCAAAGAATATATCAGCCAGCCAGTTGATTTCATAATAGTCTCTGCCCTTGTTATAGTTATAGCTACCCCTGAGGTCTGGCAATATCTTGCCGTAAGGCATAGGTACTATATTAGCGTTAGATACGCTAGGAGTATGGGGCTTTGGAGTAAATAGTTCATCACAGTCCATACAAGCCCAAGAGGTATTGAGGCAACTGTAGTAAGTGTTGCGACTGATACAGCTTGGGCAGGCATGACCAGGCGTAACTGACTTATACCTCTTACCAGATAGCTTCAGTTCAGACTTTGGCATTTCTCTTCCTCTGTCTCAACTCATATAGCAGTCGCCTAGCCTCCCATCTATTGCTAGGCTCGGGCTGAGATGGTAGTCCTAGTCGCCTCTCCTGCATAGCAATAGCGTGCATCTGGCGAGCAGTAGGTGGTAGTGTCCAGCTACTAGCGTAGTGTATCTTTTCCGTCATAGTTAATCCTCATACCATCTCTGAACTCCCTAATGCATAGGTTATGGTTGCCATAGTACCACTGATAATCCTTCTGCCTAATGAAGTTTGGTACGCCAGCTAGTTCAAGAGCCAGGTTCAGTCTAGATTTAGTAGTTCTGGTATAATGCCCAGCTGAGTAGAGTTTGAGGCAGGTTGGATAGAACCTAGCTACTACATTGCTATGTAAGGTCATAACTATGCACTCAGTGCGTTCTGGTACATCTCTGGCTAACACGAGGCGAGTATTGTTAGCTATCTTACGGTGTCCGTGATAGAGTCTGTCTTTTACATCTTGGTAGTTCATTAGTACACCTCCCTCATACATCCTGAAATGCTCTCCTTGCTGGAGAGATAAGTCCATCATTCACTAGGTGCTCCATGTTGCCTTCTGTTTGACCAGCATACAAAGCTATCCTAGCCCTACGGTTTGCTAGTTCTTTCTTCTTCCGCTTCTTATACTTAGCTGTCTGTTTCTTCTTCATCAGCTACCTTCCCATAGCCAGTTTAATTCTGTGCTGAAGTGATAGCAGGCGTTCAAGTTCCTTCTGCTTTCTATCACGACGCTCAGCGAGTAGCTTCAGTTTATCTAGCATCACTCCCTCCTATACTACATAGGATATTACTTTTCTACCTGTTCTGCTATCTATTCCCACCCTTAGGCTACCATAGGCATAGACATCTAGCGAGTAGCCAAAGGTGAATAGATAAACGAACTGCGTTAAGTTCATTAGTACACCTCCCTCATACATACTTCATTACCTTGCTTATTTACCTATAATATACTAGCTTAGCCTTTTGTTTTGGCTAGTGGCCTAATAGCGTCTAGTGTATAAAATCTACCTGCTATTCTCTGATGAATAGTTTTATAAAACTCAGGGTCATTCATTTTTACACTGGTGCTAGTTGTAATAGTAAGCCTATAAGCTGGCGATGGCTTAACTGTATTACGCGGATGACAGGGTGGACATCTATTTATCATTTTATCCCTCTACTTGATTTAATTAGTTACGTACTTCATTACCTTACCATTAGCGTGCTCTATCCTTATCAACCTGCCATCCTTATAGACACTGACCTTGCTATTCCTGCATTGTTGCTCTGTCTTCCGTCTAGTTATTGGCTTTCTATCCAGAACACATTGCAGCTCAGCGAGTAGCGGTCTATTGACTGGCTTGTTTAGTAAATCGTTCAGCATACAGTTGTCCTCTAGCTTGTGCCTGAAGTAGTCATTGTCTCGCTGGCTCAGGCGATTGAGTTCGGCAGTTGATAAGTAAGTGCGGATGACAGACATTAGCTACACTTCCCCTCAGTTCTGATTATTGAAAGAGTCTAGCATTAGTCTTGCTAGCTCAGGTTCAATCTCGTCCTCGCTACTAGGAACATAACTGCTACACTCCTCACCAGTGCAGTCTCTGTGTCCTGCCGGGCAATCCAACTCTCCGTCTTCATCAGTATCAAACAGTAAACATATCTTTGCCATAAGTTAGTCCTCCCACATCATTATATCTATTATACCATACTCCATCCTCAATGGCAATCTATCCAATAGCAATTCTTAGTTTGGCTTGGGCAGCTCTCAATAGGAACTGCTGCTCTTGGTCTGGTATGAACTCTTGGATACGACCTCTACCAGTATACCTGGTTAGTACTACATCACAATCGTCTATGCTAGTACCAAATTCCTCCAGACGCCTCTTTAGTTCTTTTACTTTCACAGTTACACCTCCACTGTCAATAATATATTATACCATACTATCACCTGTATGTCAACCTACCTGTTGCAACCGCACAACTGACCTGCCAATGTCGGTCATTCTTACCTGTTGCTTGTCGCAACACAGTTGCTATTACTTACTCTCTTTTTAAGCAAAAAGAAAGGGACTACTGGCAACTTGTAGTCCCTATCTATTCTGGTGCTTTAGTTAGACTATATTACTCCCTCTAACTTTAGCAGTTTATGCCTTATGGCGTATCTCCAGTTCTTATCTGTACTTGAATCATACGCTTGCTGAAAAGTCATACCAGTTTCTTTGTTCTGGATTTCCTGTCCGTGCCTTGCTAGCATATCATCTGTACTTATGTCAAACTTCTTGCCTCCGCCTCCGCCACCTGCTCTTGCCGCTCTTGGCGCTGACTTCAAAAGTCTGACAACTGGGGCTTGCTCACCAAAGTCGTAAGAATACCAGATACCATCTGCTACATCTAACTCGCCACTGTCAACTATGGGCTTGACTGCCTTAGATATGGCTGACTTGACTTTGTCAGATATAGCATCTAGTGCGGCTCGCTTTGTCTCGAGTTCTGCCTTTTCCTTGGCTTTGACCGCTGTGTCTAACTTGCGACTGGCGGCGGCTACTGCCTTGAAGTCCTTTGACTCCAGTGCTTTGGTGAGGTCTGCCATCAACTGGTCTTCAGTTGGCTCTGGAGCAACCTCAGTGGTAGTTGGCTCATCTGCCATTTGACACCTCCATATTCTTTTGTTAATGTGCTGTGCTGTGTTGCCATCAACTCAGCCTGTACCACTATTTTATGATACAACCATATAATAACAGATAGTAATAACTATGTCAACCTGATTGAGGGCAGTTGGCAGGGACTGGCGAGAGTTGGCATTACACATACTATACAAACTATGGTTATAATCGTTGCTATGCTCTCATATTCTATGGTATCCAGTTCAGTTGGCAGAATCACAGCCAGTTGCAGTTGGAGTGCATCTGCAAGAACAGTTGGAGTTGCAAGGCATCTGCATCAAGGCATAACGAACATATGTTCTACTTCTCTTTGCGGTGTGCCAAAAGGCATATATGGGGCTATGCTCTGGACTTTTGACCACAGAGGGTGGGGTGCCTTACTTTGCTATGTTAATGTTCTATCTATCTGGAGAATGAGAATTCTCATTCTGGAGATTCTTTCTTACTTTCTTCTACTAAGTACTTAGTGCGGACTATTGGCACTCCAGCAAAGAAACCGATAATATCCAGCCTGCGGATATACTTATACCAGCAGTACTTGATATATAGCCTCCACTGCCTACTTCTAAGTTTTAGGGGCTTAAGAGGAATATCAAAGAAATTATCCATTATTTGCCTCCTTGAAGGAGAATTCTCATTCTGGAAATCTTGTTCTTACTTACCTTACTAGTAGCAACTCAATGATAGCATCTTGGACATTCTCCAGAGCAGCTCTTACGTGAGGTTTGTTGTCTAGTCTATAAGTGCCCATACCCGCCGCAGACTCATGTAAGGCTTCCTCCAGGTTATCCTCTACTCCGTCTAGAACTTCCTTGATTGCCTTGATTGTGACTTCCATGTTACACCTCCTTTATTTAACTCTTACTGAAAGGATTTATAGGTTGAGGACCTTCCCTGCCCATCCTTCGCCTCTGTGCTCTATTTGGAGTAACCAGTTGAGTTGGTGGTGGCGGTTTCTTCTCATCTCCACTAGTAAGAGTACTCGCATATACGCAGCCGCAGTCAGGACATATATCAGTTCCTATAATATATGACGGTGCTTCAGCTCCAACAGCAGCTTTCTCTGCTTCCTTAGGTTCTACAGCAATCCCAGTTAGATATTGAAAGTGGAATCTGAAATCCTTTGAGGCTAGACCTCTTTCCTTGGACATTTCAGCTAAATCCGCACAGAACTTACTCCTCCCATCACCAAGTTTTAGGTCAGGTTTGCCTAGTATCTCTGCTAACTCTTCTCTTAGAGCGCATACTGGGCATTTAGGAAACTCCTTTTTGTAGTCCATTAGATACCTCCTTTCTATCATACTCCTTATCGCTTAGTATTTTATCTGTGAGCCGAGCAAACTCCCTCTTGTCAGTAATCTCCAATTCTAACCTCCTCAGGTCTTGTAACTTAGCCATTAGCAACTTTGCTGGTCTATGTCTATTCAGATAGCGGCAGTATCCTTCATTCTTGCCATACCTCCTTATTAAACTACTTAGCTTTCCAGCATCCAGATGATACAGAGGCAGCCATAAGTATCTGCGACAGAACTTACACTGGAATAGTGAGCCAATGTCAACTTTACCAACTTCAAGCCAATAGTGCGGAGTTATCTGGGCATCATCACAATGACTGCCTGGGAAGGTTATACCCAACTCTTGGGCAGTCCGCCTAGGTCTACTATTTTCTCCTTCATCTCCTCTATCCTGCTTCCTATCTTTATTACTTCGTCTACGTCTCTGGTGTCCAGAGTATCCAGCATCAGCTCCTTTAGCTTTGCTACTGCTCTTGCCCTTTGTCTTAGTATCTTTAGCCTTCCCTCCTTTACCGCCTTCGGTAGCATCAGGCTCTTGCGTCCTCTCGTCTCCACGACTGGATGTAGTGATAAGTTCTCTAGTGCTTGTACTAGCCAGCAGCACTGACTGTCCCTCTTCCTCTTCCCGTGCCAGCGGAAGTTCTTTACCCATCTTCTCGGCTCACCTCCTTCCTCAGTATATTTCTGCC
>SDBU01002658.1_pt1 | contig 23531 bp, 23 predicted proteins | sample 2277071 | NCBI WGS metagenome assembly SDBU01 (sample SAMN10397929, study PRJNA504765) | marine sediment metagenome | isolation source: marine sediment core GS08_GC12, 126 cmbsf | place: Arctic Ocean: Gakkel Ridge, Loki's castle | collected 2008 | reverse complement strand
GCAGCAAAGGCCTGTCCAGATGCGATGCCAAAGACAGCAATACACACAGCTATCGCAAGCTCAAAGTTATTGCCGGAGGCATGGAAAGCAATGGCCGCTACCTTGGGATAGTCGGCTCCAATCTTCTTGCCCATGTAAAACGAAACCAGGAACATAACCACAAAATAAATAAGAAGTGGAATGGCGATACGAACCACATCCAACGGCAACTCAACAATTATCTCGCCCTTAAGAGAAAACATTACCACGATGGTAAAGAGAAGGGCCGCCAGCGTTATGGGGCTTATCCTGGGGATAAACTTCTCTTCGTACCACTCCCGTCCCTTTGCCCTGATAAGAGTAAACCGGGTAATCATGCCGCCAAAAAATGGTATGCCCAGGTAAATGAGGACGCTCTGAGCTATCTGACCGATGGTGATATGCACCGCAACTCCCTCCAGCCCGAACCATACCGGCAACACCGTGATAAATATGTATGCATAAACTGAAAAGAAGACTATCTGAAAGACTGAATTAAAGGCTACCAGACCGGCGGAATACTCACTATCTGCTCTGGCCAGTTCACACCACACGATGACCATGGCAATGCACCGCGCCAGACCGATCATTATCACTCCCACCATGTATTCTGGATAGGCTCGCAGGAAGATGATGGCCAGTAAGAACATGAGCACCGGGCCGATGAGCCAGTTCTGCACCAGGGAAAGCCCTAACACGCGCCAGTCGCGGAATACCCTACCCAACTCCTCGTACCTGACTTTGGCCAGCGGCGGATACATCATCAGGATAAGTCCGACAGCGATGGGGATGGAGGTAGTATCCACTTGAAAGAGAGTGATGAACCCGGCAACCTGAGGTACGAAGTAACCCAGGCCCACCCCGAGGCCCATTGCCAGGAATATCCAGAGTGTGAGGAAGCGGTCTAATATGGAAAGGCGGCGCAGTGCTACCTTCGGCTCGATATTGCTCATACTATTCTAACCTGTGGCAGTGACTGGCTGGTGAATATCGTTCTTCTTTGCACGCCGTTACTGACCTGTCTCAGCTAATGGCGAGCATCTAGCTCTTGCCCTGTCCCTGGTCTCCTCTCTCTTCATAGTACCCGCCTTCGAGTTGGCATATTGGAAGCTCTTTCGTCATCGCTTCACTTTTAAGCACCAGTTCCGCCAGTCTGGGGTCGGCAAGCTTATAGTAGATTCTCTGAGCTTTTTGCCTTGCCACCACGATGTTGCATTCTTTCAGTGCTCTCAAGTGATGTGAGACCAAGGACTGTTCCTTATCCAGACCCTCGACGATTTTACCGACGCACTTCTCACCACCAACCAGCAGCTTGAGTATCCGGAGGCGAGTCGGCTCCCCGATGCATCTGAGGAATCTTGCCTGGTCATCTTCGATGGTCATATGAACCACCTCTCATATGAATAATACTACATATAACTGCCACTGTCAACAGAATGCCGGAGATGCTTAAATTTAGGGGAAAGGGCTAAAAGAAAGCCGCGAAGACTTCTCGACTCCTGTTTTTAACCCTACTTCACCGCCTCATCCGGGAGGAGGTGCGTCAAGTGCGGGAAACTGTCCTTCATATGGGGAATCCACATAGCCTGACCGAAAACCTTACTAAAATCGGGCTCCAAGGTCAATTCTACATATTCCACCCTCCTGGCTACTTCGTCGGCCTCTTCCCTTTTGTCCACATTAAGGAGGGCCAGACGTGCCCCATCGCCAGCAGCATTACCCACCGCGTAGACATTCTCCAAGTCGCAGTCGGGGAAAAGTCCCAAGACCGCCGCCGATTCTTTATCAATGCAACTGCCGAAAGCACCGGCCAGAATGACCCTTTCCAGTTTGTCTACGCCCAGGCGACGCATCATGATTTTAGCTCCGGCGTACATGGCCCCTTTGGCTAGCTGGATATTCCTCACATCCTCCTGCGAAATCACGATGTCCTCACCGATGGAGGTTTCCTTTGCCCAGGCGATGACGAACTCCAGCGCATCTTCGGTTACACGGAAACGGGGGTTCTTTATCTCCTTGTTGAAACGCCCCGTCCTGTCGATAATTCCCGCCAGGTATAACTGCGGGACGACATCAATTATCGCTGAGCCGCAGATACCCCTGGCCTCCACCGTGTCCAAATCACTACTCCAGCCCTCTTTACCGATAACCTTGAACCGTACCTCCCTGGTATCTTTATCTATCTCTATCTTCTCAATGGCACCCGGGGCGGCGCGCATCCCGTGTTTTATCCCGGCACCCTCGAAGGCGGGGCCGGTAGCGCAGGAGGAAGAAACGAGCTTGTTTCGATTGCCCAGGACCAGCTCACCATTAGTACCAATATCGATGATAAGCTCGATACTATCCTGCTGGTGGGGCGCTTCGGCGATGAGCACTCCTACATTATCCGCACCAACGAAACCGGCCTCTATCGGGAGGACGTGTACGTAGGCTCCGGGGGATATTTTCAGTCCCAGGTCTCGCGCCTTGATATCCAGAGAATGGCTGACCGCTGGCGGGAAAGGAGACCGACCGATATACAGCGGGTCGATATTTAGCAGAAGATGGTGCATACAGGTATTGCCGACAACCGTCATGTCAATGATGTCCCCCCGCCTGATGTGCGCCTGAGCGGCGGCTCGCCCGGCGAGCCCATTGATACCCTTAATAATCGCCCGGTTCATCCGTTTCAGACCGTCTTTATTAGTCATACTGTAGCTTATGCGCGACATAACATCTTCGCCGTAAATCACCTGTGGATTCACCATCGACTCGGTAGCGGCTACGGCACCGGTGTGCAGGTCGCAGAGGTAGCCAGCCACGGTGGTGGTGCCCACATCCACGGCCAGGCCATAGCCCTTTTCCACCCGCCCCGGCTCTACCCTGATGACCTCTCGGTCCATCCATACTGACACGGTTACCTGCCAGTTACTCCGGCGGACTGCTTCTTGCAAACTCACCAGCGCCTGATAATCAATGCTGAGATTGGCTAAGCCGAACCGACTACTGAGTTCGGCGTTTAGACGCTCCCAATCGCCCAACGTGTCATCCAATGCAGCCTTAACCAGTTCTACCCGGTATTTCCTCACCGCCGGCTTTACCTCAATGACCATTTCCCTCGCCGCCTTGCGCACTACCTGCTTCCCCATCCGGCTCTCTTCAGGAACGAAGACCACAACATCTCCCAGGACCTGAGCCTGACAGGCCAGCCGATAGCCCCGGCTTGCCTTTCGGCGGTTGATAAATTTCTTCTCGGCTTCGGTTAGCGGAGAGAGATTACTTCTCCTCGACTCAACACCATACTTCTCGAAGAAACCGTCCTCAATCCTGACCTTACAGGTGCCACAGGTGCCGGCGCCACCGCAGACGCCTTCTATGTCCATACCTAGCTCACGGGAAGCCTGCTTAATGGTTTCCCCCTGGCTAATGTAGCCGCTACGGCCGGACGGTTGAAAAATGACCAGACACTTCTGGCTCTCGTCTGGTGGCATAATGTCCTTCCCGTTTATCTTCTTGTCGCACGCTCAAAGGCAGATTTTTGGAGTATAGTCATCAGAAAACGACAGGGCGGCAGGATTCGCAACTGGTCTTTATCTTAGCCTATCGGGGTGTTATCGGCAACCCTGGCTAATTGTGCGTGCCCCGTCCTGCTCCGTCCCGCAGCTTGACGGCGCTGGTTGTGAGATAGTAAATTGCTTTTGGTGAGCAATTGTGATATAGCTGAATAGGGGGAAACAGTGGCCAAAATACTGACCGTGGATGCGACCAAGTGTACCGCCTGCGGTACCTGCGAGCTGGCGTGCTCGCTACAGAATACCGGGGAATTCAACCCGTCTCGCTCCAGGGTTCAGATTGTCAGTCTGGAACCTGATTTCTTCCGGGTTCCGATAGTGTGCCTGCAGTGCTATCGGCCTCCCTGCGGCGAAATATGTCCTACGGAAGCAATCACCAGGGACGAAGCAACCGGTGTCGTTAGTGTCTCCGCGGCAAAGTGTAATGGCTGCCGGATGTGCGAGGAAGCCTGCCCCTTTGGCGTAATCGTCTTTTCCGAACCGGAGCAGAAAGCAGTAAAGTGCGAGCTGTGCGACGGTGACCCGCAGTGTGTCGCCTTCTGCCCCACCGGGGCTCTGGCGTTCCGAGAACCAGAAACAGCCGGGCATGACAAGAAGAAGGCCATCGCGGAGAAGCTGAAGGAGGCTTATTCCCACCTTGGGACGACGTAAGAATAGGGAAAGCTCACCCTAAGGAGGTTAATGGTGTACGGATGGACGGGAACAATAATGCGGGTGGACCTGTCCTCGGGCAAGATAGAAAAAGAACCGCTCACTGAGGAACTGCGGCTTGGCTATTTGGGTGGGCGGGGTATCAATTCCCGGATTCTCTACGATAGTGTCGGGCCCGAGGTTGATGCTCTCAGCCCGGAGAACGTGCTCATCTTCGGTACCGGCACAGTGGTCGGAACTATTGCCCCCTCGGCAGGAAGAATTACGGTAACCGCTAAGTCGCCGCTCACCGGGATATTGGGTGACGGGAACGCCGGCGGGCATTTCTCCGCCGAGATGAAGCGGGCTGGCTATGACCACATCGTGTTCACCGGAAAGACAGAAAACCCGGTATACCTCTGGATTGAGAACGACCACGTTGAAATCAGACCGGCAGAGCACCTGCGGGGTAAGACTACCTCGGAGACTGCCAGCGCAATTCGTCAGGAGCTGGAAGACCCACTGGTTAAGGTCGCCGCAATCGGGCTTGCCGGAGAGAACCTGGTGAAATACGGCAGCATAATCTTTGATGGTGCCCATGCGGTGGGGAGAACCGGCATGGGAACGGTGATGGGCTCGAAGAACCTGAAGGCAGTGGCAATAAGAGGTACCAAAGGGGTACAGGTTGCCCACCCGGAAGCCTTTATGAAGCTGTCAAAGAGCCTTCAGGAAAGGATAATCAACAGCCCGGTATATAAAGGTCTGGCGTACCATGGCACTCCCTACTTTACCGCTGGTCAGTACAAAATGGGTTGGCTGGCAATCAAGAATGCCCAAACCAACGAATACCCTGATGTACTCAAACTGGGCCACCGGGTACTGGACAGAGACTATTTTGTCAAAGACCTGGCCTGCACTGCTTGTCCCCGTCACTGCAACCAGGCGTGGGTGGTAAGAGAAGGGCCATATGCCGGGATACGTGGCCCTAAAATCGAGTACGGGGCAATAGCCGGCTTCGGGGCAGGGTGCCTGATTACTGACTTCGGTGCCGTGGCCAAGATGAATGTCCTGTGTGATGACTATGGCCTCGATGTCCTGGAGACAGCCTTTACCATGAATGCTGCCATGGAGTGGTATGAGAAGGGCCTGATTACCAAGCAGGATACGGATGGGCTCGACCTCAGTTGGAGTAATGCCGAAGCGGTCATTGAACTGATTCACCAGGTAGCCAGAAGACAGGGATTCGGCAACCTGCTGGCAGAAGGACCGTTGAGGGCGGCCAAGCAAATTGGTAGGGGAGCCGAGAAGTGTATCGTCCTGCATTGCAAAGGGATGACCTACGGCGAAGATGACGTCAGGGCAATGAAGGGGTATGCCCTGACGGTAGCTACCTCAACCAGAGGAGCCGACCACCTGCGTGGTATGCCCGGGCTGGAGATGATACCCGGGCTAAACACCCCCGAGATGCTGGAAAAAAGATTCGGTACCGCCGAGGCAGGGGTTCCCAGCTCTTATAAGAAAGCTCCTCTCGTTGTTTACACTCAGCACCTGTGTACACTCGCCGATTGCCTCGAGATATGTAAGTATAACACCGAGTTTCAGGGCGAGGCGATGAACATTAAGGACCTCGCTGATTTGTTTTCCCTGGCGACCGGAGTAGAGATGGATGAAAAGGCAATGACCACTGCCGCCGAGCGCATCTATACCGTGGAGAGGGCGTTCCTGGTGAGGGAGGGAATAGGCCGGAAGGATGACGTGGTGGGGGGTAAGTGGGGCAGTGAGCCAATAGCCGATGGCCCCAGCGCCGGTGAGCGCATCGACCCCGATAAGTTCAATAAACTCCTGGATGAATACTACCAGCTGATGGGCTGGGATTCAATGGGGATTCCCACTGAGGCTACTCTATCGGCGCTCGGTCTGGCCGACATCGCCGAGGAAATGAGGCGAAGAAGAGGAAAACCGAACAGCTAACCCCAGCCTTGGGTACCTAGCCGGTTACCCAATGTTCTCTCCCTGGTAGGCCCCCTGGTAGCCATCGGTCTCCTGAGTTAACCACAGGAAAACAAGCTGCACCACCCTGGCATTCCGCTGCAAGCGGAACCCCTGAGAATGATAGACCACCATCAGCGCCTGAGAACGGCCGGAGTAGCCAGCATCCCAGACTGCGTTATACACGGAGACACCACAACGGAGCAGACTTGACCTGGGTTTGGCCAAGGCCATCACGTTCCTGGGCAGGTGGACAATCTCATTAAAAGTGATGAGATATGGTCCGGGCACCAGGTAAACAAAATCCAGTCCGTCAAACACCAGCGGCGCTAAATCAGATACCACCCGCTGGCGGTTGCTGCGTGCTATCTTACCCGGTGACTGGAGTAAGGCTATTTCCCGCAGAGTAAGGTCAAAACCGTTCGGCTGTGCCTGTTCCTCAAGGTTAATATAGCCCTCTATCAGCGGCGGCTGTTGTTTTAGCAACCGCTGGATTTCTTCTCTGGACAAAACAGCTCCCATTTCCAAATATTCTACCACAGACCTGGGCTTAATATAACCTGTTGATAGGCTGGATAAAGGGGGACAGCGCTCAATCTGGGCAAATTGCGAGCCAGACCCATTGTTGCTATAATACTGGTGTCAAATGGGGCTGTAGCTCAGCTGGGAGAGCGCCTCCTTTGCACGGAGGAGGTCAGGGGTTCGAGTCCCCTCAGCTCCACCATCGTGTACTGACCGCCCCCCGAAAAGGAGTCCAGTTTCATGTTAGACTGGAAAATAAGAAAGGGGGCAACAGATGGTCAGAAAGTCTTACACACCGGAGCAGATCCTAAACAAGCTGAGGGAAGCTGAGATCCACATCAACCAGGGTACACACCCCAAGATAGTCCAGGAAAGGCTCGGACATTCGAGTATAAGCATTACACTTGATACTTACAGCCACGTTGCTCCAGGGCTTCAAGAGGCTGCCGCTGCACGCTTTGACGAAGCCCTCACCACCAAGTATAATAAGCGTGTAATTGAGGCTGCTGGTAATCGTTATTAGCAATTTATTAGCAACTACCATTTATGTAAACTCACCAAGGACATTAACAACGTAAATTTAGCCTCAAAAACGACTTAGGAGAGGTGTCCGAGTGGTTGATGGTGCCGCTCTCGAAAAGCGGTCTCCGCTAATTGCGGAGCGTGGGTTCGAATCCCACCCTCTCCGCCACCAAGGTAATTTCTGGAGAGGTGCTGGAGTGGCCTATCAGGCGCGCCTGGAGAGCGCGTGTCGCCTTTGGCGACCGTGGGTTCGAATCCCACCCTCTCCGCTCTCAGGCAGAAAACCGTGGTGCATCTATTCCCATTGAGCCAAATCGTTCACCATACCCACGCTTCTCCATGTGCCCTTCCTTTTCCTTGGCCAATTGCCTTACCAACTCCACTTTGCCCGGTCATATTGCCAGACAAGACTTGCAATCTAGCCCGCAAAAGTAAAATACCGCAATTATTTCCGTAATTTTAGGTCAAAATCCCCCTTTTCACTATTGACATCACAGGAACAATGGTTTACGCTTCGTAGTCAAAAAGGAGGTGAACAAATGCAAGCCTACTGTGTAAAATGCCGCGCTAAAAGAGAGATGAAGGAAGCCAAACCCATAACCATGAAGAATGGTAAGCCAGCAACCCAGGGTGTGTGTCCGGTATGCGGGACCAAGATGTTCCGCATTGGAAAGAGTTGATGCTGGTATCCTGAGAATCGGCATTCTGGGGAGGCCGGGTGTCTACTGGCAGATATCCGGCCTGTCTAGTTTGGCGAAAACCGGCGCAGGGCTATTCTCCACATAGGGACTAGAGCTGCCCAATCTGTGGTGCCGATAGCACTTTTTGAACCCCCGGTTTGACTTATGGTGGGGGCAACCTGCCAGGCCTCAATGCTATCCGGGAGAGAAGCTCTAACCTCTCCGGTAGCCCTGATTTCTAAGAAGCAGGGATGGGCCTGATAGAATACTCTCATACGTTCGGAATGGTCTCCAAAAGAGTCCTCACCATTCCTGCTGTTGGCATCAAATTGGTCACCTCGACTATTCCATACCACTTTTCTCATGCCCCCTACACAAACGTTGCTCAACAACCTTTCCGTCAGTCCACGGTCAGATAGAATTTGGGGGAAAGGCTACCTCCACTGGCACTGCCGGTGATGCAGTAAAGACTGCCGCCATCGATGGTAACCTTGTATCTAGCACCACCGCCCAGAATAAAACTCACGTAACCGTTCTGCAGGGTAATGAAGGTCTCCGGAACTGGCTCACCGTCATAACCAGATGCCCTCTCCCACCCTCCAGAGTAATTCTCGACATAGACCCCGACCTCGAGAGTTAAGTACCGGTAGCTGTGATAGAGTTCCTCGGCATTGGTCAGGTGCAGGGTCACCTTGATGTCATCGGTGCCGACGGTAGCATCAATGTAAAAGAGGTCACCAGGCGTAATGCTGCCTACCGACCTTCTAAATACGTTCCCGCTCGGTGCTGCTGAAGGCTCAGCAACCTCTATCCTGACTGCTCCTGGTGCGGCCAGGGCGTCATCGTAGCTATAGGCATAGGCTACCGGCCAGGGCGCCAGAAGTAATACAACGATGAGCGGAAATATAAACTTGGTAAACCTGTTTCTCATCCTATGCCCTTCCTCGTTTTTATCTACTTACAGGGTATAGCTGGGACGAGAAACAAAGCATAAAAATCAGCGGGGTTGTATAAACATTTGCTAAACGTTCTCCGGGGCAATAAAGGGGGCTTAGATAAACGGAGCGGCCAGTAGCTTGTAAGCTACTGGCCGCTGTTCGACCACGGAGTACAAGTCGAATGATTACCTGGGCCAGCTAACCTTTACTGTAGCCAATACTCTGGGAAGCGAACCGATCAATTTCACCACCCCGACGGCAGATACAACAATCAAGCAAAGACTGGTTGATAATAATAGCATCGATTTCTTGTAATCTCCTGTATTAGTGATAGACGCTGGAATCTTAGTTGCGGTAAAGTGCGCTTTCTACCCGTGTCATCAAGCCATTAACGTCAAAAGGCTCAGTAAGGTAACTTTCATTACCCAGGTCAAGACCCCTCACCGTGTCTTTTATTGCTCCCCAGGTACTCAGCATCAGGACTGGAACGGGGCACCATTGCCGGATGCGCAGGCATAACTCAATGCCATCCATCCAGGGCATAATAATGTCCAGGATTACGAGGTCGGGAAGCTCACTATCAAGTATCTCTTTCAGTTCCTCTCCACCATTTCCCGTACTCGCTATTTGATAATCCCCAACGGATAGATGGTCATGCAGAAATCCCACCAGTCTTGTGTCGTCGCTGATAATCAGGATCCTCTTTCTGTTCATCATGTTGCTCCTCTCTTTCTCAGTTGGTTTCTCAACTTCCAACATTAAGATAGCACCAATCCCGTAAATGGGACATAAATGTCAATATCCCTGGTGTAAACATCTTGTAAAAATTGGGGAGCATATCCCGAGGATTGGTACTTCTAGGGGCAAAGGGATTCTACAGCAATGGATAGAGCGGGACAGTGGCAAGCACAAAGTAACAGAAAAGAGGGTATAGATTAGCATTGTTACCTGAGCTTCAGTCTCGGGGACTAGCCCCACGACCACTCATCTGAGGGATACTAGAGATTGGGCTCTTTACGGTAAGTGGGGGTTTACATCAGTTCTTCATCAGAGGTTCCCCAGTACGTAGCTTAATAAGCCCGCACTTCATGAGGCGTGGGCAAAGTGGTAGCCGACACCGGGGATAGTGATAATATACTTTGGGTTTTCCGGGTCAAGCTCAATTTTTTTTCGCAGCCGTCCGATAAAGACGCGCAGGTATTCCTTTTCCGCGTAATATTCCTCGCCCCACACTCGCTGAAGGAGCATTCTATGGGTAAGGACTTTATCGACATTGACCGCGAGCTGTTGCAGCAGGGAAAACTCCGTAGGAGTAAGTCTTACTTCATTGCCACCCACGGTAACCCGTCTCGCCGGAAAGTTAATCTCGATGTCTCCGCAGCTGAAAGTGGACTGCACTGGGGTTGCCCGAGCGGTATCGGAATGACGGAGGGCATTGTTAACCCGTGCCACCAGTTCGGCTACACCAAAGGGCTTGGTCAGATAGTCGTCCGCTCCTAACTCCAGGCAATTAACCTTGTCCATCTCACCGCCCCTGGCACTAAGCATGATGATGGGGACCTTTGACCATTCCCGAACGCGGCGGCAGACTTCTACTCCATCCATTTTGGGCATCATTATGTCAAGTATGATTAAATCGACAAATTCCCTCTCTACCACATCTAATGCTTCTTCCCCGTCCAGTACGGCAGTCACCTCATAACCCCTCGCTTTGAGATTAGCGCAAAGAAGTCTTGATATCGACAGGTCGTCATCCACAACCAGGATATGCGTTTTCCCCATAGTGCTCCCCTTTCCTTAGCCGGTTGGCAAGCTGAAGCTAAATCTAGCGCCCATCCCTGGTTCGCTCTCCAACCATATTCTCCCCCCGTGGGCCTGGACAATGCCGCGACAGATAGACAACCCCAGTCCAGTACCCTCTTTTCGTCCCACTGCCGGGCTGTTTACCTGGTAAAAGCGGTCAAACACCTTTTGCTGTAACTCTGGAGGAATGCCGATACCTTCATCGCTCACGCCGAGGATGACTTCCTGGCCATTGGGATAGACATCAATAGTAATCCCGGTGTCCTCCTCCGAGAACTTCACCGCGTTTTCGACCAGATTGGTGAGCACCTCCCCGATGCGTACCTCATCAGCCTGAACCCAGGGTAAATCAGGGGGAACAATAATCTCAAGTCGGTGCCTTGAGGTCAGGTTATCCAGCCTGTCTTTTACCGCATCTATTATCTCGGCAATGTCCTGCCATTTTTTCCTGACCTCGAGTGCTCCCGCATCAAGGCGGGACATTATTAGCAGTTCCTCAATTAGTCTGTTGAGTCTATCCGCCTCCTTATCGATGGTTTGCAGGAAACCATGCCAGGTTGGTTCATCAAAGCTAACGTCTGGCTGCAGGAGGCTGCTGGCAAAGCCCTTGATGGCCGCGAGCGGGGTACGCAGTTCGTGGGATACATTGGTCAGGAGCTTGGTGCGCGCCGCCTCCAGTTCCCGGAGCGCTCTGGCGCTTGATGCCTCTTCATAGAGCTGGGCGTTGCGCACCGCAATTGATATTTCCCGACCAATAGAGGCAAGTAGTGCCACCTCTCTGGCGGTAAAGGAGCGCTCAGCGCACGTGGCCACTCCCATAACCCCGATACTCTCCCCTGCCATGATTAGCGGAACGCCAGCAGACGACTGATAGCCTCCCCTGGCCAGAGAATTCAAGATAGGTTCGCCGTCGACAGCTATGTTTCCGATAACGATAGGCTCCCTTCGGGCATAAATACTGCTGATGAGACCATCATCAACCGTTACTTGCTCCATCTGCTCGGCCACCGGCTTACTGAACCCGTAGTATCCCTCCAGGACCAGGTGACTGTTCTCGCCGAGATACACGTAACTGGCATCTACCTCCATCGCCTGGGCTACTTCCCTTAGCGCTGAATCCAGAATGCGCCGCAGGTCAAGGGACTGCGCTACGGCCTGGGACACCGAGAGAAGGATGCCGGTCTCACGGCTTTTTTGTTCCAGCTCTTGCAAGAGACGCCTATTTTCCAGAACCAGCTCCTGTTTTTCCAGTCCCCGGGTGATGACTGACAGAAGATACTCCGGGTCCAGGGGCTTCTCCAGGTAGGCAAAGGCCCCCCGGTTTAACGACTGCACAGCGTTCTGAACCGAGGAATGGCCGGTCAGCATTACCGGTAAGATATCAGGATGCAGGCTGAGGAGCCTGGAGAGCAGTTCTGTGCCATCAATATCCGGCAGACTGATATCCAGAATGGCGACATGATAAAAGCTTTCCTTCGCCCTGAGTATTGCTTCAGCAGCCGAGGGAGCAGTATCCACCTCGTAGCCCTTCAACCGCAGGATACTCTGCGCCACCTGCAGAAAACCCAGGTCATCATCCACTATCAGTATGCGCTCTTTGTCTTTCATCTTTACCCTACGGCAACATCATCTCGGCTAAACTGGCTTATCAAATCCACCGCCGCCGAAAGATCAAATGGCTTATAGAGACAGGTGGTAGCGGAGGCGGCTAGAGCTTTCTCTACCTTCTCACACACCTCGTCCCCATACCCCGTCATCATAATCGTCACCATGCCGGAATTAATTTCCCTGAGCTTGAGGTAGGTCTCCAGTCCGTCCATCAGCGGCATCTTGACGTCAACAAAGGCGATTTGGCAGGGCCTTTCCTGGACTATCTTAATCGCCTCTTCACCGCTACCAGCAGCGTCTACCCGGTATCCCTCCCGTTCCAGCACCCTGGTCATGGTCTTACGGAAATCGGCGTTATCATCCACAATGAGAATCGGCGGACTCAAGGTAGCCTCTCCAATCATCTCCATGAGCCGGGAAATATTTATTGGCTTGTGAACCGCGCGGTATGCCCCCTCATCCAGGGCGTCCTTGATTTGCTCTTCTTCGTAGTAAGCCGTCATCAGAATTACCCTGGCCCCGGGGTTGATTTCTCTCATCCTGCGGAAGGCTTCCACCCCATTCAGCCGAGGCATAATTATGTCCATCAGGATGACGTCGAAGGGCTGCATCCTAAACTTGTCCACCGCCGAAAGCCCGTCTTCAGCCGTATCAACGTTATAACCCTTCCGTTTCAGGATGAGGGAGAAGGTCTCAGCCAGGTCTGCATTATCATCAACTACCAGTACGCTTACTTGCCCTTTCATGCTACTCTTGCCTCCTTTTTCTTCAGGGGAAGCCTGACGGTAAAAGTGCTCCCCTTCCCTACCTGACTGGTAAACTCTATGGCACCGCTATTCTGCTCGATAAGCCTCTTGGTCAGGGCCAGGCCAAGACCAATCCCCTTAGGCTTGGTGGTAAACAGCGGCTCAAATATCTTTTCCCGGTTCTCATCGGGGATACCACACCCGGTGTCCTCAAACTTCACCCAGGCACAATCACTATTAACCCCAGTGCTCAGCCTGAGCTCCCCCTTACCCGTCATGGACTGCACGGCGTTAGCCATGATGTTGGCAAAGGCACGCCCTACTTGCTCGGCGTCAGCCGTGACCTGAGGGGATTTGCCAACTAAATCGTCTATTATCGCTACTTCTTCCGGGACGGATATCCACGTCAGGCTTTCTTTTACCAGACTGTTCAGGTCAACCTGGGCCAGTGATGGTGGCCTGACACGGGTAAAATTCAGCAGGTCAGTAACAATCCGGTTCGATATGTCCACCTGCTGGTCTAAAAGTTTTAGGGTGCTGAGCGTCTCTTCATCAGCCTTACCATCAAAGGTCATGTTGAGTAGATACACGCAGTTCCGCATCACGTTAAGGGGATTTCTAAGCTCATGCCCTACTCCTGATGCCAGCTCCCCAACCGCTGCCAGCCTCTCCGAGCGAATGAGCTTTTCCTGGGCGTCCTCCAGGTCCCGGGTTCTCTTTTCTACCATCTCTTCCAGCTGCTCATAATAGCCCTTGAGAGACTGCTCCAGTTCTATCTCACGAACGGCCCCGCCAATCCTCTCGGCAAGGGCCTTGGTCAGGTGATTTTGCTTCTTCAAATAAGGACTACTGCCGCTGGAATACATTTCAACCGCGCCCAATACCTCGCCACCCATCACCAGGTCCTCCGTTAGTTTTCTGGAGGGCTCCTCAAAACCAGGGCTCTCGAATACCTTGTCCCGTACCACTACCCTGACTCTGGTCATCCCCTGGTGATTTATCGCCTGCGGGATAAGCCCGACTACTGACGAGAGGAACTTGTCCACGGAATCGCTCTCCTCGGCGGCTCTACCAATGTCATAGAGACATTTAAGCTCGTTCATGCTGCGGCGGCGTTGCTCGTCACCTTTTTGTAACATGGCGACCACCGAACCCACCGCGCTGAGAATAATGGCAAACGCCGTCGGCCTCAACATGGTGCTGGGAGAACCATCCATGAATAGGGCATAGGGGAAGAGGACCACCATGGATACCAGGGCCGTTAGGACCGCTCCCACTACGCCGAATGTATAGGCGGCATAGACCACCGGGCCAAAAAACACCAGGGCATAGAAGTCAAGGCCATAGAAGTCGTGAAGCCTACCAAAGGTGTCCTGTATCGACGCCCCGCCAATAAGACCAGCAATCGTCGGCAGGTAGTAGACAACAGAACTGACTACCATGATAGCCACCAGCCGCCACAAATGACGATTTGCCACTGTCTCCTTTCCCTTATCTTTGTTGCTCATCTTCATCATCCCCCCTTATATAGAAAGTCTGGTTACTTCTTCGGTCCAACCGTCTCCTCACGTTCCTTTTTCTCATCGAGCTGCCAGGCGCGTATTAATGCCTTTACCTCTCCCACTGCGTCAAACAGCTCTTCTACCGTGACATCAGGCAGCGATGCGATGAGGAGTTCGATAGGCGTTTCCTCCTTTTCCTCCTCCTGTCCAAAGATGTCGTTTATCCCGCCATTTCCGGATTCACCCTCCTGTTCTATGTCTGCGTCCTCACCAACCGATAGTTCTTCCGGCTTGGCTGAGCGAGCCAAGACCTCTTCCGTCTCAGCGGCATCATCACTTTCCTCATCCCCCATTGGTTTAAGCAGTGCATCTGCCGCCCCGGCAACCTCCTCACCTTCCTCACCGCTTACTGGCGTGGGGAGTGAGCCTGCTACCTCAGCAACCTCCTGGCCTTCTCCATCGCTCATTGGCGTAAGGAGGGCATCTGCTGCCTCGGCAACCTCTTTGTCTTCCCCGCTGGCAGCACCATCTTCAGGCACGGATACCTTCTTGACGAAGGGAAAGCTCCACTTAGACTTTCCGAACATTTCTAAAACCTCCTCGCCATTAAATTCCCAATAGCCCTCATGCCATCACCATACATCGTGTTATCGAAAATGGCCCTCTCGATACGCCTTAGAGAGCATGGCATAAATATCATAAAAGTTGGTTATCTTCTGTTCGTGAATACGCTTCAGGACGTTAGCCCGCTGCTTCACCGTAGCGTATATCTGTCTCCGCTTATCCTCGGGAAGGCCGCGCTTGGGAGCAAGCTTGTACTCCAGCAAGTAAGAGTTCATATGTCCCCTGAAGTCAAAGGTATCGGTTACCGGGTTCCAGACAAAGCTCTCAATAAAAGAAAAGGTATCGGAAACCGAATCGTAGTTGATTATCTCGTTAATACTGGTTATCCGCCTGCCGGAACGTCCGTCTGGCAAACGGACCTGCTGGCAGATGACCACCACATTGAGGTTATCAACGTATGACTTGGGCACATTTATCGGATTACCGGTGACCCGCTGGATAAGCTTAGTTACCGTCGCTGCGTGGAAGGTGCTCATGCAGGCGTGACCGGTCTGCATTCCCTGAAAGGCGATGGCGCCCTCTTCTCCACGGATCTCACCGACAATGATAATGTTGGGCCTCTGTCTTAAGGCAGCCTTGAGCAGGTCAAACATGGTCACTCCGGATGCCTCGGAATCCTTGCCCGATTCCCGAGTCACCCCCCGAATCCAGTTGGGGTGGGGCACCTGCACCTCAGGAGTGTCCTCAATGCTCACTATCTTGGCCTCAGGTGGAATAAAGGTAGCGAGAGCATTCATCAGGGTAGTCTTACCGGAAGCGGTCTCCCCTGACACCCAGAGATTCATTCCCTCCTGGATGACCAGGGAGAGATAACCTCCCATATCGTAGTTAAACATCCCGGACTCGATAAGTTCGATAACGCTCATCGGCACCGGAGCGAACTTGCGGATGGTGAAATTACTGCCCCGCTTGGATACATCAATGCCGTAGACGATATTAATCCTCGAGCCATCAGGCAGGGTGGCATCAACGCAGGGCTCACGGAAGGTTACTGGATGCTTAATCGCCTCGGCCAGCTGGATGACGAACTTGTCCAGCTCGCTATGTTCTTCAAAGCTGACGGTTGTCCTCAGCCCGCCAAAAACCTTGTGCTCGACAAAGATATTGCCCAGGCCGGAACACGATATATCCTCAATATTGGTATCCCGTATCAGCGGCTCCAGGACTCCCATTCCCTCCAGTTTACGTCGGAGCAGGTATTTGAGGCTGCGATACTGAATAGGATTGACCACTATTTTTTCTTTTGACTTTTTCTCCCCAAACAAGGAGCTAAGGCCGCCATTCTTTCCTTTGGAGCGCGCCGGTTCCTTGTCGTTACCACTGCGGATAACAACCAGTTTATCCACGATATTCAGTATCACGTTGACTCGTTCGTGGGCATCGTCGATGTCCTCAAGCTCATCGACATGGTCAGCGAGGCGTTCCTCTACGTCGTCCAGAACACCATCCAGCTGCTGACCGAGACTTGGCTCAACCGGAATATAGTGGTCTCGAATATCTTCCGGGTTAGCCAGAATATGGATGAATACTCCGGTATCCACGGGATAGAGCAGGTTGCGATTTTTCATGCTCTTCATGCCTCGATTTAGCTTGTCGCAATATTCAGGTATGGCTATCGTGTCTTTGGGAAGCGTGTGCAGGTACTGCAGCAGGTGCAAGTGCTGCTCACATTCCTTCTGAAGCAGTTCGGGCAGTTCCCGATACGTCGGGCACTTGCTCAGGTCCTTGCCACATTCCTTCCCGCAATCGCCGGGACACGTCTTTAATTCAAACGGTAGACCAGGCACTCTTCCTCCCTAAACCTTGGCTTTAGCCAGAGGTATAATCCGCATACCTAACTTGGGTTCTATCTCAAAGGTGACCACCTCTCCCGTAGGTCGGTCGGCACCGCGCACCTTGAGCACCTCCATTATTTTCGCCATCTTATCCCCTATTTGCTCCAGTACCAGCCTCAAGTGCGTATCACAGAGCGAACGGCTCCGGGCAAGCATCTCTTCCTCAAAGGCGTAAGAATGAGCTACCACGATAACGGACCGGCCGCTATCACACATCCGCTTACACGCCCAGAAGAAATCCATTACCGCCACCGGACCGCTGTGCGCCACCAGCAGCGTTATGGCATCCACTATCACCAGCCGGAAACGCTGGGGCAGTTTTTCTATGTGGTCTGACATGAACCGGAAGCGATGTTTCCCATCTCTCAAATCGCCTTCTAAAGTCAGCGGGTAAATCCGAAAGCGGTCCGCCAGAAAGTAATCCATGGTGAATAGCGAGAGGGAATCCATCTGGGCAATCAGACTCTTCACCGTGTTTTCCGTGGTGTAGTAGGTTACACAGGTCTGAGTAGTTACCAGCGCCCCGTAGGCCAATTGCTGGCTCAGCACACTCTTCCCCGCGTCAGACTGCCCTTCAATCAGGCCCAGGGAACCGAAGGGTATCCCCCCGCCCAGCTTCTCGTCTACCTCTCGCACACCGGTAAGAATGACATCCTTTTTCACTTGCTCATCTGCCATGGCAACTCACCTCTCACCTCCAGCCAGTCCCTTATTCGGCTGAGGAGCGACCTGAAGAGTCCTCCCCACCCACCTCGGGGGCCAGATTAATATTAAACTCTCTCTCCGCACCACCACTGATTGGAAGCACCAATTTCAGTCTCACCGGCCTTTCCTCTTCCGGCTTATCCTCTTCCTGCATCACCGGCTCACCTTGTTCCAGCCCTACCGGCCCATCTCCCTCATCGCTTTCCTCGGCGCCGGTCTCACCAACCGGTGTCTCTTCTTCCTTACCCCTCCAAAACGGCTGCAATGGATGGAGCAGGGTACCACCTCCGCTCAGAATCCCGTGCAGCTCCAAAATCAACTGACTCCAGATATCGGCTATATTCCTCTCGGCTGGCTGTTGTGCCATGTCGGCTACATTCTCACCTGGCGATGGTTGCGCCATGGCACCCGTAATACGCAGGATGCCCTCCTTTACCTCGGCAGATAACTGTCCGTTGGCGCAGTGTACCTCGAGAAAAGTGGCTAATTGCTCACTCACCAACTGGTCCCAGACACTGGCATTACGGGCATCTGACGACTGCTGTGCCATTATGTCGGTAAGACGCAGGATACCCTCCTTCAACTCAGGGGATAGGTTCCCGTTAACGCTTTGAACATCCAGGTAAGTAGCCAGTTGTTCTCTCATCAGCTGACCCCAGATACTGGCAGTATCTAAGCTTTCTTGCGCCACTACATCCGCCAGGTGCAGGATGACCTCTCTCAACTGGGGGGACAGATTGCCGGTAGTACCATAGACCTCCAGGAAGGTAGGCAATTGCTCGCCACCTATTTCTTTTCTAGCCGCGGAAACCCAGCGCAGCAGGTTAGCCAGCAAGTTTACCTGGGGAGAGGTTGGAACCACTTCCCCCCGCTTTCTCTCAATAATTCTCAGCGGCAACCCGGTATCTGGCCGCTCTTCAAACTGTACCGGCTGCTCAGGCAGCTCTGAAACCGGGAGTTGAGGTGGTGTTTCTTCCTCCTGAACCGGCGGCGTCTCTATTTCGGCCTCGGGAGCCAAGGCAGGTTCGACCTGCTCAACCGGTTGGAATACTGGTTCCGGTTCTGGCTGCTGGACTACCCCCTTGGGCAGCGATTGCTCGACTGCTGCCACCAGCGGCGGCAAAGCCTTAGTAGTTGAGTTCAGAGATAGCCCCCCGTCAATACCCAGTCGACTTTGCTCACCTTCCAGCCCCTCTATCTGAGGAGTCGGCAGGTTAAGGCTCAGCAGGAAATCACGGACGCCGGCCAGGGTCTCCTTCAGCTCCCCCTTCATCAACTTAAACTCCCCTTCCAGCGCTTCAATTTTCTTCTCGACTGCCATGTTGCTCTACCCCCTTCCCGGAATCACTTTTGCTGGAAGCCTTCTTGCGTTCAAACGGTTTCAACGGGTTCTGGGCTTCCATCAGAAAGGTGCGAATATCGAGTAGAATTTTCCTTAACTCCTCCTGGGTTACCTCGAATTCGCTCTCTAACTCTTTTAGTCTCTCTTCTGCATCCATGTTACTTCCTCCCTATATTTGAATTGAACCAAACAGACCGTTGGCCATTACCGGCAGAAAAACGAGGCTGGCGCCGGAGATGGCCGTGGTAATTCCCAGGTTGTAGAGTATCTTGTACCGGCTCCCTCCATCAGCGATGCTGGGAGCAATAGCGTTGGCCACGGTGAATACCATCACCAGCGGCAGCACCAGGCTATGCAGCATATCCAGGCCAGAAAAATTAAAGCTGGAGAAAGTGTCCGCCGAAGACACACCTGATATCGAAGGTATGGTTTCTCCAGCCTTGGTTATCATCTCCCCAAAGATAGTTATTATCTCGGTAACAAATATAAGCAGCATGACGACGGAAGCGTGCATGGCGATGCAAATCCACTGGAAAGGGGAGGATATCGTTTTCCGTCTTGCCCGGAGCATCGAGACCCGGCTGGCAAAGAGCGAAGCATGATAGCCGGCCTTCTCCGGTTCCCCACCCAGGTCTATGGCATCACAGAACATACCCACGCTGCGGTTGGTCAGCTCACTTCCCGTCTCATCGATGAACTTTTGCCAGCAGAATTTGTTCCTGATGCCAGAAAGAAACCTGGTGTGCAGCCTCTTGACCTCCCGCCTCAGAACATTGATGGCATCGAGGTCGAGTCGGCCCAGGGCTTCCCTCACCGTTGTCCCTATCGCGGCACAGATGCCACCCAGAGACCGTAAGAAGGCGCCTATCTCGGCATCCCGTTTGGCTACCTTCCGGTCATCCAGAGCGCTTACCACTCCCACCGGGAAAATCAAGACCGCAATCACGATTAATATCCACCCTAAATTGATATCGATTACCACGAACATGACGGTACAGAGGACTACAGCTATAGGAACAACCAGCTTGAACAACTTTCGGACAAGCTTCTGCTCTCGAGAGCCCGCCCAGTTAAGAACCATTACCTCCCTCGGGGACATCAGGTAGATTAGCCAGACTCCCACCGCACTGGTACCTATCGAGACCACTACCATCCCCAGGATAAACATCGTCTCGATTTTCCATATCATGGTGGAAACCACGCCAACAATCACCACCAGCACTGCTGACAGGACGAGTGAGATAAAGGCGTCCGTCCATAGCCTTAGTGTCTCCAGCTTTCTACCATATTCGTTGTGGTAGGACTCCGCCTGGGCCTCCGCTTCCCGGACCAGGAAATCAGCCTCAGGCTCTCCCGACAGGAGGGAACTGGAGAAGCGAAGAAGCAACCCCTTTATCTCCTCTTCCTTGGCTGAGTCCCCCACCACGCGCAGGGCTTTAGCATAGTCATATTTCAACCGGCGACAGGCGAGCTCCACCCGCCTGAAGTATTCCGCCGAGGCACAGGGAATCCGGGCCGAGTGTTCAAAGATCTGATTCCGCGGCACGCCTGCTGAGGCAATGACCGACATATAGGAAAGCTGATAGAGCAAGTCAAAGCTCAGGACATTAGTACTCAACTGGTGCCTATTGCCCGAGCTCTTCTCCCCCTTCAGCTTCTTTATAAGGTTGTCTAGCATCTCGCTGGTTTTCCTCCTGCGCCTCTCAAAGAGAAGCAGATACAGATAGCGACCTATTAAGGGACAGTAAATGAGATTGAAGCCAGAACGCCGTTAGGGGTAGAGATGATTACGTCATTGGTAGTCTCTTTCCCCACCCTCGGATTAAGTTCCGCCTCAATCACCATCTCCTCTCCCGGGTTCAGTATCCCCGGCTCAAAGACCTCCGGCGTCTGATTCTCCGCGTGCAGGTAAATACCCTGCTTTGTCCACTGGTCGTCACCTACTATTTCAGTTACGTACGGCAGCCATTTCACGTAGCTTGCGCCACTATCATAGTACTGGACGATAACATCCCACCTGTCGAAGCTGGCCAGCTTTACCTGCCCGCTGTTCCTCAAAGCTACCTCCAGAGTCTTCCTATTAGCGCTGAGGGCTGTTGTCAGTAGAGTGAGCTCTGTCCTGTTTATTTCCCCATCTCTCACGCTTAACGCCTCCACACCGAGGGTAACCGTGTCCGCTGAGGAGATAAAACCCTGGGACATGGTCATTCCACCCACTACGATGAGAGCGATACACATTATTGACACTACTGCCGTGTCCATATCTCCTGCTCCTACACACCGCGGTTAGTCGGGGAAGGTAGTCGAGGCGGGAATACCGTTGGGCGTAGAGGCAACTATCAGATTGGTAGTGCCTGACCCAACCGACGGGCTGAGTTTTGCCTCAATCACTATCTCCTCCTCCGGGTTTAATATTCCCGGCTCAAAGACCTCCGGTGTCTCACCCTCTGCGTTCAGGTAAATACCTTTCTTCGTCCACTGGTTATCACCTGGCGTTCCAGTGACGTAAGGGAGCCACTTCACGTAGTATGTGCCCCCGGAATCATAGTACTGAACAATGACATCCCACTTGGCGAAATCGCTCAGTTTAGTCTGCCCATTGTTTCTCAATGCCACCTCCAACCAGTCTGGTGCGGTCAGGTTAGCGGACAGCGTCGAGAGGTTGGTCCTCATTATCTCTTCGTCTCTCTCGCTTACCGTCTCCAGCCCGCTCGCGGTAGTGTCTACTGAGGAGAGAAAGCCTTGGGACATGGTCATCCCACCAATTATGATGAGGGCGATACACATTATTGACACTATTGCCGTCTCCATGTTTCCCCCTTGCTACATGCTGAAGTAGTATTCATCTGATATCCCGTTAGGTATGATCAATTTGGTAAAATAGGTTCCCGCACCGGGGTCAGCATCATAGGTAATGGTGATTTTCAGAGTGGCCGTGGTGCGCCACTCGGTATCATTCTCTATGGTGTAGTCCCAGCGCGGATAACTACCCCCGGCATCATCCACGTAGGGGATGCGGGCGAAGTCATCCTCTTGCCCAAAGAAGACATCACTCTCCCCAATAGCAACTATCCGTGAGCTACCGGTATTCTTCACCCACAGATAGACCGTCTGGCGGTTTGATGAATTTGCCGCATGCACGATGCTCACCCGGCTCTTCATCCTGTCGTCTATCTTATCAGCCATGCTAACCATCGCCTGGCTGGAACGATTCACCATTGGATAGGCACTGTTAAAAATGAACACCATACAAATTACCCCCGCCAGGATTAGTAGAGCCGTAGTTATGGCCTTGTCCACGTAAGACCTCCGTCATCCATTCAAAGCAACACCAGGCATCTGGAGCAGTCATCCCTTCCCTTCCACAGCTTCTTCTTTCCGCGGGCGTTCCCCCACCACCACCCAAGAGCTTCGGGGTGGGGACTCAAACGCCCCCACCCCATACCGGATTAGAGTTAACTAGTGCAGGTTCATTATGGTGTCAATGTAGGCAGGCGTGGTGCGCTCAATTTCCAACACAGCACCGACCGGAGTGTTCACGATTATGGAGAATGTCCTGTTCACGGTCAGGGCGGTGGTGAGAGCGTCAACGAGGTTGCCGCCACCGGAACCTGCGGTATCGCTCCCAATGGTGATCTGGAACTTTTCATTTTGCTCCAGCAGGTCGTCAGCATCGGCGCTCCCCAGCTTGGTAACCGTCCAGTAGAGGTCATTCACGTGCTGGTTCTGGTCAACATAGCTGATTACTACCTTGTTGCCGCCGCCGCTGGCGGCCACTCCGGTAGCATTGTCCGCTGTTGGCGCGGTGAAATCCATTGGTTCTCCACCGAGGACACCGGAGATAATAAAGCTTATCTGCTTTATCGTGCCGTTATCGCCGGTAGCGTTAGCCGTGGCGATAACACCGCCCCTGAGTTCCAGGGTACTCCGGGCTTCCTTCAGCCCAGCGTAGACTGCCTCCTGGCTCTTCTGAGTGGCGAACAGACCGGCAGAGAGCACCGTGTAAGCAAACACCGCCGCCACTACCACGAAGGCTATCAGGATGATGGCGGTCTCCAGTCCGGTTATCCCTTTCTGCCCTTTGTGTAACTTGAGCAACTTTCGTATCATCTTATTTACTTTCCTCCTTACCAAGTTTTGGCGCGGGAAGGACTTCAGGCACTTCTAGGTCCGAAGAGACTCTTCCCACCCTGTTTCACCCGTTGAAAGGCGTTACTAGTGCAGGTTCATTATGGTGTCAATGTAGGCAGGCGTGGTGCGCTCAATTTCCAACACGGCGCCGACCGGAGTATGAAGCACGATGCTGAATGTCTTGTTCACGGTCAGGTTGGTGCTGAGAGCGTTAATAAGGTTGCCGCCACCGGAACCTACGGTATCGCTCCCAATGGTGATCTTGAACTTTTCATTTTGCTCCAGCAGGTCGTCAGCATCAGCGCTCCCCAGCTTGGTAACCGTCCAGTAGAGGTCATTCACCTCCTGGTCCTGGTCAACATAGCTGATTACTACCTTGTTGCTG
>SDBU01002657.1_pt1 | contig 23535 bp, 44 predicted proteins | sample 2277071 | NCBI WGS metagenome assembly SDBU01 (sample SAMN10397929, study PRJNA504765) | marine sediment metagenome | isolation source: marine sediment core GS08_GC12, 126 cmbsf | place: Arctic Ocean: Gakkel Ridge, Loki's castle | collected 2008 | reverse complement strand
GGAATGTTTTCTGTGCCTCCCCGTCTTCCTCTTTCCTGTATGCCCCCCAGGAGCAGTGGTTTTATGTGATGCAAAAGTAAAGAGTCATCTTCAACACGCCCGTTAAAATAAACCTTCCTCCCGCAATCCTTACAATGATATGCCTTGCCTTGTTTTAGTGTGTGTCTAACCTTATCTGCCTTTATTCGCTCATGGTAATTTTCGTCACTTACTACCATGAGCTTTATTCCAATTACGGCTTTGGCATTTAGGACATCGTGCAGGTGGGTTAAAAGAGCGTGGCAACCATTCATAGTTACACCTTTTGCATTTACATTGAGTAACTTTCATACCCATATACTAGCACTTATGTATCCATCTGTCAAGTCTTTATTCAGGCACTAATGATGAAAATGAGAGTATTTAAGAGATAATCACACCAAATAGTTAACCACAGTAAGAAAATGATTGATAAGCTGTTAGCCTACTCTACCCAGGTGAGCCTCTCTTCCCGATTCGTTCCTCTAGATTACTATCCACTATAAGGCTATCTGCTTTTGACACCACCCCTTACTCCAACTTCACGGGTAGAGCTTGACAACTCTCCCCTCTTAACTTTAATATAAGATATGCTTACTATGGAAGAACGTGAGCGGAGAAGTTTTTGAAAATACTAACCCCCAAACAAGAGAACTTTACCATCAACTTGTTTAATGATGTACCTCAATGTAAAGCCTGGGGTAACGCAGGCTATTCTACTAATTACTCCCCTAATGCCATTTCTGTCAATGCTTGCAGGTTAGCTAACTCTACTAAAGTGAAACTAAGGCTTGCTGAACTGAGAGCAGAAGCTGCCAGTGATGCCGTAATGAGCCGGCAAGAGATATTGGAAACACACACTGAGATAGCCCGGGGCAGGATTGGTAACTTACTAGACGAAAACCAGCGTATCAAGCAAGGTACGGACTTATCAAGCGCATCAATACAGGAATTAGACACTACTGAAGTAAAGATAGGCAAAGGTGCAAACGCTAGGTTAGCAGTAGTCACTAAGATTAAGCTCCATAATCCTGTCACGTCAATGCAGGAGATAGCCAAGCTCCAGGGTCATTATCCCAAAGAAGAACAAGGCAATATCTTTTTAGGTGATATAAAGGTTCTGATAGTCAGGGAGAAACCGAAGGAATTACTAGAAGGAGGGGATTAACATGATAATATTAGACGAGTTCGGAGACTGGCCAGAGAACGATGAGTGGTTGACAATGGAGAAACTGAAGGAGATAGAGGATGGTAATAAGTCTAAAAATGGATTACCAGATATATTACGCAGAACGCATGAGATTAGATGCCCTCACTGTGGGAAGACTTTCATAGGTGATACTGATGTAAGGATAATTCAAAATATGTTACGAATTAACTCCCTAAAGGGGACTGAGGAGGTCTAACTGTTAGACCCAATGCTATAATTAGAAGGAGGGATAAAATGGGATTATGGAAGTCAGAACGGGGGATTAATGGGGATAGTTGGGCTGATGAAATGGGTAGGTGCATGAAGGCACTAGCGGATGATGTGGTTTGGAATAGTAAAACTTACACGGAAGAAAACCCACACGAAATTAGAATGCAAGAGTTTGCCGACCTTATAGAGTTTTGTTCAAGGGGTCATTTAGTGGTAGATGTTAGGTATCCCGAGGTTGATGGGAATCGTTCTCTATCGGCACTACACTCCGATGGAGTTGAGACCTTCCCTAATCGTGGGCAAATACATTGTCCTGAAGAATGTTTGGTGTAAATGCTATAATAAGGAGCTAGGATAGTGCTGAATATATTGAATAAGCACGGGGAGATTTGGGGTACAGCTAGTGCTGATGGTGAGAGAGCATCCCTTAACCAATATAATGTTCGCAATATTATAATATTGGGTCAACTCTGCGGTGTCCTAGCTTTACAGAGGAATAATGCCACTGAGTAAGAAGAGAGACAGAGGGCGGAAGCAAGTAGCTAGAAAATCCAACCTAGCTGAGTTGGAAACGAAATCTAATTCCAACCTAGATGAAAACCTAATCCAACCTAAACCATCGGTGGGGAGGCTAGAATTAGCTCGTCAAGTGCTTGCTAATGCTGTCAAACCTAAAACAGACGCACCCAAATCAACGACAAGCCCTCTTCCCGAAGAAAGTAATAGTAGACTGTATAATCCAAAAACCAGTAGGCCAGGTGAATTGGTAAGGAAGTGGATAGGCGGCAGGTATGTTGAGGTTATTGTTAAAGAGGTAGATGCAGAAGGTAACGAAGTCCCGGAGTATTATTGAGGAGGAATGATGAAGATTTGTCCTTTTACTAGAGTTGAGATTCCTGATAGCTATATAGTAACTGTAGTGAATGCCCTTGGAACACGTATAAAGTTGAGTCATTGATAGAGGAGGCAAAGAAATGAGTAAGCAGGAAGGGTGGGAACGTTATCAAATGCTTGTAGAAGCACTGAGGACGGGTGCGGATTTACCGCCAGTTGACCTTGAGTTTATAAAGGAATACGAGGATAACCCATTGGTGCAAATCCCTAGCTTAAAGGAAATGTGATGGCACTTAAAGGACAGGCTAAGACTGACTACCAACGTGAGTATATGAGAAAACGCCAGGGGACTAAGAAACCGAGGGCGGGTCTAATAACAAGGTCTAATAAACCAGACATCGGGTCTAATAAAGATGAGTCCAAGCAAGAAACGCTGGTAGAACTTCGCAAACTCATATCGGGAGACGCTCTCAAGTCAAAATCTAGCCCTCTCAAAGAACAAAGTAATAGTAGGATACCTTTGTATAACTACACTGTTCACGGACCTGGTGATAAAGTCCGAATGCCTGATGGTCAGGTGGTTGTAATCCCTGACCTTGATGCTGATGGTTACCCTATTGAAGTAGGCTCTGCTGGACGGCTAGTCTCTGACAACCTGTTCAAGCCGTCCTTTAATCCATACCCTAAGCCTGAGAAGAAACAGAAAAAAGGTAGAAGAAGGTAATGAAGTCCCTCAATATGGTTAGAGGAGTTGATAATGAAGAAAACAGATTTAGCATATATGGCTGGAATTATCGATGCTATGATAGCAGCTTTTTAGGAGGATCAATGAGACCTGAAGGATTAAAAAACCCATATATAGATAATCCCTTGTCTGGTGAATGGAAACTCCCAAGTGTATTATTTGAAGAGGGTGCTGATGCTTATAAAGAGTTATTAAAGAAGCAGGGGTTATATGGTGAAAGTGGGGTGGACTTTTTAATCTCCGGTAAAGTTAAGAAGGGGGATAAGGACTGGGCCGAGCCCTTCTTCTCTACATTGGAAGGTAAAGGTTATCTAGTCTTTATAGAGGAATGATAAAAAAGAAAGAACTAATCAAGTATAATGGTTTCAATAAACCTCATACTAGGTGTAGTTGCCCTGATTGTAGGCATCTCTACCACGAACTAAATATAAAGTATCAGAAGGCAAGGTTAGAGCCATTTATAGAGGAGGGGGATAGGTAATGAATAAGATAGAGTATTTAATTAAGGAGGGACAATGAAAGATATTCTTGGTGCGATAACTGGGTATCTCAAGGGCTATTGGGGTTTGAGGTGGGCTAACTATAACATTGCCTTTAAGTTAGTTGGAAAGACTCGTGTATGGCCAAAACTAGGCCAAATATTGTGGTAGTAGAGCCATTGATTAAGGAGGAGTAATGGCAGGTTCATCTCAAAGGTTGTGCCCACAATGTAGTGAAGTCATTTACAATATAAGAAATGGATTATATGCGTGTGATAGGTGTCAGTGGGAAGGTGTCGAGACACCTGTTTACTATATTGAGTTCATGACTGCAAGTTCTACTGAAAATAGGCAACCGATTTATCAGGGTAATTGGAGATAGATGGTAACAGAGACTAAAGAAGTAACAACTGCTGATTACAATGCTATTAGAGAGTTGTATGATATGGGGGATACCGCCAAAGCTCTTTAGCTGGCAAAAGAGAATGGTGTAACTCTGGTTCCTACTCGTACCGCTCATCCCAAACAGTTAGAGTTTATTTATTCCACTGCAAAGAGGAAGATAATCAGGGCTGGTCGGCGTGGTGGTAAGACTGTTGGGGTTGCTATAGCAGATATAGAAAGTTTCCTTGATGGTTACAGAGTATTATATACAGCACCAACCTCAGAGCAGACTGATGCCTACTGGTATGAAATAACCAGAGCGTTAAGACCATTAGTTGATACCGGCGTTTATAAGCAGAACGAAACAGAGCGATATATAGAGAAGGTTGGGACACAGAATCGTATTAAAGCAAAAACAGCCTACAATGCAAATACTCTACGTGGTGATTATGCCGATAGGATTACCTTTGATGAGTGGCAACTTACTGCTGAGGATGCCTGGGATGATGTCGGGGCACCGATGTTACTGGACAACAACGGAGATGCTACCTTTATCTATACTCCGCCAAGTCTAAAATCCAGTGGTATATCAAGGGCCAGAGACCCAAGACACGCCTCTAAGATGTTCAAGATGGCTCAGGCGGATACTACTGGCAGGTGGGCAGCTTTCCACTTTACAAGTTTTGATAATCCTCATTTAAGCCAGGAGGCTCTAGCCGAGATAACTTTAGATATGAGCCGTGATTCATACCTCAAGGAAATCATGGCAGAGGATGATGAGGCACAGGCCAATCTGTTAGTCTATGGCTGTTTCAATGAAACTATCTGCAAGATACCTCGGTTTGAGTTACCAAAAGAGTGGATGACGTATTCAGGACATGATTTTGGGTCAGCTAACCCTGCTGCGTTATTTGCTGCGCAGAATCCTGCTGGTGATATATTCCTTTTTCGTGAGTATGCTCCAGTGGTAGGTAAGTCCACATTTCAGAACGTAGAGGCTTTTAAGGAGATTACAGCAGGAAGGACAGTGCTTGCCAGGGTGGGTGGCAGTCATCAAGAGGAAGAGATAAGGACGGCGTACACTACGCAGGGTTGGCCGATAGCAGAGCCGTTTATAACCAGTGTCAAGGCACAGATAGACAGGGTGAAAGGTAAAATGGAGAAGAACAAAATCTTTATCTTTTCTGACCTGTACCAGACATTAGGGGAGCTAAGTAGCTGTATGTGGAAGCTGGACGACATGGGAAAGCCGACTAATGATGTCAAGGATGATAAGAAGTGGCATCTATTAGCGAGTTTACGCTATCTAGGCACATTGTTCACCCCTGAGACAGTAGGAACTAATCAGGGTTATCGCACTACTACTCCAAAGAGAAGATTGGTAACACGGAGGTAAAACATGAGTAAAAAAACAGAAGGTCAACCACCAGTTAACTTCTTGAGGTATCTCCTTTTTGGTCGTTGTGCATATTGCGAAAAATCAGAGACAGAGACGTTTTTGTTTAACGAGAAAACAGGGGAAAGAAAACCATTTTGGGTCTGCACAATACGTCCAGATATTGGAAAGGGACATATACCATGTACTGAGGAACTCTGGAAAGAGTGTCCATTAAGGAGGTAGAATGGAAGAAGTGATGGGAATATTGAGGGTATTATTCTTTTTGTTTGTTGCTTTTTGTGGTTTTAGGCTTACATATTCAATAAAGAAAGCAAACAAGGCAAGGGCAAAGTTATGGGACGACTATGTTAAAGAGAGGAGGTAAGATGAAAGAATCAGCAGTTAGTATAACAATGGTTACTAAGGACGATGAGGAGATTGTTAAAGTGGCTCAACAAGAAGCAACTAAACGGCAGAGGTTCGTAACTTGGCTACTGATGAGAACTACGGAGTTGAGGTAGTATGACACTAGAGGAAAGGTTAGAGTATATGAGGGAACTTCTCTCACTTAAATGGGCGACCAAGCCCGACGGGGAGAAAATGGAGTTGTCTGAAGAAAGCAAGGACTGGATAATTGATGAAATCTCTGTTTTGGCTTTTGGGGTGTTCGAGGAGAAAGTACAGAGGTATTCTGAGAGAACGGGAAAACCTGTAGAACCAACTCCGTATAAAATACTAACCTCACTAATAAAGGAGGTAAGATGACAGCAGAAGGATTAGAATTAAAAGGGTGGGACACGACATACAAAGAGATGAGGGTGTGGAAGAAGCCCTATGTTTTAAGTGGTGAGTTTGCCTTTTACATGCACGATACACTGGGGTTCCCCATAGAGCTATTAACGGAACTCTTAAGGCTAGTCAACTGGGAAGATGGCACAGTTGGAGAGAAGCATATTACCTTAACTGACATGAAGAAGGAGGTAAAATGACAGCAGAAGAGACTCTTAGTGACAAACTAACTAGGGAGTTTGAAATATTCTGTGAAAGGAATCCCAGAATCCAATTATTGAGAACGCCACCGGGTAGATGGCATATTCTTTGGCTTGCTAAGATAAGACACAGAGTGCTATTTAAGGTAAGGGATAACTGGTGGTCTTTTCCTAAGAGGTATTTAGTATGACAGCAGAAGAGAAGTTAAAGGAACTATATGAGCGACTTGACCCTCACCCATTTGGAATGGGTGTTGTGACAAGGAATAAAGTAGGTTTGTTACCCGAAGACATAGACCTGATAGCTAATCTGGTAGTAGAGAGATTAAAAGAAAGTAACAAGGTAGGTAGTTAATGGACACTAGCGAAACTTATATCAAGATGAGACTAGCTGCGATACCTGATTTGGGTAAAGGGGCAGTCCCAATATTTCCTAGTGGGGCTACTCCGTATCAAATAACTCCATCTGTTTTCGTAGATGCTTGTGGTAATTACTTCACCTATACGGGATCATACCCTTGCCAGCTTGAACGCCAAGACCAGTTGCAGGCGATGATAGACAAATGGGATACCCCTGCTGGTATGTTCATAAATGGTGTCCCTTTTATAGCAAGTGATGATGAATATTATAACGCTCAGGATGATAAAGACAGGAAATATTACCTAACATTCCAGTCATGGGAGCAACTCTGGTTAGCCTTCGTTCAAAAAGAACTCCATAATAAAGTATGGGAGGATGAGAAATGGCAGTAGATTATAAAGCCTTAGCCACAAAGAAGTTTACTAACTGGAGTCCGCTGTTTAAGAGACATCGGGAGGATGCGGATTTCTTTAACATGGTTTCATTAACCAAAAAGTTGTTAGATGCCAATGACCATGAAATACCCAATAGTGTCCATGTTGTTCTGAACGATATAGCTACCTTTACATGGGAAGTGGAAACGCAACTCAACTCAGCCGAAGAAGATATTAAGGTTACTTCTGAACATAAAAGATTTGATACCTCCTATGTCGAGAGATTTATTAAGGCAGGATTTAGGGAGGCCGATGAATTACTCGCTCTCAAAGGTATGTTTCCGTTTGATCCATTTACTGACCAGTTAACCTTTAGGCGAGGAAGCGTAGCCAGTTTAAGCAATTTCCATATTAAGGATGGTAAACTTATCTCTGAGATTATACCCTGGGACACTGGGTATTTTGTCATTGCGCATGATGGCGAAGGGATTAATTACACGGCTACCAAATTCACTAGGTCTGAAAAACTAATCCTTTCTGAGTACCCTAAAGCGGAGGGTAAAATTGAAAAAGACAAAGATTCCGAGTTACTTTACATCATAGCGAGGGATACTAGCCAAGTATGGATTGGTGACGCAAAGATTGATGAAAAACCCAACCCACTGGGTTATGTCCCTGTGGTATACCATAGAGTGCCAATGGGTTCAATGCTTATGGACAAGGATACCATCCAGTATCAGGGTGAGTCGGGAATATTCTTAATTCGTTTGTTGTACAAAGAGCTTGAGCGGATAGCATCTATTATTCAAACTCAGGCTCTTAAAACTGTAGACCAAGCCTATCAGATACAAAAGTCCCCAACGGACTCGGCTGGTAATGCAGTACCTCAGGAGACAGTTGATGAACTTACTGACCCGGGTTCAGTAACCAAAACTGATTTAGGCAGCAGGTATGAGCTTATGCCGTTAGGGCAGTTACAGGCAGTCTATGACCGATTGTATCAGATAATACAAGAAAGGATGCAGAGGGGCACAAGCCAAATATACCGTAATATAGCAAATCCACCAACCGCTACTGAGATTATGATGGAAGCTCAAGAGCAAGGTAATATTGTCCTTCCCAGACTAAATACAAGGGGTTTGGAGAAGCAAGACCTTGCCAAGATGTTCATTAAGCAGACTATTGCTGCTTGCAAGAAGGCTAAGGTTCAAACAGTGAAGATTGGCAATGAGGACTTTGATGTATCCAAGTTAAAAGGTGATTTCAGTATTAAGTTTCGTTATCACTTCCAAGACCCGAGAATGGATGCTGCGAGACAAGCGTTAGCCAGAGACCAAAAGGCTACAGGCTTGATACCTGATAAAGATATACGGATAAACACTTTAGAAAGGGAAGATTGGCAAGCTGATGAACGACAGTTGAGGTGGGAGGAAGCTGAAAGACTATCCCCAATAATTAAATTAAACAGAACCAGAAGGGCGGTGGGTTATTTGGCTGATGAGGGCGAACCAGGTGCCGAGGAAGAACTAAAGATGATTACGATTCAAATGATACCTGCATTGAGACAGGTCATGGAAGGGCTGATGACACCTAATATGCCAGAAGAGTTAAAGCCTACACAGCCTATGATACCTGTAATGCCAGGGGAAACTCAAAGAGGAGGTCAACCGAATGTCTAAAGAAGAGATAAGGGAGACAACGTTACATGATTTTTTATTGGACGGTTGTTGGTATTGTGTGACCTTCCGCTATGTGGTGGGTGATACCGAGACAATAAGTTTCGTGTGTTATCCCACAAAGCGCAAGGCCTTGAGGGCGAAAAGTATATTTAAGCATGATAGTGCTTGGAGGGAGTTAACCAATGCCTAGTGGAGAAAAGATAAGGAAAGAGCTAGAGACACATTTTAAGTTAGCCTTAGAGTATAAGGGTATGGATAGTAGCATTGCAGACTCACTTTCTATATCTAGTCTGTATCTATTATTAGAATTAGGTCTAGTTAAAAAGGTGGATATTGAGTTGCCTGTTTGGGAACTTGTCATATACCCTAAATCTATAGAAGGGGGCGATAATCCATACAGCGAACGGTCTCCCTATCAAAATGGATGGAATGACGCAGTTATAAAGATAGGGAAGAATATGGCTGCCTTTGAGTATGAGGTTGTAGCAGTAGAGCCATTGGTAAAGGAGGAGTAATGAATATAACAAACACAACATCAGATTGGGACATATCCATTTCCGATAATTCTCATATCTTCGGAATACCCTTAAGGATTTGGGAAGGTGTGTCTGGTTCTTTGGATATTCCTATAATTGGTGAGGACGGAAGGCGCAGTTTTGAAAAGTTAGGGGAATGGTGCGAGAAGGTAAGGTTTCTGGAGGAGGCAGGTATTGAAATGCACCTAAATTATAGGGGAGAAAATGGTTAGAGAAGATATTACTTGCAGATACCTTACTCAAATATCTCTTAATGTTCTGATACCAGTTGACGAACATTTTGTCGTAAAAGTGCAAGAGGAAGTGAGCAAGATGACAGGTATAGATGTTTATGGTATTGAGTTTAAGTATTCCCCACCAGATGATTTCAAGCCTTCTAAGTGCGAAAAGAAGGAGATCCCCAATGCCAGATGATAAAAAGAAATTTACATTAAAAGAATCAGACAGGATGATTAGTGATGTTATAGAGGAATACTTTAACAAGTTTAATATAAATTATGACTATAAAGAACTAATGAAGGATCAGTTGCTTGGAGAAAACGTTCCAGAGGGCTATCATAGAATGCCTTCAGGCGAACTCATGTTAGATTCTGAAATGCCACAAGGAGGTCAGTAATATGACAACAGAATTACTAGAAACCTATGAACTATACCTCAAGGCGAGTGAAGCCTACGAAGTTGTACCGAAGGAATTTATAAAGCGCACAGAGGTTGAACATTACTATTATCTTAGTTGTCCGAATTGTGGGATAGTATTTGCCCGAGTTCCATTATGGGCATTTGGCCATAGGTTTAATGAGCCAATATTTTGTTGCGGTAAGTTAATGGTGTAAGGAAGAGAATGGTATTACCTAGAATACCTACATTTGAAGAGTTGTTAAAGAAGGTCAAACTGCCGAAGGTTGAAATTACTGAGGAGTTTGATGCTACTCAGTTAGGATTTACACCACCTACAGGCTGGAAGTCTCTAAGTGATGGTTCTCTATTGTCTTCACGGGGTATAACATGGAGGGGAAACATTGAAGGTGGTAAGTTATTAACCCCAACGGCCTTTAAGGGCGATAAACCAATTCCACTGCCTCCACTAGAACCTCCACCACCACTACCATTGGAACCGCTACCAATCTCTACAGCAAGGGTAACAGAAACTAGACCCTTTGGAGAACAACCATCTCCAGTAGAGGGATTAAGACCTTTAACTGCTCAGGTGAGACCTTTGGCAGCACAGCCACTCGCACCTTCGCTAGTAGAGCAACCAACTCAGATAGAACCACCTCCAAGTGTTCCTACTTTTAGTGAGTGGTCGACTACAAAGGGTTTTGATATGGCTGAGTATGGCTCAATGTTAAGAGGGAGAGGTGTAGCTGAGGCAGATATTCCTGAAATGTTATTAAAAACACAGAGCGACCTTAAAGCTGTCTATGAATTTGAATATGGGCTTGGTAGATGGGGAACGGCAGTGGGAGAGTTTGAGAAGATAGCAGTTGCCGAGCCAGAGAAACTTCTATCGGTTGCTAAAGTATTTGGGCAGAGTTTGTTGGAAGTTCCACAGCAATGGCAGGCTGCAAGGTTACAGGCAACTCAAGGGATAGGTGGCGCTAGTGTAACGGATAGAGACCAAGCTAATATGATTATACAAGAGGCTCAGGCAGATATAGCTAAATTCGCTCAGAAAATAGCTGAGGAATATCCCGGCTCCAAACTTATGGAGCAATTTGCTCAACTTCCTCAGAACATAGCCTTCTCGCTGACTTCAATGGGTGCTGGTGGTATTGTTGGGCTTACAATAGGTATTGGTGGGACTGCTGCTGCTACTGCGCTGGCGGGACCAACAGGGGGAGCAAGTTTAACTGCGATTCCTTTCATCAGGGCTGCTGCTTGGGGAGCGGGTTCGGCTGCCTCTGGTGTGGTGGCTTACAATATGACCAGTTATCAGATAATGCAGCAATACCTTGAAATGAAGAATGAGGAGATGATTGCCAGTAGAGGTAGCGGGATAACTGCTGCTGAGGAGAAACAGTTAAAGGCAGGCTTTGAGGCTAAAGCCAGAGAATATGGATTATGGGAAGCTGTTCCAGAGGCTATCAGTAATCTTCTCTTTGCAAAGTTTTTAATGACTCCCTTGTTGAGAATGGGGTTAGGTAGAAACGTAGCACTTGGGATTGTAAATAAGCTCACTGGTATCTATGGGCAGGAATTACTAACTGAAACTATTACTCAAAAGGGACAATCGGCAATAGAGGTTGAGGCTGGATTGAGAGAAGGGAAGATAACTTGGACTGAGGCTTTGAAGGAAATAGCCCCTCAGACCTTTTTACTCACAACAATATTAGGTGGTGTCGGTAGTGTAGGGGTTGCTTCTGTGAATAAGGTAAAAAGCTCACTTAAAACCGAGGTTGGAACAGACCATCCACTATATCAAACCTTATTAGCAGGTATAGATGAGAGATTAACAGAGGTATTACAAGAAGGGGCGATGGCTCAAGGAGGATTACCCTCACCTACCGTTGCATCTGTAGCTGCCAAGATAGCAGCCAATCAAGTTCTTACTGCTGCAGAAAGACAGTTATATGCTAATCAATCTCAAGAGGTAGAAGCTGCTCTTAAAGCCCAAGTAGCACCTGAAGTAGCCCCTACACCCGTTACAGAGCCTGTGGTAACCCCAGAGGTTACACCTACTGAGGGGGTTATAAAACTAATTCCCGATGAAATATCAGATATATCTGGGTATATGTTTTCTGGTTCTGCTTCTGAAGAAGCGCAAAGTAACTGGTTTTCAGGGAGTATTGATAAGGCATTAGATTTTGCCAAAGCTAGATTAAAGAGTGGAAGAGGAGGCGAACCAGTTATTCGTATTTATAAAATATCCGATATTGAGGAACGTGGCACTAATAAACTTATTGATTTAATGGAAAGTAGTGGTAAGCAAATTACATCAAGTGAATATAGTATGATATATCTCAAGGATATAAAACCATCATATACATTGAAATTAACAAAGGGATTTAATACAACAAAAGAGGATATTCTTGCACAAATCCCCAAAGAGGTTACACCACTTGTTACTGAGGGACTCCAAGCCGAATATACAACACTAATAAGTCAGGCTGAAAGTATAGCTCCGACTGACCCATCTGTTATAAAGGCTAAAGATATATTAAGCAAGATAACACCAGAAAATCAAAGGCAGAGTTTAATTCAGATTGAGGCTTTAGAAGATGAACTGAAAGGGATTACTACTGTTACTGAAGGGGTTGTAAGTAATATCCCAATACAAAGTATTAGGACTACAAACAACGAGCAGACATTGGAGCAAGCAATTACTAATGTTAAGGATGGGTTAATTCCTAAAACAGAAGGTAATGTCTTACTAACTAAGAATGCTGATGGCACTTTCACTATAAATGATGGGTTTCATAGAATTGCTCAAGCAATAATAAATGGCGAAGATAGGATTAGCGCCGAGATTAGACCAAGGGTCACACTTGAAGCTATAGCACCCAAACCCTCACCAGAAGCACCAGAACGTGTAATAAGCCCTGTTACTGAGGAAGTAGCACCTGTGCAGGCTATTACAGAAACTACTCCAGAAGGAGAGGAAATACCATCTACGTTAGTTGAAGTTCCTCCTCCACCGCCAGGGTCTACCAAGCGGATATATGACCAGATAAAGTTTGAACCTAATCAAACAGACTTCAAGGAAAAGGTGAGTCGTGGTTGGCATAAGTTCAATGTGAAAATGGTTGACGACCTCTTTGCCTTAAAGAAACTTACTGACCAACTTAAAAAGGGTGGGGTTGAACTATCAATAGAGGAAAATCCTTATCTTTTGGCTAGATTACTAAGGGGTGTTACCAGTAAAGCCACTGCGTTTATTGAGCAAGGAACATTCGGTAAGCAGTTTTGGAAGATGGAGAAGGGTAAGGCAGTTCCGAATTACACAGGAGAATCTCTTGATGCTATTCTCAGTGAAGTAAAAGAACCCAAAAAATGGCAGGACTTTTCTATCTATCTAACTGCCAGAAGGTCAGTAGAACTATCAAACAGAGGAATAGAAACAGGCATTGATATTACTGATGCTCAAGCCTCAATCACTGAACTTGAGCAAGTAAATAAAAACTTCCCTGAGTTAGCTCAGAAAATCTATAAATACCAAGATAGTCTACTTGTTTATTCTCAAGAGATGGGGCTTATCAGCAAGGAGTTACTTGTTAAACTCCGCAAATATGGCAATTATGTTCCCTTCTATCGTGTCTTTAATGAACTTCAAGCAAAGGGACTAATGGGCAAAAAGATGGCAAATATAGCCAATCCTATTAAGAGGATGAAAGGCTCAGAGCGTGAGATTATCAATCCTCTTGAAAGTATAGTAAAGAACACTTATGTTTTAGTCAGTGCTGCTGAACAAAATCAGGTTGGAATTGCTATGGCTAATCTGGTTGATAAGTATCCTGATTTGGCTGATGTATTTGAAAGAGTAAAGACACCTATGGCTAGAGTGGCTCAAGTTAGTGCTAAGGATTTAGGTGTTGAAGTAGAGGGGATGACAGCCATTGAAGAAGAACAAATGGTTGATATATTTAGACCTTCGTTCTTTGTTCGTGGTGATGAAGTTACGGTTTTGATAGATGGTAAGAAGCAATATTTCAAAGTTGATACTGACCTCCGTGATTCGTTACTTGCCCTTAATCGTGAGTCACTTGGTATGATAGGGAAAATTCTTGGAGCACCTGCCAGATGGCTCAGAGCAGGAGCTACTTTAAGTCCTGACTTTATGTTCCGTAATCCAGCAAGAGACCAACTAACCGCTTACGCTTATTCCAATTATGGGTTTATACCAGGAGTGGACTTTATCAAGGGATTAGCCAGTATGCTTAAAAAGGATGATGCCTATCAACTTTTCAGAATGTCTGGTGGTGAGCATTCTATGTTGGTGTCAATGGATAGGGAGTATCTACAAAAGACATTTAAGCAGGTAGTTGAAGGGCATAAATTCACTGATTATGTAAAAAACCCTATGGAACTTTTCAGGATTATCAGTGAGGCTGGAGAAAAGGCGACAAGACTTGGTGAGTTTAAGAAAGGGATTAAGAGTGGAGCAGTCCCTCGTGAGGCGGGATATTCCAGCAGGGTAGTCTCATTAGACTTTGCTCAGGCTGGCACTACGGCTCAAGCTCTAAACACACTCATAGCCTTCTTTAATGCCAACATTAGAGGTTGGGGCAGAATGGGAAGTTCATTCAAAGAGCATCCCTTTAGAACTTCTCTTAAGGTTTTTCTCGGTATTACCTTGCCGTCAATACTGCTCTGGATGGTTAATCATGATGATGAAAGATGGGAAGAAATACCACAGTGGCAAAAAGACATATTCTGGATTGTATTTATTGGCGATAACATTTATCGTATCCCGAAACCTTTTGAACTTGGTATTATCTTTGGTTCAATTCCAGAGAGATTCCTTGATTGGCTTGTTGATAAAGACCCTGACTTAATGAAAACTGTTGCCCAGAGTTTAATTGAAAATGGTAGTCCTGGCTTTATACCGACTGCCGGACTACCAATACTGGAATGGATTACGAACTACTCATTTTTCAGAGGCAGGGCAATAGTTCCTGAAAGTCGTCAAGATATGCCACCGGAACTTCAATATACTCAGTGGACAAGTGAAGTTTCAAAGAAGTTGGGGGAATTACTTAAACTACCTCCAGCACAAATTGATAACCTATTCTTTGGTTGGACTGGTGGACTGGGTAGATATGCTGTAGACATTCTCGGTGGCATTATGAAAGGAACTGGCATAAGCCCTGATATTCCAGAGCCTAGCCCGACATTAGCTGACTTACCAGTTATCAAGGCATTTGTAGTCCGTAATCCTTATGGCTCGGCAGGTGAGACAGTCAATGATTTCTATAATCAACTTGAGAAGTATGAAGCTGGTGAAAAGTATCTTAAGGAAATGCTTATCAGTGGTGAAACAGGTAAGTATAATAAATATAAGGCAGCCCATCCTGAGTTATTCTTCTTTGCTGATTTTGATTCAAAGCAATATAAAGAGGCAATAGAAAAAGGGGAGACACCAAAGGATGTATTCTACTCATCATCCGCTAGATATTTGAGAAGGGTTGCTAGGCAGTTAAGCGAATTGAGCAAAAAGGAAAGGTTAATTTATAAAGACCCTAGTATGACTCCAAAAGAAAAGCGTAAAAAGATTGATGAAATAGCAATGCTAAAGACTGATGTTGCTCGTCAAGCTCTTGATTTGCTTCAATCTGACAAAGGCCCTGCGTTTGAGTTGGCTAAAGCACTGATACCTCAAACAATCTCTATGCTTGGTGGGAAAGATGAGGTTGGATTAGCTAAGGCACTAAAACAAGCCAAAGATAACAAAGTTAGCCCAGCCAAGATTGCTGAGATTAAGGCGAAGGATTGGACTCACGATATTACTACTGTGAGAGGGGATATTAGCGATGCTATCAGTGATTTGACAAAAGAACAGATAGCAGAATTAGACCCTATTGTTGGCAATTATTCTGATTTCAAAGAGAAAAAAGATGTTTACGATGGGTTAGGTGATAAAGAACAAATAGAATATCTCAAGGATGACTTGGATTTTAGAGCTGACCGAGTGTTCTGGGGAGACAATAATCTAGTTACTATACCAGACCTAAAAACGGCTGAGGCATTAGAAGCACAGGCCGAGAAGTATGATATCCCGTTAGATATGATACCAGCGTTTCAAAAGACCGACTCAGGTAAAGAGCGAATCCCCTCTGACCGAGACTTGTGGGAATCCTACTTTACCTATTACGACTTACCTGGCACTTCTTACCTTAATATGACTCAAGCACAGGTGGATGCTGGTAAGTTACCTGAGGAGTATCGCCAAATATGGGATGGCTTCCAGAAACTAAAGACGGACAAGGTTAAAGACCTTTATAAAAGAAAATATAGGGAAGCATCTTATTCCAAGTGGAGGGAGGATTTCAGAAGGGCCAATACTGAGTTTGACCAGTGGCTTATAGACCAGGAGCATAACAAACCTCTTGCTCCAAAGGCTATTAGTAGGACTAGGGCTACCATTGCTCCAGTAAGTGCAAGGATTGGATTTGGTGCAGTATCACCACGCCGTGCTACTACTGTTTATCCTAAGTTCAAGAAGCCGAGCATATCTACAGGGGTGACAGTCAGAGCGCCGAGTGTGCCAGGATTTTAAGGAGGAATATTGAATGATTGTCAGGTTTTTACAGAAGTTTGGTAGATTAGGAGACTGGGTCATCATTCGTAAGATTAGGTGTGAGGCTTACGTAGGTTATCTAGGAATGAAACGGAGAAAGGAAATTGTTATCTGGACAGGAAGGAATAGAGGAGGTAAGAAATGTTAAAGGTAGAAAAGGAAGTAACAATTACGATTAGTGGTAATGATGTAGATACCTTGTCTAACATCTGTAACTGTGTCAGAGTTTACATGGGGAACTTCAAATTAGATGGTTATAATTGGCGAAGTGGGGATTGTGTCGTTGGTGCGTATTCAGGGAAAGAAGCATATGCCATTGGAGAGTTCATTGATAAAATCTTCGAAGCGTAACAAGGAGGTTAGAAATGCCGGAGGCGTTTGAGAAGTGCCAAAAAAATGGCGGACATATTAGGAGAATAACACTCAAGGGTGGTAGATATATGAACATCTGCTATCTTAACGGAAAATCGTTTGCTGGAGAGGTAAAGGAGGCAAAAGGTAAATGAAGGTTTTAGATAAGTTATTGGAATATATCAGAATTATGTTACCTGACTGGGAGATAAGTGTGAAGGAAGATGATTCAACCCCTACCTACAGATTTACTTGTATTCACAGCGATAGGTATATGTTCGAGTATATCGTTGATACCTTTCCGACAAATGCTTTGAGTGGTAGGAAGAACTTAAAGCTCAAGAGGATAATACAGTTTGCGTTTTTAATAGCGTATCGAATAAAAAACTGCGCTTAGAAGTGAAGGTAAATAATCTTGATAGACCAAAAAGGTAGTCTAGTGTGTAAATATTGTGGTAAGGAAATCTTACTGAAAGTTTATTCTATCTGTGCAGACTGGTATTGCCCTAAATGTCATAAGTTCCAGACTGATGATACTAATGCGTTACCTATGGTGAACTTGACAGCAGTTGCTTAAGTGTGATATAAGTTAATTAGAATCTTAACAATAGAATAAGTAGTGCTCAATGTAGCCGTCTTTATGTGCGCAAGTCGCCGTGAAGGCGGTTTTTTTTGTTTAGGGAATTCAGGGCACACCTCCGAAAGGGGCTTGTCCTCTGAAAATTTAATATAGGAGACCAAAATGACAACGGAAACAAAGGAAAAGTCTCAGGACACTCCTCCAGAAGTGGGGCAGCCTCCTGAGAAGAAAGTCACACCAAAGAATGAGAAAACTATCTCTGAAGCTGATTACCAGAAGGCAGTCAGTGATGAGAAAACTATCTCTGGCAGACTCAGGGCGGACTTGGCGAGTCTTACTACCGAGCGGGACACCTTAAAGAGAGAGACTCAGGAAGCTACTGCAACCCTTGAGGAAACTAGGCAACACATCTCTAACCTTGAAAGTGATATTGAGGCATTTGAGGTAGATGAGGCTGACCCTAATAAACTTAGTAGGCTAAGGAAAGAACTGAGAGTTGCGAAGAGTACGGTTAATCTTGAAGTCAAAGACGAAAAAGATGCTATCGCTGAGTTAAGGAGAACTCTTGAAGCCGAAAGGGAGGAGTGGGCAGGAACAGTAGCTGAGGCACAGACCTATAAGTTTGATGGGGAATTAGCGAACCTAGTCGATGAATACGAAGGGGATGTTACCGCTAACTTCACCAAGCTCAAGACAGCCTGCGATAAGGCGGGAGTCAAGACGAAGGAAGGTGCTGATGCTATAGCCGAGACTTTCTTAACAAAGAAAGGTGAAGAGCCTGACTTTCATGGTGACTCAGGTGTGAATAGTGGGGGGACTAACCTATTAAGTGATTTACCTATTAAAGAACGAATGGAAGAACTAAACAAACGGGCTTTATCTAAAACGAAAGTTTAATAAGGGGGATTTTTATCATGGCTATAACTTTAGTAGACCATGCAAACCAATCAGCCAATCAGGGCAAAGAGGTTCAGGCAGAAATAGCTTATTGGTTCCTCGAGGAATCTAATTTTTCTCAGATACTTCCTTTGGCGAGTAACCTTCAACTAGCCTTGCAGATAACTTCGATGGAGACTCTGCCTACGATTGGCACAAGGAAAGTAAACGGCTCATTCAGTGAATCCACCGGCACATTCGCGCAAAAGGTTGAAGGCAAGTACATCTTTGGTCACGAGATTGACGTGGATACCGTTCTCGTAAAGGCTGACCCGATGGAAAGGCAGACACAAAGGCAAATGTCAGCTTATGCTATGGCATTTAAATTCAACGATATGGTTATCAATGGCGATCCTGCAAGTGATGAGTTTAAGGGGTTATCAATGCGGGTGGATGATGTAAATGCTGACGGCTTCACCGACCAATATATTGATGCCGGTAGTGCTACTAACAACAGGGGTATGTTGTACGACACCACAGATCGTCAATACTTCATGGACAATGTGGGTAAACTCCTTGATGTCACGGTTGGACACAGGTCGGACGCCTTTTTGATGAACTCCAAGATGTATCTGGCCTTTGAAGCCTGTTTCAGACGGGAGACTGTGTTAAGACAGGACAAGGATATGTTTGGTCGGGTAATCAATCATTGGGGTGATGTTCCTCTACTAAGAATTGGGATCAAGGCTGACCAGACTACGGAGGTCATCACCAACAGTGAGACGCTAAGTAATGGGACTGAGGAGACGTCAATCTACTCTGTCAGGTTTGGCGAGAAGATGTACCTGTGGGGTATAGAGCAAGAACCGATGACCGTAAATGACCTGGGTGAAATATCCAGTTCCCCTGTATTCCGTGACAGGGTACAGTGGGTTGTGGGTTTGGCTGTTGCCAATCCAAGGGCTATAGCAAGGGCTTATGGATTCGTTGCCAATTCTGAGGAAAGCTAAAGAATAAAGGAGGATACAAATGTTTGATGCTGATTTGATTTTAATAGACGGCACAGTAATTACTACTACTGCAACTGATACTCCTTCTGACCCCGCAGTGCTAACTACTGTAGATACTACCACAGGGGCTGCTGTTGTTGACTTGGGAACTGGTGGGACCCCTGCGGTTGGATTGACAGCGGTAATGATATTCCCAGAGTTGGGTGATGGGGCTGATGCCTATTACATAGTAGCTTATTTACAGGCATCCAACACACTTGATATGACTACGGGTGTTGCGTCTGAGAGGTTAGGCAACTTCACTCTGGCTGCTGCTACTGCGGAAAGGTTAGTTGGAGCAGAGACTCCTTGTGTTGCAACCGTAAGGTTCGCTACCAAGAAGAGGTATGTCCGTGTCTATTATACAATAACTGGTGGTGACATGGGATATCTCAAATGCTACATAGAGCCTTATACATTTAAGGATCTTTAGAGGAGGAACTATTGTGGCTGTAAAAGATATAGCGTTTAGTTCAGGGTACATAACAGTTACCCATGAGTCAGGTGTTCCGAGGAGGTATCCGATAGCTAAAGTATTGAGAGCATTGGATATACCAATAGGACTCACCTATGCACAGGTTGGAGCCATCAAGACTCTGGCTAATCTAACGGCTGTCCTCATAAGGACTTTGATAGCAAGGGATTATCTTGATGATGACTTCTTAGAAAAAGGTGAGTATAACCTGGAAAGTATAACCGAATCGATAGAGGAGATGGGTGGTGACTACAAGGAGCCTGATATAAGCGTTACATGAGAAATATAATCTAGGAGGGATTGCCTATAAGAAAATAGTTATTGGCTCTCTGTGGAGTTCGGAAAGTCAGACTATAAAGGATGGATAACTCCAAGCCATATAGCTTATCCATTCAATAAATCCAAAAATAAGGAGAAAAAGACATGTCTTCATTACAAGAAGTAAAAGCAAAAATTGACCAGATAAGTCCTGATGTTCTAGCAGAAGGCGATATGGAAAATGTCCGCATGTCCACACTAGGACAGATATTCACGGCAGACTGGAAGCAAAGACTGGCTTTGGCTGGTAGAGTCTTTACCCTTGACCTAGGCACCATTGCAGGTGAGGGTTCCTACAGCGCCTTGACAGGCAATGCTGCATACGACAACAACCAACCTGAAGCCATTATCGCTATTGATAGTGGGTGGCTGATACCCCTAGAGATTGACATAGGCCTCTCGGTAAATGACATGGATGCTTATAACAGTTTCACTCAAATAGTCTTTGCGATAGACAGGACACAAACCCAGCCTGCTGGCGAAACTGGCACGGAAGAGATAGCACTGAATGTGCTGGATGGTGGTCCTGCCTTTGCTGGTAGGTGCTACAGCATTTTGACTGGCGATACAACTAATGCCCCGGCATCCGTGGAAGTCATAGCATCCAAGTTTTGGGAAATGACTATTGCAGCAGCCGAATCTGCTACGAATGTGCCGGCAGGTTTATGCCTTTATGAGAAGTTTGATTACCCGATACTGGTAGCGGGCCCCTGTCATATTGTTGGCTACGTTGTAGGGACTGAGAGCCCAACCTTTATGGGTTCTGTTACCTTCGCTCACATCCCGACCAGTTGGGTTCCAACGAGTTAGGCAGAGATAAGATAAGGAGAAGATAAAAATGGGTAAAGACATCACAGGACTTGTAGACCAAATCCCAGCCTCTGTCTTAAACGAGGGGGAACAAGAGAATATCCGCATAGGTAAGCTGGGAGAACTGTTCACCGTAGACTGGCATCAGAGGTTAGCTTTGGCGGGTAGGGTTTTCACTATGCCTCTAGGTACTATCGCTGGTGATGCCTCATACAGCGCCTTGACGGGCAATCTCACAACGCTAGACAATGACCAACCTGAAATCGTCATAGCCATTGACTCCGGTTGGCTGATACCGATAGAGATTGAAGTAGGTTTCTCTGCTTCAGACCCAGATGCTTATGACGATTGGCTTGACTTACTGTTCATTGCAGATAGGTCACAGACTGTGCCTGCAGGTGAATCGGGAAATATCATAACAGCCATCAACTTACTGGATGGTGGAGATAACTTCAATGGTAGGTGTTACAACACTATATCCAGTGACATCACCAACCCTGTTACCTCAGACATCTTAGGCTACAAATACTGGGAGCAGACACAGTTGTCAGCTGAAGTTTTCGGTCGTGTAGACCCAACCTTCTGCTTCTACAAGAAGTTTGACATTCCAAGATTCTTAGCAGGGCCATGTTCAATCATTGGCTTTGTTACAGGAAAGGTCGCACCGACCTATATGGGCAGTGTTACCTTTGCTCATGTACCAACTAGCTGGGTATCGCTCAGTTAGACAAAATAAAGCAACAGGAGAATAAAAATGAGCACATTACAGGATATTAAAGCACAAGTTGACCAGTTTGACCCGACTGTCTTGAAGGAAGGCAAGATGGGTAATTTGGCTATGTCTACACTAGGCCAGCTATTTACTGCCGATTGGCACACGAGACTGGTTCTAGCGGGTAGGGTTTTTTCCATGAATCTGGGTAGTGCCAGTGGCTCTCTGGGTGTATTAACCGGCATTACTACAGTGGATAATGACCTGCCTTCTCTCAGTATTTCCATTGACTCCGGTTGGCTGATACCAATAGAGATTACTGTAAACATCCATGTTGACGACCTGACTACTTATGACCAAGTTGATGACATACTGTTCATCGCTGATAGGTCACAGGCGGTGCCTGCTGGTGAGGTTGGTAATATCGTAACAGCCATCAACCTACTGGAAGGCGGGGCTGCTTTCAGTGGGCGGTGCTACCACACCCATAATACTACCCCAATCACCAATCCTGTTACCTCAGATATTCTGGGGTATAAATACTGGGAACTCACCCAGTTGGCGGGTGAAGTGGGTGGCAACGCATCTTTTGAGAAGAGCTTCCACAAGAAGTTTGATGTACCCCATTTCTTAGCAGGGCCGTGTTCAATTCTTGGGCATATTACTGGGAGTGCCACGCCAACATATTTTGGTAAGGTTGTGTTTGCGCACCTGCCAGCTAGCTGGATAACAGTTAGTTAGTAACAATAGAGGCAAAATATAGGGGGAGAGGGCAAACATCCTTCTTCCCCTATCTATAAAAGGAATAGAAGTGAGATACGAGTTTAACTGCAAGCAACATGGTGGGTTTGAAGTAAAACAGTCTATCCTAGAAGATCATGTGGTTGATTGTCCGATCTGTGGAAATGAGTGCCAACGTATCTATTCTTCACTCGACTGGATATGGGGAGGCTCTTTATACAGACCTGATGGTTCAAGAAGAGAACATGATGATTACGCTCCGGTGATGACGAGGGGATAATGGTAGAAAAACCAAAGAGAACACGCAAGGTAACAAGTCCTGAAGCTAAACTTTTGAAGGAAACTAAACTCACCAACAAATTACTTTCGGAGATGAGAGACATTTTAGATAAACAATGGCGAGAAATAAGCCCAGGGAGGTAACTAATGGTAAGAGACTACGGACGTGATTTAGATATAGGAATACCTACAACCAAGAACTTAACACGCCCTGTTGAAGTCCAGAACTTTGAAGATGTCGTAACATCGGTAGAAAATGTGGCATCAAAAGTGGATGAGACTAATGTTCATGCTAAGAGGATAGCTGACCTTGCTGGTATGAATATGGGGATAGGCTCAGATGAGGTGATAGAATAATGGCAGTAAATTTACAATCTATCGTGGATGCAATAGTAAATATATGGAGACCTCAAATAGTTGAAGTATATGCTGAAAAGTCAATCCGAGCTAACGGTGCATACACGGCAGGAGATGTTGTGGCGGAGGCTGTTGGTGTACCCTGGACATTCAAGAATGTAGTGAGAAGAAATGGTGGTGCTGGCGAGATAATATTTGCTCATATAGAAGCTCAGACTACTGCTATCGCCTCAGTGTTCTCTCAATTCGTTCATACTGCCACTCCAACCTGTGAGTTGGATGATGCTGATGCCAATACCGCACCGATTTTAGCCGATGTCCAAAGGGGTATTTACAAAGGCAGGTTTGATTATACAGCCTGTGATGATATTGGCACGGGTATGTCTGAGACAAAAAGCTCACCGAGCACATACGGAGGGCTACCAATACCATTCGTTTGCGAGCCTAATTCAAGGGATTTACATTGTGTACTGGCTATTCAGAACGCTGTAGACCTGGTAGATAACACAACCCTTAGAAATTCATTAGTAATAAAGCAGTGGTAAAGGGGGTCTTA
>SDBU01002656.1_pt1 | contig 23540 bp, 35 predicted proteins | sample 2277071 | NCBI WGS metagenome assembly SDBU01 (sample SAMN10397929, study PRJNA504765) | marine sediment metagenome | isolation source: marine sediment core GS08_GC12, 126 cmbsf | place: Arctic Ocean: Gakkel Ridge, Loki's castle | collected 2008 | reverse complement strand
ATTATCTTTTAGATTAATGGCTTATAGAGCGTACTCAACAGCAGCGTCAAGTGGTGGAGCAGATACTTCTGGAAGTGGCGGAGATGAGACATCGAGTAATAGTTCAGTCGCATTCTGGGTGACTGACGTAGATTATGCACACGCTTTAAGTGACCCGACTGATGCAGATAAAGCGAATATTGGTTTTGGAGAAAATACTGAAGCAGAAGATGGTGACCCAAATCATGTACACGGAATACCAAGCGGAGAGACACTTTTTGATGGGCACACACATGGTATAACAGAACCCAATGTTAGTGGTCATAAACATGGACTTCCAAATATGGAACATCAGCACGATGGTCCGATTCATACACACACAACACCGAATCATGTTCATGGTGTAACTTATGGAATTCACGAAGAAAGTAATTCTCCGACAGTTACTTATGCTATTGATGATGGTCTTGGTTTTGGAGGTGAGTCTTCCGGCTTTGCAGCAGACCAGCAGGATATAGATATATCAGGTTCACTTACAATTAGAGCGGGAACGGGTTGGAAAAATTTAAGATTTAGTACAGATTTAAGATGTAGGATTTTTGTAATTATAGAATTAAAATTAGATATTACTGCGTAAATTAAAAAATTCTTTGGAAAGGATTAGAAATGCAATGTCCCTTAATGGCAGTCATCTGCCCAGAAACAAACAATTCAGAAAATGGCTGTCCCTGGTGGATTGTCTTGAATTATGGTTTAGATAAAGTTGGAAGATGCTCACAGGTTTGGAATACAACTTTATTAATTGAAATCCGTCAAGCTATTGATAAGTTAAATCCTGATATGAAAAAGAAAAATCTGTCAAATCAAAAAGCGAATAAATCAAAACCGCAAAAGGTAAAAACAAAAAGGAAAGCAAAATGAGAAAGGATGAAATCTTTGTAATAGGTGGTGGTTCAAGTCTTAAAGGATTTGATTTTGATAGGTTGAAAGACAAGGATACCATAGCTGTAAATATGGCAGTTTTGGATGTTCCTAATCCTACTTATGGTATCACAGCAGATTCAACTATATTTAGGAAAGTACAAGACGGGTATTTTAAGGAAGTTGAAACATCTTGGGTGTTGGTAACAAATCCAGACCATTGTACAATGAAATGGAAGGATGGAAAATTTGTACACAAAAGCGGATTTGTTTATAATCTATTTTGTATGAATATGGTAATTCGTAATGCTGGTGTAGAAGGGATTGGTTTTTCTTTCAGTGATTTCAAAACTGGATATAATAGTGGATTCTGTGGTTTTCAATTGGCTGTTTTGTTAGGTTATAAAAAAATATATTTATTAGGATTTGATTTAGTATCAGGTGCCCAATGTCATTATCATAATAGGTATAAAGGGAGAAAAATTAAAAAAGAATCTTTTGATAAGTATCATGATAATTTTGTTATTGCTTTGAAGAGAATTAAAACTGAAACAGATATAGAAGTTTTTTCATGTTCACCTATAAGTCGTCTCAATAAAATGATACTATATACATCTTTTTATAATTCCACAAAGGAAGGAATATAGTAGAATGGTTAGTATAGATGGAAGATTAAAAAGAGTGATTTTACCCGGAGAAAATACATCGGAAGCAAGGGCAAGATGGAAAATAGAAAGACAGTTAGAGATAGTAGAACAAAGAGAAATGGAAAAGACAAGATTGGGAAAGGAATTACAAACAGAAGATGAAAGAAGAATACGATTGGGTATAGCACTAAGGGTACCACTACCACCTCCTATCATAATGCCTCCTCCTATATATTACACACCGGGAGATAAAAAATTATCTATTTTGATTTGTTCTATTATAAGTAGGAAACCAAAGTTGAATATATTGTTGGAGACACTTAGAAATCAAGCTATAAATAATAAGGATGATGTTGAAATTCTTTTAGAGGTAGATAATAAGGTAATTACTATAGGGGCAAAAAGAAATCGTTTATTAAAGAGAGCAGTAGGAGACTATATATGTTTTGTTGATGATGATGATAAAGTTAGTCCAGATTATATTGCAAAAATTCTTAAGGCCATAAAATCTAATCCAGATTGTTGCAGTTTGAAAGGTCAATTGAGTCGAAAAATTATTCAAAGAACCTCGCGGAGAAGGGGACAGTGTAGGGATGCAATAAGAAGGAGACATGTGCTTCAGGTTAATATGTTTATTCATTCTCTAAAATATAAAAAATGGTTTGAAAGAAAAGGTGTATATTATCGATGTCCCAATCATTTGAATGTTGTCAAAAGAATGTTGGCTTACCAAGTAGGTTTTCCAGAAGTAAGTCAAGGAGAAGATAGTGCTTATTCAACCAAACTGCTTACATTTTTGAAAACAGAAACAGCCATACCAGGTATAATTTATTTTTATGAGAAATGATATGAATGGTATAATTGAAACAAGTTGGGATATTTGGAATTGGTTTCTACAAAATTGTCCGAATGTAGATGTTGAGTATAGTTCTGGACACGCAGGAGGTCAAAAAATGTATATCATATATAATAATAAGAAAACTTATTTCAAACGAGGTGATTTAATAAGTTCTATTCCTTTAAAATTGGGGATTAAATAAATGAAAATTTTATTCAAATATCCTACCAGAGATAGATGGAAATGGTTTCAAAAAACCTTAGGTTTATATTATAAAAAAATAAGCAAAGATTGTGATTTTCAATTTCTTATTTCTTTAGATGAAGATGATGTGTCTATGCATATTTCAGAAGTCAGAACGTTTTTGAATAGTCAACCGAATTTGATTTATAAGTATGGTAAGAGTACCTCTAAAATAGAAGCATGTAATGCTGATATGGATTTAGCAGGTGATTGGGATGTGTTGGTGTTGGTTTCAGATGATATGATTCCAATTGTAGCAGAGTTTGATAAAATTATAGTTGAGAACATGCAAAAGTATTTTCCTGATACCGATGGTGCATTACATTTTAACGACGGTTTATATGGTAAAGATAAAACGATTACTTTATCCGTAATAGGTAGAAAATTGTACGAGAGATTTGGATATGTCTATCATCCGGCATATCGAAGTTTTTATTGCGATAATGAATTTACAGATGAGGTTTATGCTTTCGGAAAAGTTAAGTATATTCCGCAGACAATCATTCAGCATAAATGGCATGGAGGACCAAAATCCAGTGATGCTTTATATCGACGTAATTCAGGAATGAAAGGTGATGAGCAAACTTATAATAGACGGAAGTTATTGGGATTTCCTAAGAGTTTAGATTGGCAAAATTCTTTATAAATTGATTGTAGAGATTCTAATTGGAAAGGAATCATGAGAATGAAAAAGTTACTGTCGTATGTTTTGTTTGGAACAGAAGGAAGGTTTTGGAATAACATTCCATATATCTTAATAGCAAATGCTGCTACTTATCCTGATTTCCATATGAAGTTTTATGTTCATAAGGATTGTGTAGATTATCCTCTTTTTCCATTATTGTCAGAGCCGGCTAAGGTTTTTAATAATATAGAAATAGAAGTTGTTGATGAACCTATAGTAGGAACGAAACTTACTATTTGGCGAATGAAACCTCTTTGGGAAGATAATGCTGATTATTTCTTCTGTCGTGATTTAGATTATATAGTAACAGAGATGGAAAGGAAAGCTGTAGAGTTTTTTGTGCAATCAGAAGATAGTTATTCTATGTGCATGCGATGTTATCATTTGCATACCATTCCTTTTATGGCTGGTCTTTGTGGTTTCAAGATTAAAGAAGTTTTTGAAAGTATAAAAAATAGAGCAGCTACCTTTGATGATTATTTGAAATACGGAATAAGAGTATTGCATTTGGATACGTTTGAGGACACAGATGAAAAATGGGTTTGGGGCTGTGACCAGAGATTGTTAGGTTCCTTTTTTACTCGCATGTTGAAAGAAGGTCATCATTTAGATTGTCCATTACAAACTGGTGATAGGGCTCCTTTAGTAGGATGGGATTTCCAAAAGGTTAAATATACAAAATATAAAAATATAAAACTACCAAAAGAATGTAATCAAGAAATAATGGACTTTAGTAAAAATTTATTGGGAAGTTTATTCATAGGTCAGCCTTATTGTGTAGCTGGATACTTTACAAATAAAATAATAGATTTAGCTTGCTCAAAAGGTTTACAAATAGCTGAAGTTTTGAAAAAGACATTTCGAGACCATCCTGAAATTGTATTTAATTTAGACGAAGGGAGGCCAATATGAAGTTAGAAATTATGGTAGTGGCAAGTCATAAAAGAAAAGCATTGATACTTCCTCATCTTAAAGATAAACCTTATGCGATTTATTTTACTGAAGATTACGAACTTCCTAAAGGATGGAAACCTGATGCTAATATGGTTGGGGTGGTTCTAAATCATACAGGGGCTTATCGATGTTTCAAAGGACATCAAGATGCTTTGGATATGTCAGTAGGTGATAATATTTTGATGTTGGAAGATGATGCTGTTCCTAATATGTATGAATGGTTCCAAAAAGTGGAAGCTGCTATTCCATTATTAGATTCTTTTGAAGTAGTCTCTTTTCATGGTAGACAACGAGTACATAAATTTGAACAGGTGCCTGGTTATCCAGAATATATTAAACCGGCGACTTCTCCGATTTGGATGGTGGCTACTTTGGCTTATATGGTAAAGAAAGAAAATGTGCCTAAGTATTTAGAATATAAATATTGTGGCAAACCTTGGGATATTTTAATGTACCAAGAACATTCTTTTTGTGTTATGGAATATAGTATATTTGAACATGACAGGTCTGAAGGTTCTTTAATAGATTGAGGTGATTATGTATTTTATCAAAGAAGGTTATAAAGGTAATCCAGCGGTAGGAGATTATGAGGAAACCATTTACAACTCTATGCATTATCAAGTCAACGTTTATAAGTTTGCTGCCAAAGTGATTAAAGATAATGATTTGAAAAATGTTTTGGATATAGGATGTGGGTTTGGTTTGAAATTGATTGAATATATTTATCCTACTTGTCGTAAAATAGTAGGAATAGATTTGAAAAAGTCTATAGATTTTTGTAAGAAGTATCTTCATGGAAGTAGGATTAATTGGATTCAGGACAATGTGGAGAATTCAGTTATTGTTTTTGATGAGAAGTTTGATTTAATTATAGCTTCGGATGTTATCGAGCATTTGGTCAATCCGGATAAACTATTTGAATATATAAGAAAGTATTCTCATTCAAAAACACTTATAATATTTTCGACTCCGGAAAGAGACAAGGTACGAGGAGAAGATAATATGGGGCCTCCTCCAAATTTAGCTCATATACGAGAATGGAACCAAATAGAATTTGCTAAATATATTAGGAAGAATAATTTTAACATCCTTGAATCTTTCACAACTAAAGATATTTATTTTTCTACAACAGAAAACTGTCAAACTTTTCTTATCCAGGAGTGTAAGAATGTCTAAAGGAGTTGTGCAAATGACATCACTTGGAAAATTTGGTCGATTTGGTAATCAAATCTTTCAGTACCTTTTTGCCAGAGCTTATGCCGAAAAAAATAATGCAACTCTTGAAATTCCTTTTTGGATAGGACAAAAAATATTTAAGGATATAAATCATCCAAAACCTTCTGTGGTATTAAGAACAACAAAATTAGATGAATATCCAAAAGGAGTAGATATTAATATATATGGTTATTGTCAAAAGCAGGAATATATAGATACTTTATCAGAATTCAAGATAAGGAAATGGCTTCAAATTCAAGATAAGTGGTTAGAGCTTTTTCAGACTTTGAAGTCTGTCACGGTAGCTCATATAAGAAGGGGAGATTACTTAACTTTGTATTCAAATATTTTTTGTGTGGTAAGTAAGAACTCATATAATAAGGCTCTTGAAAAATTTGGAATACCATATGAAGGTAATTGTATGGTATGGAGAAGTGAGGAAGAGCAGGGACAATGGAAAGGGTTAAATAATGATATGTTATTTCTTCCAGACTTTATTGAAATGATGCAATGTCAATATCTATTAAGGGCTAATTCAACATTCAGTTTTTGGGCAGGCTTTTTTAATACAACAGGAAAAGTTTATAGTCCTATAGTAGAAGGATTGTTGGCTGAACACGACGTTGATTTTGTAGAAGGTAACTATCCTAAGATAATTGGAAGTAACCCAGATTTTGTTATTAAGGAATAGTTCTAAATGCATTCTAACAGTCTAAAATTAAATATATGGGTAAATATACTAATTTACAAAGATAATAGCTTAGAATCAATGCTATGCAGCTTATATGAGCAGGAAAACAGTATTCTAAGTAGTATATATACTACTGAGAACAAGGAAAGGAATAAACATGGCAGATAAGATGAATATGGTAATGAATAAAGAACGCTGGGATGGTATTGCAACATCAAGGAATTTTAATGAAGTTTGTTTTGGTTACCCAAAAGAAGAGGATTTTTGGAATTTTCATGAAGCATATGATAGGCTTACTGGTCTTGAAAAGACTATGACTTTTTTAGATATAGGATGTGGCCCAGGAAGAATAGCAAGCGAAGTAGCTCCTCAAGTCAAATACTATTATGGTGTAGATATTCATAAGGAAATGATAGCTATTGCTAAGGAGCATTACAAAGGTGTTGTAAATACTTTTTTTACGAAACACGATGGTCGGTCGTTACCAATGTTTGAAAACGAAATGTTTGATTATGTTTATGAAAGATTGATGTTCATTCATATCACAAAAGAAAATATTATAGAATATCTTCGAGAGGCCGAAAGGGTTCTTAAACCAGACGGCATTCTAAATATTCCTGATATGCCTTTTGACGAACGATGGGTAAATGGTTTTACTGAAAAAGAAATACGAGAGCTTCTTTCTAATTTTCAAAAGGTTGCTATCTCAATGGCTGATAATACTTTTATAATTAGGGCTATAAAATGATTCAAATGCTAAATCTAAAAAAGCTATGTGAAAAGTATCAAATAATGGTAGAAGGTATTGTTCAGGTAGGGGCTCATCGGGGACAGGAAACAGAAGAGTTTTTATCGCTATCCCCAAATAAAATTTTGATGATAGAAGCTCTTCCATATCTTGCCAAAGCATTGACAGTTCAATATAGGGACATTCCAAAAATTAAAGTAGTCAGTTGTGCTGTTTCTAATTATAATGGTATTACTGATTTTCATGTTCTTTCTAATGAGATGAGCAGTTCTATTTTGCCATTAAAAATACATGGTGATATATATCCACATATTGTAGAAACAGAAAAAATTGAATTACCATGTAAACGATTAGATACGTTAATGGAGGAGATTGGAGAAAATCCTGCTGATTACAATTTTCTAAATATAGATGTTCAAGGAGCCGAACATCTCGTTTTTCAAGGAGGGATGGAATTATTAAAACATATAGATGCAATAAATGTAGAAGTTAATTGTGTTGAGTTATATGAAGGTTGTGTGTTGGAAGTAGATTTAACTAAATTTTTGAATGAGAATGGTTTTGATAAAAAAGAAGAAACAAAACCTTATCATCACACCTGGGGCGATACTTTTTATGTAAGGACTGATAAATGAAAACGACAATAGCAATTCCATGTGTTGTTAAACATTTGGGTAATCTTGACAAAATGCTTACTTCTTTTGTAAATGGAACCATTCTTCCAGATGAAGTAGTTATAGCTACCTTTCCTATATTAAAAAAAGAACAGTATGAAATGATAGACTATCTAATAGGTAAATTTGGAAAATATTTTGAATTGGATATTATTTCATTAAAAGAACACTTACCTCGTCCAGAAGCAAGAAATTTTTTAATACCTTTTCTTTTTCAAAATGATTTAATTCTTTGGCATGATGCAGATGATACTCAACATCCTCAAAGAATTGAAATAGTGAAACAGTTTTTTGAGAAGTATGATATAGTTCATCTTTGTCATGCCTATAGAAAGGGTCGAGAAAAAGAAATAGGTCATATTGATTTCAATAATATCAGATATGTGTTTTCTGAGCAAATGCTTCAGTTTTATAATAAAAAGTTTTTAAGTTATGATGCTATAGATTGGCAAACTTTTGCTTTTGGAGGTGGTTTTGATATGCCTATATGTGGTGGTGTTTGTTGCATAAGAAAAGAGGTATTGGAAAAAATTAAATTTACAAGAAAGTATCCGGGTGAAGATTCTAAATTTTGTTATGATATTTTAAGAGAGTTTAAGAAAACTATTTTGATAGACGCGAAAATATACAATTATAACATCGTATAAAAATGAAAGGGCATATTATGGACATTGGTATTGTTATTGCTACTAAAAACCGAGCAGAGCCTTTAGACAAGATGCTAACATCTTTAGCTTCGGCAATGGGAGGGAATGTAACATATGAAGTTATTGCTATTGACGGTAATTCAAAAGATAATACCTTACAAGTTTTGAAAAAGCACGGAGTCAAAAGGATATATAAAGAATCTGAATGTATGGAATTGGGACGACATAATAATATACGACCCGGTTATCATTCATGGAGTGAGTTGTATAATTTTGGTATCAAACAGACAGAAGCTGCTTGGGTCATGTTTTGTTCTGATGATATTATATTTAATGAGGGTTGTTTTGTATATGCAATGAGAATTCTTAGAAACCAACCAGAGCCTGTTGCAGCCGGTATGTTTTATTATAAAACACACCCTTCTGATATTCTATTTGAGAAGTTTGGTATTGATTATACCTACGGTCATTATCTGATGTTAAATTATGGGCTTATCAGAAGAACAACCTTTTGGGAAGTGGGCGGTTTGAATGAAGATTATATTTTCTATTGTGCGGATGGTGACCTGTCTCTTTCTTTATATAAGGCCGACAAGGTTTTATTGCCCTTGCCAGAAAGTCTTGTCACTCACTATAAAGGAATGGATGGAATGGCAAAGCTTCATATGGCTCATTCTAATAATGATATAGCAAAATATAAATTCAAGTGGGTAACTAATGTAGGTAAAGCAGGATTAGACCCGAGACGGTTGTGGTTAGAAAAAGGAATGAGTCACGAAAATCCATAGGAGTATTTTATGTCAGCAACAATGCAAAATTTAGTAGGTGCTATATGCGAACTAAAAGATAAATTTCCAAATGATGTTCTAAAGACTATTGAATTTGGAACGATTCCCGTAGTAGATGCTTTATCAAATGGACAAAGTACCTATCTTATTTCTCATGCACTTGATGATAGAGGAACTTTAATTTCGGTTGACCATAATATAAAATCAATCGAAGCAAGTAAATTAGTATGTGGAGAAAGTCATAATGTAATATGGGTAAAATCTGATTCAGTGGAATATCTAAGAAAATCAGATGAAACATTTCATTTTGTCTTTTTAGATTCTCATCCTGATAAAGATGTGACATTCAGAGAATTTTGTTTAGCTGCTCCAAAAATGATAACGGGTGGGATTCTTATGATAGATGATGCCGGTATTACAAAGGATGGTTTAAGTATAGATACTACCGTTAATTGCACAAAGGGTCATAAGGTATGGGAATTTTTAAGGAGTATTAATGCTGATTTTTCCTTATTGAAATATCCCACCTTTCTTGATGGAACCCAAATGAGGATTGTTTTTGGTAAAGATAATGCCTCAAAAATTATAAGTGCTTTGGAAAGGATTAAGAAATGAAAATTCATTTTGCTTATTTTGGTGACCCTTTGAATGATGGTACAATACATACACCAGAAACTATTGCTAATCGATTGTATCGGTATTTGGAAAAGAGAGTCGAAGTTCAATATTATAATTTTATGGATTTTACTACACCGGTAAAGGTTGCTCCAGATGATATTATTTTAGGACATCCTCATCCTTGGCCAGGTTTGTTTATAGAACGATATTTTAAGGAACCATGCAAGGCAAGATATTTAATATGGCCTTTGCACACACGGCTTCCAGAAATAAATCGGTTTGCTATTCCTTATGCAAAACAAGCAGATAAGTTGTTTCCCATAAGTGGACCTTATTGGATTAATACTTTAGCACAAACTGAATTTGCTTTTATGCTTCCCAAAATCGTTAGGTTAGATAATGCAGTAGATACTACTCAGGATGTATGGAATTTAGTAAAGACAAAATTTAATCCTAAAAAGCAGCGTGGTTTATTTACTATGGGTAGAAGCGGGCCGGAGAAAGGAACTACAGAATTATTTAGATTACTAACAAAGATAAAATGTCCATTAATGGTAGCTGGAGAATTTAGTGGGCCAGATTTAGCTATACTAAAGGACAGACCTGATACAACCATACTTGGAAAAATACGTTGGTGGAACGAAGAAGTAAAAAATGATATTATAAATCGGTGTGATTTTTTTGTAAATATGTCGGTGAGTGACGCTTCTCCTACAACGGTATTAGAAAATATGGCATTGGGTTTGCTTCCTATTACTACTAAGGAATGCGGTTATACATATGATTCCTTTTTACCATTTCATTTAGGAGAAGAGTCTTACAATTTGAATTCTTTGTTAAGGGCTCAAGAGATGGAAGAAGAAGAATTAAAATTACGTCAGGCTAAAAATCGTAAATTGATAGAAGAAGTTCATAACTGGGATAGATTTTGTAGTACAGTTTGGGAGAATATTCAATGAAGAAGGATTATAAAAGTATAATTTGGCTTCGATTGGATTCTATAGGAGATGCTATTTTATCCTCTTCTATGCTTCCTCTTATAAAAGAAAATTTTTCAGAAGTTGATATAACCGTTGTCTGTCAAAGACATGTCGCTGAATTATATGAGGCTTGTCCTTTTATAGATAAAATTATTGAGATGCCTTTTGATTGTAAGTTTGTAAACCATGAACAATATATAAATGTTATTAGTCAAATAAAATCTGTAAATCCAGATTTACTTTTGAATAGTGTTTATGCATTACATCATTTGTCTGATTTAGATGGTTTGGATTTCATTCCTAAAAGATATGCATTTAGGATAGAGAGAAAGGACAAATATACAAATATTATTTCGCATACCAAAGAATGGATATTGGAATTGGAAAAGAATAGACGATTTCTTGCAGAGATAGGAATACCAACTACTACTCTTTTTCCTCAAGTATGGTTGACTCCGAGAGATTTAGCAGGAGCTTATTCTGTACGAGTTGATAATTATATTGTATTGTTTGCAGGAGTGAGAACAATAGAAAGGTTTTATGATAGATATTGGGAAGCATTAAAAGGACTTGATATATTTGTGGTGACTTTAGGTTCTAAAAAAGATTATGATTTGAATGAGTCTCAATTGGTTAAGTCTGGTTGTAAAGGAATTAATCTTTCTGGTAAATTGACATTGAAAGAATCTATAGGAGTGATTAAAGGTGCTGTTTTGGTTGTGGGAGGAGAAACAGGATTAGCCCATGCTGCCTGTGCAGTAGGTGTTCCAAATATTATTTTATTAGGAGGTGGGCATTATGGAAGATTCATGCCATATAGTCCATTGACTACGGTTGTTGTTAATAAAATGGATTGTTTCAAATGTAATTGGTATTGCAAAACAGGTAATTTGGATTGTATTAGAAAAATAAAACCTGCTGCAATAGGAGATACTATTAGGAGAGTCTTAAAATGAGTTTACCAAAAAAAGTAAAATCGTTTAATGCCCCAAGCACTTTGCCAGGAGAGTTTTTTGATAGGTTTACTATATTAATAAAAAAGGCTTCTGTAGATTTTCAAAATCACAATGGTCTGGTTTATAAGTATGTAGATATTTTGAAAGACAATAATTTGGATGGCGATTTGTTACGATTAATTTGTGAACTACAGGTAGCAAATTTAGATATATGGTTTCTTGAATCTATGATTCGTAGTGGAAAAGAAGGAGAATTGGGATTAAAAGAAATTGGAAAAAGGGCTCTTGCTATTAGGGAATACAATGCTGTCAGAGTGGCTAAGACTAATGAGATTAATAAGTTGTTTGGTGTTACAAATGAAGAAAGGAAAATTGACCATGTTTCAGAATCCAATACTGATACATCATAATTCTATTAAGATGTTACAAGATGGAAAAATGCCTAATCCTTATTTTGTAGACCTGCAATTATCAAACAAGTGCAATCAAAATTGTAAAGGTTGTGCTTATAGAGAATATCTTCCACATGATGGAAAAATGATGTCAGAGGAAGATGCAACTAAAATTGTAAATGATTTGATGGACCTTGGTGTAAAAGGATTTGATTTTTGTGGAGGAGGAGAACCAACTACACTTTCCTATCTTCCTGAATTATGGAATACTATTAAAGGTAGAGGTGGTTATTATTCTCTCATAACAAATGGAACTCTTTTGCCTAATAGAATTGTTAAACAACTTGCTGAACAGGCTACCTATGTTCGTTTCTCTTTTGAGGCTTCTAATCTTAAAGATTATTGTAGATATAAAGGAGTAGGTAAACTTCATTGGGACTTACTTATTCACAATACAAGAAAAATGATAAATGCAAAAAATGAAATTCATTCTGATTGTGAGGTAGGTATAAAATTTGCCATAGGCAAATCACTCAAGGGATTGAGACATTATTATGGAGCCTTGGCTCTTTATAAAGATTTATGTCCTGATAATATTCAATTCAAAGCTCTTCGTCATAAACCGGAAGAACTTTCATTGGGTGAGAAGATAAATGAAAATGTTACTCTTTGGTCAGCTTTTCGAAGAGAAGATTCAGATTTAGTTCGTAGTTGGATTATTCCAAAGGACAATAAAAATGTTCCACAGTGCTGGTTAAATCCTTTGCATACCGTAGTAGATGAAAAAGGAAATGTATATATTTGTTGTTATTTTTATTATAGAAGCGAAGAACATCTTTTAGGAAATATGCTTAAACAGCCTATAAAAGATATATGGTATAGTGAACAGCATATAGAAAAGGTCAAAAAGATTTCACGTAAGAAATGTGAAGAAGTAGATTGTAAGTTTTTTAGACATCATAAAGATGTTGAAGGAGCTTTGAAGAATGGAAGACATTTTTTTATGTAGGAAAAGATATGGATATTCTAAATAAAGATTTATGTTTGAATGTTTTATCCGACTCATCAGAACCATTGGTTTGTTTAGCTTCTTTAATAAATATATATAAAGACGCAGGCATAAAAATTGAAAATGGTGCGGGTCCTAATACTCCTCTTATATATGCCACGATTAATAATAAGATTCTTATGATGGAGGCAGGAGTAACGGTTCAGGAATTGATTTTCTTTCATACTCTTTTACGTAAAATTTGTCCTAAAAATATATACGGTGTAGGAAATGCTTTCGGGTGGTCGACATTGGCTTTTGCTTTAATCTGTCCTATATCAAAAATTGTAGTTATAGACAATCTTGAAAATCTTAATGCTATTGGAATTTCCATTGGAATGGTAACTACTTTAGATATAGTTGAAAAAAATAATCTTAATGTTATAGCTTTAGTAGCCGAATCTCCGAAAGATTCATACAAAATTATCATAGAACATCTTAAAGGTTCTGTGGATTTTGCATTCATTGATGGTTATCATACCGATAAACAAGTGGTGCAAGATTTTGAGGCTATTAAATTTTCACTTAATCAAAACTCGATTGTTGTTTTTCATGACGTAATAAAACATAATATGTTAGAAGGTTGGAAAGAGATAAGTCAATCGGCTAAGGAGTTGGGTTTTGTATCGAGAATTATGAGTAAAACTTATTCGGGTATGGGTATAATATATAATCCAATAGTTGGTATTGAAAATATTGTTAATATGTATTCAAATAGTTAGGAAAGCAAATGAAAATAGGAATAAATCTTAGCGGTATAGGCACATTTAATATGGGCATAGGTTATAATGCTCAAGGTGATGAGTTGATGGGCATAGGTTGGCAGAAATATTTATTGCGGAAGGAAGAAGTAGATGAGGTAATTTTGTATGGGCCTAATTGTTCTTTCCGTACCGATTTAGATGTGATGATACATTTTAATCCTCTTCTTAAAGTTTCAGATGGTGTTAAAAATATACTCTATCTTCAAAATGCTTTTCCTGCACATCATTGGAAAGGTGGTACGATAGGAGTGTTTAATGAGCACAAATCAAAATACGAAGGTTTTATGTTTTCAAGTAATAAGTTGATGGATTTGTGTTGTGAAGGAGCGGTTGTTCCTTTTGCTGCTGACCATGAGAGATTTATTCCACAACCTGTAACTGAAGGACCTTATTTTCAGGTGCCTGTATGTTTTGTTGGTAATGACCTTAGGGGAGTAGATGTTAATAAAAAGTATCTATATCCTGCTTTGCAATATGGTCTTAAATTATGGGGCAAGACTCCTTGGCAACCTCCTCTGGAAGCCGTTCGACAAGGAGGACTACCTTTGGAAGATATGGCTGTTTTATATACAAATGCAAAGATATGTTTGAATGCTCATATGTTTGAACATAATGAAGTTGGTACCGTAAATGGAAGGGTATTTGAAGTTGTGTTATGCGGAGGGTTTTTAATTTCTGATAATTCATGGGCAACAAAGGAAATTTTTGGAGATAGTGTGGTTCTTACAGAAGGGGATGATGACTTGATTAGTAAACTTTCCTATTATCTTGAAAATAAGAAGGAGAGAAAAAAACGAGGTTTAGAAGCAAGAAAAATAGCACTTGCTTTGCATACTTATGAACATAGAATTGAAACGGTGTTAAGTTATATCAAGGAGATTTTATAATGGATGTTTTGTTTAGCAATCCACCTTTTGTCGAAGTAAAAAATGGACAGACTTGGTATGGTTGTAGAGCAGGTTGTAGATGGCCTTGGGCTTCCAGTACACCCTCTGGTTATGCTCCTTATCCTTATTTTATGGCTTCTGCGACAGCAATGTTAATAAAAGAAGGAATAAAAGCTCACATGGATGATTCTGTTGTGATTCAGGAATTTGATTACAAATCATATTATCAACGAGTTAAACAAATGAATCCTCGCATTGTAGTACTTGAAACTTCTACTACTACTATACATATAGACCTTCAAGTGGCTGAGAAGCTTTTTCAGATTCTTCCATCTGTTGAAATTGCCTTATGTGGGCCTCATGCTACAGTTTTTGCAAAAGACCTTATAAAATTATCATATGTTACTTATATTCTTAAAGGTGAATATGAATTAAGTAGTGTTGAGATGTGGAAAACAAAACGACCGGGTATTTATGAATATGGTTTTATAGATGATATTGATTCTTGTCCGTATCCATATCGAGACCCTAAAGTTGTTAATGGTTATTGGGACCAAATAATGACACCACAGCGTCCTCAATTACAAATACATGCGAGCAGAGGTTGTCCTTTTTCTTGCACCTTTTGTATGTGGAATGCAACAATGTATCCTGGAAAGTATCGAACAAGGTCTCCAAAATCAATAGCAGCCGAAATTAGATATTGTATAGATGCTTTTGGTTCTAAAAGTGTTTTCTTTGATGAGGATACCTGGAACGTAGGGAATGACCGGGTTTCGCAGATGTGTGATGAATTAAAGAAGATAGGTTTACCCTGGTCTATGATGGGTAGAACAGATACATCTCCTTTATGGCTTTTTGATAAAATGATTGATTGTGGCTGCGGTGGATTTAGATTTGGCATAGAAACTTTCAGTGAAAGAATACAAAAGGTAATCAATAAGAAATTAAATCCTAAAACTGCTATAGAAGTATTAACCTATCTGTCTAAGAAATATCCTCAAGTAAAAATACATCTTACCACTTTACAAGGTCTTCCTACTGAAACGGAAGAGGATAGACAGTATAATATAAAAATGATTACCGACCTTGGGTTTGACGGACATTTCTGTCCACATACTCATCAATGTGCTACATGCATTCCTTTTCCAGGAACACCCTTATATAATACTCTTAAAGAACAAGGGCATGAAGAAGCATTGAAAGATTTTAGTATGTATGATGGTGACCCTAATAAATCTAACACTTTAACCAAACTGATTACGAAAATGAAATGAAAAAGATATTAGTTATATCTCACGAACGTTCTGGGACACATTTTTTGATTAATAGTATCGTGTCTAATTTTCCGGGTTTTGAAAGAAGTGGCAATGTCATAAATGTTCCTACAGAAAAGATGACACCTATATATTTACAAAATTGGTTTCGAATAAACTCCACAAAGTGTTCAAACATCCTATACAAATCTCATCATCAGTTTTATTGGTTTCAGAAATTTTTTTACAAGCTTCTTATTGAAAATTTTCATATCTTTTATGTAATAAGGGATGGTAGAGATGTGATGACAAGTTGTTTTCATTACTATAATAAGTGTTCAAGTTACAGTCGGCACTTTCAACTTATTTGTGCTGATACAATGAGTGGCTTTTTAAGAATGAATCCCAGAGCAAATGGGTTGACTGTAGATGATTATAGTTTTAGAAATACTTCTAATCCTGTAGAAAGATGGGTTGCTCATATTAGGAGTTGGTTACAAGTAAGATATGATATAAATATTATATCATACGAAGAATTAAATAATAATTTCGAAGATACCATCCGAAGGATAGGTTTAATTTTAGATTTGGATATTCCACAGAATCCAGAAAGGCCCGATTTATCTGCTCCTTCTATTTGTCCCAGAAAAGGAATAGTAGGAGATTGGAAGAATATTTTTGAGGAAGAAGACCTTGCTTTTTTTAATAGCATAGCATTTGATTGTATGAAAGATTTGGAGTACTATAAAAATGGAAAATAAATTTTCAATAGGTATGATAGTATTTAATGCAGAACTGTTTTTGAAAACCTGTCTTGATTCTATTTATGATTTTGCTCATGAAATTTTAATAGTCGAAGGTTCGTGTCCTCAAGCACGATGGGATGCTAATCCAGATGGTATTTCAACAGACCATACTTTGGATATTATTTCTAATTATCCTGATGTTAATAATAAAATAAAATTGGTAGCTTCTCAGGCATGGGAACATAAAAACGAAATGGTCAATGCTTATATTCCGTATGTGACAGGAAATTATCTTTTTCAAGTTGATAGTGATGAAATTTGGTCAGAGGATTCTTTGAATGGTATTTGTAAGCTTTTGCAGAAAAGGCCTAATATCGATTGTATGGAATTTATACCATTTCAATTTTGGCATAATTTTGAAACTATTTTAATCGAAGGGCATTGGACTTCACCTTTTATGAGGCTCTTTCGTTTTGAACAAGGAGCAAAATGGTTGTCTCACGAACCGCCTATACTGCTCAAACCTTTAGCCCAAGGAGGAGCATATAATGATAAAAGAATTAATGCTACTATAGAAGCGGGTATTACCTTTTTTCATTATAGTTATTTGGTAGAGAGCCAAGCTCGTTGGAAGGCTACTTTCTTTGGACAGTATGAAAGAGGTATTAGCAGTGATAATTCTACAGAGATTCGGATGAATTGTGATGGGTTTGAAAAGGTCTGGAAGCCTTGGAAAGATAATCCTAAAAAAATAGAAGCTATTTATGGAACATCTCCTGGTGGAGGACCTGCTTGGTTACCACAAGGCAAAACCGCAAGATATAAAGGCTCCCATCCAAAGGTTATTACTTCACATCCTTTATGGTTAAAGAAAGGTACCTTATAAATGGATAATGCAGTGAAATCTTTTACGGTATGCTCTTTTGGTAATTGTGGTTCATGGTATATGGCCCATTGTTTAGAAAAAAATGGATTGGTAAGAGTTCGTCCAAGTCAATACGATAATTACACATCAGAAATATCTATGGATGACCATAGACGAACCCCTCCTAAAATTTCATCTAATAAAATATTATATATGTATGCAGACCCACGAAATGCATTATTGGCTTCTCTTAACAGAGGAACAAATAATGATTGGGCGTGGTCACATTGTGTTCACATGGAAGGTAATTCTGAATACTTCGAAAAGACCACAACAAAAATATCAATTAAGGAAATTTTGAAGGATGGTATAGACCCATACAGATTAGAGAAACATTTTCTAAATTGGTTAAATTCAGAAATTCATTATGAACTTATGTTATTGAAATATGAATCTCTTGAGAATCCTGCTATCTTTCAAAGTGTCTTAGATTTTTTTGAGATAGACGGGGATTATACCTATGATTGGAAACCGAGGAAAACATCGTATTTGAATTTGTCAGAGGAACAGCAAATAGAAATTACTGAACTTTTTGATAATTTATTGGAGATACAGAATTCTGTTGATTCAATATTAATAAGGAAATACATCAAATGAATGAACCTTGGATTATAGTCGGTTACTACACGAAAGATACTTTATACGAAAGAAGAGCTAAGATAATAGCAACTACTCTCAATTTGAATAAGGTTTTGTACTATATCGAACCCATAAATAATTTAGGAACTTGGTTAAGAAATACTGGATATAAACCAACGTTCTTGAAACGAATGTTAATAGAGTTTAAGGGTTTGAATATTATCTATGTAGATGTCGATGCAAGATTTTTACATTATCCAAAATTGTTTGATGAATTGGATTGTGATGTAGCGGTACATGAATTCGACCGTTCACTTTGGCCAAGGGTAAGAGGCGGTAAAGAAGTATTGAGTGGTACTATTTTTCTGAGAAATAATAAGACCGTTTTTGATTTAGTGGAAAGGTGGGAAACAAGGTGCAAAAACAATCCAGGGACTTGGGACCAAAAGTCTCTTGAAAAAGTATTGGCAGGAAATTTCTATAATCTGCCAGGTGAATACTGTAAAATTTTTGGTTTGGAAGATGGTATCACAGACCCTGTGATTGTTCATTATCAAGCGAGTAGAACAGTTAGAAAGAATAGAGGAAGTTTAATGTAGGAAAACATTAGAGTATCGCTGGCTCCTTTCCAAAGCTTTCACCGGCTCCCTAAGTTCAGCGGTACTCTTTTATTCTTTCTCCCCTTTGTAATTAAGGGCATCAGCAATTAATTTTCTGTGATATGGATTGCAATTTGCAAAAATAGTTGACAAGGTTCTACCTCTTTTATCTATCTTTCTTTCAAGTATAGTAATATTACTCCAAAGTTTCTTATTTTCTTTTTCCAACTTGTTACATTGTTCTGCCCATATGCAACAGGCTTCTCTTATTTGTTTATTGTATTGTGTCTGGTCTTTTCTTTTTGCCCTTTCATAAACACATTGAGAAATATAACCTTTAATGACTTGAAGTTTCCAGAATTTCCAATCTATTTTTGTCATCTTATTTGTTTTCCTTTTTATATTTTTAATACTTGTTTTAGAATAGATACCAATAACTGTTCTGCTTTTTGAAAATCTGGTTTTGCTGGTAAGCTACATTTTACAAAAGCTTCATCAAGCAAGTGTCCTAATCGTTCTGCTTCTTGTTTTACTTTTTCTAAAGACCATTCTCCACGTTTGATTTCTTTTAATTGTATAGCATCATGTCTTGCCACATTAACCTCTCCAGTTAGAAGTGTCTCAATACCCATTCTTAAAAGACGTATCAAATGAGCAGCATTTTTACAATCATATCCAAATTTTTCAAATCTCTCCCTGCGTTTTTTACCTTGATAGGCTTGGTCTGTACAAGAATGTGTCATTCTTTTTAATTGGCCGTAGGCATATCCACCAAAACTTTTATATAGAGATAGGCTCATAAATATATCTCGATTATCAACAATTATTTTTCCCCAATCGTTTTGTATGATGTATAAGTTTTGTGGTAGCCATAGCAGGCTTAGTACATTAGGATTTGATTTCAAAAGGAGTCTAAAATATTTACGAATTTCAAATAAAGCAAAATCATATTTATCTGTAATTCCTATCCTTTCGATATGTTCAAGAGAAGTAAGTCCCAAATAGTGAGTTTCTGGAGCAATAAAAACACCTCCAATATCAATATCATCTATAATATCTCCTGCTGTGCCGTGAGATATGCTTCCTCTATATCCAGCCAAACCTATTCTCGGCCAAATATTATTTATGGTTTCGTCTGATTCTATTGCTGCTTTTAATTCTTTTTTCATAATTCAATCACCTTTCCCACATGATATGCAGGCTCATGTGTCACCATTAAATATTGAAATTTGAAATCTTTAGAAAGTCCTTCTAAAAGCATTCTTACGTTGCTTCGATATTCTGCGGATACAAATTTGAATGGTTCATCCATAGCTAAAAATTTACGTAAATTAGGCTTGGCTAAAACAATACAAGAAGTTCGTAAAGCGAAAGCAGCTACATCAACAACACCACCACTATCAGCATTCAAAGGGTCTTCAACCTCGTGCCCGTTTTTAGTAAGAATTAATAAAGCTTCTGTTCGGCCTCGTTTCCTATCAAATCGTATTTTGAATCCATAAACATCATCACCAACAAAGACAGTTTCTAAACATCTCGAAACGACATTGGCTATTTTTTTGTGTGCCAACTGTTGAATTTCTTTTGCTACTAATTGAGCAGCCTGTTGGGCTTCTTCTATGAATCCTAAATACTCTTTGGCCTCGGCGAGTTTTCTTTTCTCTTCCTTACAGGTTTTTTTAGCAACTCTTAGGTCGAGTAATAAAGCATCAACTTTTTTTCTGGTCTTGATTAGGTTCATTATTTTTATTTTCTTGCTAATAAGTTATTATTCTATCAAAGGACATCCTTCTTTATTGCAGTTACCTTCATGGTTATCTTTATTATTCGGATGGGTGCAGAGAGTCAGACTTATATCACATTCATCCTCATTATTATTTTGAGTATCCTCGCTTTGCCAGATAAAAAATGGACAGATTGCCAACCCGTGTTTAGTTTTTCGGAATCCACTCATCTTCTTCTCCTTCCCAATCTTCTTCAAATTTTTCTACTGCTTCCTCAAATTCTTCTTTGGAAGTTTCTTTTTGTTTTTCCAACTGCTTTAATTTCTTTTTAGCTTCTTTCAAAGTGTTACAGTCAAATTGCTTTTTTAGCTGTTTCATTACTTCTCCCAAAGCTCCTTCGGCCTGGTCTGCTTCGGTTTGTGCTAATTCTACCTTCTTTTTTAGTTTGAGGTATTTATCAAGGTTATTCTTTTTCACTGGTTATCTGCCTTAAAATATTATCTGTTTCTTCTACTTGTTTTTCCAAGTCATAGATAACTCTGCCTTTTGCAATATTTTCCTTTAGAAATTTTAACATGACTTTTTGATTTTTTAATATTTGAACGTTGACACAATGATTTTCTTCTGCTATCAAATAACATTGTCTTATCATTTCATCTGTTTCCATTTTCTCGTCCTTTTCTTTACAATCATATAATTTATTTTACAGTATAGGGAATGGCATTTTTTACAATGATTTACATTTTTATAACCTGCCGGTTTCCCACAAAATTTACACACCCTCTGCATAATATTTTTCTATCTTTTTCTTTTTGCTATAATAAGAGCAGCAATTATCCAATGGATAGCTTCGGAGTCGTATGACCATCTAAACATATCAAGAGTGTCTTCTCTATCCAATTCCATTGCTCATCTTTGCTTATATTTAATATAGCAAGTAATTGGTCTTCAGTCATTTGAGCTATATTCATTTTTGACTCTCCATTGCTTCAAGTATTATTTGTTTTGCTTCGGGTGATGTCTTAATTAACTTTCCCAATACCACAAGTCCTTTGGACAAAAACTGCTTCATAACATCTTCAAAATCTAAATCGGTTTTACCCAGTTTTTTCAACTCCTGCATAACGGATGATAAGTCTAATTTCTCTTCTTTTGGTTCTGCCGAATCTTCATCTGATTCTATATATTTATCTTCTGATATATCTAAGTAGTGAGGAACAACTTTACCAGATTCTAATAGTAAACCTACTTGTGGTTTATAATTAATCTCATCCGATTTTCTTCTCATCAATGTTCCACAATTAAATACAGTTGTTTTGCCCATACCTACCATAAATCCTTTATGATTATCACCGTAAACAATAACATCATAACCAAACCATTTTCTATCTATATACTGTGTTTTGTTACCTGTTAATTTTGCTTCATCTGGAGCATTTGGATAACGATGATTTCCAGACCAAACATATTTATGAATGATAGCAATTTTTACTTTATCAGTTGTATAGTTTAATGGGCAAATTTCTGAACCAAAAGGAAATCCACAAACAATAAAATTAGGAAGTTCGATTGGAGAGAGTTCTTTCACATTTTTAATTTTGTCAGCCTTCATTAAAGTCCAATACGCACTTCGAGAAATATTTTCATATCGATGATTTGGCAAATCGTGCTGTCCGGGAATTGCATACATATTAGCTGGCAAATATTCAAGAGCAAAATTTATTAATTCAGCAGAGGCATCCCATCCATCAGCCACTTTTTTATTTTTATCAAATATATCACCGGCACATAAAATAGGACAATTATATTTTCTTTGTAAATCAGTTATTTCTGCTAATACATAACATTGAGTTTCCATCCAATCAGATTCTGCACTTCTCCAAACAGGAGGTTTTAAGGAAAGATGTATATCTGCTAAAAATATTGCTATGACGTCTTCATCAATTTCCCACATAATGGACACCGGTTCTTTGTCAACTTTGTCAAGTCTTTTTTAAGATCTTGCAATGCTGTAATGTTTTGGCATTTTTCATCCTCTCTAATATCTATTGTTTTAATTATCAAATTCAAGTTATAATATTGTTCTATTATTGATACCATTTCCTTTTTAAGTTTACTTATAGGAAGGAAAGTGGGTGGTTTGTTTTTTAGAATATTTAATGCTTTTCGTCCTGATTTTACCAATTCATATAGTTTTTCTGTTGAATCGCTGATTCTTAGGTATAACTTACCTATAGCCATCACTTTTAAGCCGTCTGACGCTTGTGCTAAGCGGTTTTCTATTAAAATACGAGTATTTATACATATCTCTATCTTTTCGTCGATTATAGCGTGTTGTCGTGTATCTTGTTCATGTTGTTTTTGTAGGTTTTCTATGTTCTCAAGGTCTTCATTCAAATCTATAACATATAGCAAATTCTTTTTCTGTTGTTTTGCTTTTTTCAATGATTCTTTGGTTATCTTAATAATAGTATCGGTCTTAGTTTTCTTACTTGCAATATTAGCAAGGGTGCTATCTATTAATTCCAAATTGACTATTGAATTTAATTGGCGTGATACTTCTCCTGCTGTTTCACAAAACCAAAAAGGTATTCTATTTTCTTTTGTTGAGTGTTGTCCTTGGAAATTGATTTCAGATAAGTTTAATATTTTTGCTATGTCTTCTGGTACTCCATTACCGAATGCAACATAGGGTTTTTTCTTACCACTCAGTTTATAAGTATTGATAGTTTTACTTCGGGTTCTAATGATTTTCTTGCCATCGATAGCCAAACGAATCTTTGCTATATTTTTATCATCTTCCCAATTTATGTATGAAGTACCGGCAGGTTTGTTTAGAGCTACTTTTCGCAAAGCACGGAGTGCCCAACTTTTACCTATATAAGATTTTCCTATGAGGGTAGTAACCTGAGGACCGAATTCTATATCCAGTTTTTCATTGGTTCCCACATTTCTGATTTGAATTTTTTCAATCATTAGCAGGCGTCCAGAATCCTTTTTTATTTGGAACCATACATGGAGCATCGTCTATACAGC
>SDBU01002655.1_pt1 | contig 23549 bp, 15 predicted proteins | sample 2277071 | NCBI WGS metagenome assembly SDBU01 (sample SAMN10397929, study PRJNA504765) | marine sediment metagenome | isolation source: marine sediment core GS08_GC12, 126 cmbsf | place: Arctic Ocean: Gakkel Ridge, Loki's castle | collected 2008 | reverse complement strand
CGTATAAGACACCGAAGGCCGCGGGGTCCTCTTTGGCCTTCTCCACCAAAATCTCTTCGTTTTCTTCCACCACAGAAGAGCCCTTTCCTGCGGCCCTTCAGTGCTTTGTTATTACAACACCGAAGAGCGGCAATGGTTACGGAGTCTTGGGTAACGAGGCAATGAGTAATACTGGAATTATGATATAAGCTCCAAGGCCCGTCCCCGGGCCGTCAAGGCCGCGCCCGGGGATGCCTGACTTCTCAGGTATAAGTATAGCAGGATTTCTGCATGTGGTCAATAATGCCCACCTTGTCATCAACGCCTTTTTGTGATAAACTTATAGCGGAACAAGACCTGGAAGGAGTTCAGATGATTAAGAAGATTTTAGCTCTCGGTTTGCTTGCCGCCCTTTTTATGGGGCTCTCACTCGTGAGGCTCGAGGCTGCTCCGCCGCAGCAAGGAGCGGTCATCACCTCTCCTCAGGATCGCGACGTGGTGCGCGGCTTGCTGGTCATCAAAGGCACGGCCACCACCCCCAATTTTTGGAAATATGAGGTGCACTATGCGCCGGAGCCCAACCCTACCGATCAGTGGATGCTGGTGGGGGATGTTCACGAAGCGCAGGTCACTGATGGACGATTGGAAGCCTGGGATACCTCCCTGGTGTCCGATGGGACCTACAGCCTGCGGCTCAGGGTTGTTCGTGTGGACGGCAACTACGACGAGTATTACGTGCGCCAGATCTCGGTGGTCAATGCCCAGCCGACGGAGACGCCGACGGCAACGCCAACCCCGCCGGCCACCCGCACCCCCCTGCCTCCCACGCCCACGGTGATCATCGAGCAGCCACCAACATCCACCCCCCGACCCACCTCCACCCCTGGGCCGGCCGGGGTCACGCCGGAGTCGCAAACAGGGACCGGGCTCAGTATCACCGCGCAAGGGTTAGGCAAAGCCCTGCTCTACGGCGCAGGCGGAACCATGGGCTTGTTCCTGCTGATGGCCGTCATAACCACCTTGCGGCGACTCATCTCCTGGCTGATAGCGCAGTTCTGAGGAGTGAAACGTGAAACGTGAAGACGTGAAACGTGAGATGATGCAAGCTTTGAGTCGTTTGTGGCAAAAGGGTGAACCCAGCATAGAAAGACTTATCGTTGGTTTAGGCAACCCGGGCCGAAAATACGCCGGCAACAGACACAACGTCGGCTTTCAGTGCCTCGATCGCCTGGCCGAAGCCTGGGGCCTGTCGTTCAGCAGGCGAAAACATAAGGCCCTGCTGGCTCAGGGTCAGATCGCCGGCCTCAAAGTCATCCTGGCCAAGCCCCAGACCTTCATGAACCTGAGCGGCGAGGCGGTGGAGCGAATGGCCCGCTTCTACAAAGTGCCCCATGAGAACATCCTGGTGATCTACGACGATCTCGACCTGCCGGTGGGCCGAATCCGTCTACGCCCCGAGGGCGGGTCTGGTGGGCACAAAGGGATGAAATCAATCATGGAGCACCTGGGCGCCAACGGCTTCCCCCGTTTGCGGGTGGGCATAGGCCGCCCTGTCCACGGCGACCCCGTGGACTACGTCCTGGACGACTTCACCCCCGACGAGCGGATCACTATTGATGTGGTCTACGAGAGAGCTGTTTCCGCCGTCGAGCTCTGGCTGGCCGAAGGCATCGCGGCTGCCATGAACAGGTACAACCTGAACCCATAACTTCCTGTTTCGGGAGGTACACAAGATGAAAGATGAGCATAAGGCCAAAGAGCAGCTCATAAATGAACTGGCAGAAATGCGCCGACGGATCGCTAGACTGGAAGCAGCGGATGCCGAGCGCAAGCGGGCGGAGGAGTCGCTGCGAGAAAGCGAGGCGCGCTATCGCGCTGTCGTCGAGGATCAAACGGAACTGATTTGCCGTTTCCAGCCCGACGGAACGCTGACCTTTGTGAACGAAGCTTACTGTCGCTATTTCGGCAAGAGGCTGGAGGAGTTGATTGGCCATAACTGTATGCCACTCATTCCTGAGGAGGACCGGGAATTCGTCTGGCAGCAAATGGCCTCCCTGTCTCTGGAGAACCCCGTTGGAAACTACGAGCACCGTGTTGTGACGCCCAGCGGGGAAATCCGTTGGCAGCAGTGGACCGACCGGGCGATATACGATGAGCAGGGCCGCCTCGTCGAGTACCAATCGGTGGGGCGCGACATCACCGAGCGCAAGCTAGCGGAGGAGGAGATTGAGCGGCGCAACCGGGAGCTAGCCGCTCTCAACGCCATCACCGCTACCATGATGCAGAGCGCGTTGAATCTGAAAGAGGTGCTGCAACTAACGGCAGATGGCGTCGTGCAAGGACTCGGTTGTAATACTGCCATCATGTTCCTGCTGGACGAAGAAGAGGGGGTTTTCAAAGGCAGGGCAGTTTCCACAAGGGCCAAGATCCTCAAAAGGATCAATGCCATAATTGGTTTTCCAGTGATCCAGCTCAAGATTCCAGCGAGAAGCGATTTCAATGAGGCTGCGAGCAACCTCCTGGATGGTCGGATAACCATCAAACACAATTTCCACGAGCTAGCGGGACCTCTCTTGAGCAGGCCGGTTTGTTCTGCCTTGCAAGGGATTCTAGGTTCCAGAACGTTCCTGGGCCTACCGTTGCTGGCAAGAGGGGCGGTGATAGGAGGCATCTTCGCTTCAACACGGGAGGAGCTAAATGAGGCAGATGCAGAGAAACTCATGACCTTCGCCAACCAGGCGGCCATCGCCATCGAGAACGCCCGGCTCCATGAAGAGACCAAGCAGCACACCATAGAATTGGAGCAAAGGGCAAAACGGCTGGCTGTGATTAACCGCGTCTCGGCAGCCATTAGCTCTTTCCTGGATTGGAATGAAGTTCTCAATACCACAGTCCGGGAGCTAGTGGGACTTTTCGGCGTCGAACACAGCGGCATCCTGATCTTCGACAAGGAAAAGGAGTGGGGACACGTGCTGGCCGAGTATCCGGACTGGGGGGCCACCGCCGAACGCTTCCAGGTTAAAGGTTATCTGGCTGCCGAGCGCATCATCGCCGACCAGAAACCTCTGATAATCGAGGACACTCTGAAGGATCCCCTGGTAGCCAGGGTTCGGGACACCATGCGCAGGCTGGGCATCAAATCCATGCTCATCGTGCCCCTGGTGGTCAAAGGTGAGACCATAGGCAGCATCGGCCTGGATGCAAAGAAACAGCGCGTCTTCAGCCAAGAAGATATCGAGCTGGCCCAGACGATAGCTAACCAGGCGGCCATCGCCATCCGCAACGTCCAGCTCTTCCAGGCGGAGCGGGAGCAGCGTGACCGGGCCGAAGCACTGGAGGAGGCGGCCGCCGTCGTCAGCAGCACCCTGGATCCCGACCAGGTGCTGGACCGCGTCCTGGAGCAGGTCAGCCGCGTCGTCCCCAACGATGCCGCTAACATCATGCTCATCGAGGGCGACCAGGCACGCGTCGTCCGCTGGCGCGGCTACGAGCGCTTCGGCACGGAGGAGTTCGTCTCGACAGTCGTTTTCCGCATCCCCGAGGTGACCAACCTCCAGCAAATGCTGGAGAGCAGGGAGCCGATGGTCATTCCTGATACTGATACCTGTCCTGACTGGGTGCGCATCCCGGTGACGGAGTGGCTGCGCTCGTACGCGGCTGCGCCCATCATCGTGCGCGGTGAGGTGATCGGTTTCCTCAACGTGGACAGCGCCACCCCCGGCTTCTTCACCCAGGCTCATGCCGAGGCCCTGCGTGTCTTCGCCGACCACGCCGCCACCGCCATCGAGAACGCCCGGCTGTATGGAGCCGAGCGCAGGCACAGCGCAGAACTCGAAGCCCTGCGCCAGGCTAGCCTGCACCTGACCTCCGCTCTGGAGTTGCAGCCGATCCTGGAGGCGATTCTCGACCATGCCTTCAAACTGGTGGCCGCTGACGACGTCCACATTTTCCTCTACGATGGCGAGCGACTGACCTTCGGTGCCGCCCTGTGGGAGGATGGCCGCCAGAAGGAATCCTACGCCGAGCCCCGTCCGCAGGGCCTGACTTACACTGTCGCCTGCAGCGGGGAACGCATCGTCGTCCCCGACGTTAACAGCCACCCGCTCTTTCGAGATTACCAATGGGGTGGCTCCATTGTCGGCCTACCGCTGCGCATCGGCGAGCGGGTGATGGGTGTGATGAACGTCGCCTTCGAGAGGCCGCACGTGTTCGATGAAAGCGAACTGCGCGTCCTGGGGCTGCTGGCTGATCAAGCAGCCATCGCCATCGATAACGCCCGGCTGTATGAGGAGACCCGACAGCGCGCCCTGGAGCAGGAGACGCTGCGGGAGGCCGCGCTGGCACTAACCACCGCCCTGGATCGAAACGAGGTGATCGAGCGCATCCTGGCCCAGTTGCAGCAGGTGGTGCCCTACGACAGCGCGTCAGTCCAGTTGCTCAGAGAGGACCAGATGGAGATCGTGGGCGGGCGCGGCTTTCCCAACCTGCCAGACCTGCTGGGCACCCTCTTCCCCGTGGATGGCGACAACCCCAACCAAGAGGTGATCCGCACCCAAGCCCCCTTCATCGTGAAGGATGCCCCGACCGTGTACGAGGGATTTCAAAAAGGCCCGCACATGCAGACCGTCATCCGCTCCTGGCTGGGCGTACCGATGCTGATCGGCGAGCGACTGGTGGGGATGATTGCCCTGGACAAGAGTGAGCCGGAGTTCTACACCCAGGAGCACGCCCGGCTGGCCGAGGCGTTTGCTGCCCAGGCAGCCGTAGCCATTGAGAACGCCAGGCTCTTCGAAGAGGAGAGAAGAAGGGCCACCCAACTGGCGCTGATCAATGAGGTGGGCGAGAAAGTGGCCTCTATCCTGGATTCGGACAGGCTGATGCAAGAAGTGACCCGCTCCATCCAGGAGAGCTTCAACTACTACAACGTGGCCCTTTTCCTTCTGGACGAGGAGCGCGGTGAGGTGGTGATGCAGGCTGTCTCCGGCGGCTTCGAGCACATAGTTGCGGGGGATTATCGCCAGTCCTTAGATGAGGGCATTGTCGGCTTCGTCGCCCGAACCGGCGACGCGTGGCTGGCCAACGATATCAGCAAGTCCCCCTACTACACCAAGGGCTTCCTGGGGGAAGTGCTCACCAAATCGGAGCTCTGCGTTCCCATCAAGCTGGGCAATGAAGTCATTGGCGCTCTAGATGTGCAGAGCATCCACCTCGACGCTTTCGATCAGGAGGACGTAGCGGCACTGGAGGCGGTTGCTGACCGTTTGGCCATGGGCATCCAGAACGCTCGCCTCTACGAAGAGATGGCTGGCCTTTACGACGTCGGCCTGGCCGTGACCTCCGCCCTGGAACTCAATAAGACGCTGAGGGTGATTTACGAGCAGGTCAACCACTTGATGAGCCTCGATACCTTCTACATCGCCCTGTACGATGAGGCGGGAGAGGAACTACGCTTCGAGATCTTCGTCGAAGAGGGCGAATGGCTGCCAAAGTTCACCAGGAAGCTCGACGAAGGCGGTTTGACGGCCTGGATAGTCCAATCCAGGAAGCCCCTTTTCATCGGCAATTTCGAAAAGGAGGGGGAGAGCCTGCCGGCGGTGCCGGGCCAGGTGGGGAAGCCTGAGACCCGATCCTGGCTGGGCTTTCCCCTTCTTGCCAGGGATAAGGTCGTCGGCGTCATTTCCGTGCAGAGCTTTCGGCCCCATGCGTTTACCAAGGAAGACGAGCGCATACTCTCTGCCTTCGCCAACCAGGCCGCAGTGGCCGTCGAGAACGCGCGGCTGTACGAGGAGACGAAGCGGCGGGCCGAAGAGCTGGCGGTTCTCCACGCAACCTCGCTCGACATCACCGCTCCGCACGATCTGCCAACGCTGCTCCAGACCATCGTCGAGCGCGCGGCACGGCTGCTGGATGCCCCTGGCGGCGGGATGTACCTGTGCGATCCAGACCGGAGGGAGGTCCGTTGCGTGGTTAGCTACAACACCCCGCGTGACTATACCGGGACGGTGCTCAAGTACGGTGAGGGCTTGGCCGGCACGATGGCCGAGACCGGAGAGCCGCTGATCATTGACGACTACCGTACCTGGCCTGGCCGCGCCGCCGTCTACGAGGAGGAGCAACCCTTTACCGCCATACTCAGCGCGCCGATGATCTGGCAGGGCCAGGTAACCGGAGTGATCCACGTGCTGGAGAACGTGGAAATCCGGCGCTTCACGCAAGCCAATTTGGAACTGCTGAGCCTGTTCGCGAACCAGGCGGCCATCGCCATCGAGAACGCTCACCTCTTCGGACAGCTCGAAGAGCGCCGCGTGTATCTCGAAGGGGTATTAGGAGCCGCTCCCGACGCCATCGTTACCCTGGATGCTCGCCATCGGATCGTGGAATGGAACTCAGGCGCAGAGCGGCTGTTCGGATACTCACGGGAGGAGGTGATCGGCCAAAACATTGACCACCTGGTCACCAACCCCGATGTGTTCGAGGAGGCGGTCGAGTTTACGCAGGTAGTCATGGCCGGAATGGAAGTGCCCCCCATAGAGACCGTCCGTTATCGGAAGGATGGCTCTCCCGTGGACGTCCTCTTGGCTGGGTCCCCGATCCTGGTGGGGGACGAGTTCATCGGGGCAGTCGCCGTCTACACCGACATCACCGAGCGGGTGCGGATGGAGGAGACGCTGCGCTCCCTGGCGCTTCTGGACAACCTTACAGACCTGTTCAACCGGCGAGGGTTCTTCACCCTGGCCGAACAGCAGTTAAAGGCGGCCGAGCGAGCGAAGAGGAGAATGGTGCTGCTCTTTACCGACTTTGACGGCCTGAAGCAGATCAACGATACCTTTGGACACTCCGAAGGAGACCGGGCCTTGATCGAAACCGCCGATGTCCTCAGAGAGACATTTCGCGAGTCCGACATCATCGCTCGCATTGGCGGGGACGAGTTCGTGGTTATGGCGATAGAAACCAATGGGTCTCCCGCCGAGGTTCTCATCACTCGTCTGCAAGAGAATTTGAAGGCCCGCAACGCAAGGGAGGATCGCCACTACAAGCTGTCGTTAAGTGTGGGCCTGGCGCGCTACGACCCCGAACACCCCTGTTCCATTGATGAACTGCTGGCCCGGGCGGATAAAGCGATGTACGAGAGGAAACAGGGCGATGACCTCGCGTAGGGCTCGGTCGGAGACCTTCGCCCAACAAACGCGAACCGTTCGGCAAGGTCTCCTGAGGGCGATGTACGAGCGGAAACGGGGCGATATGACATCGAATTTCGAGGATTTACCGAATTCGGCGTCGTGGATTCGGTGAATCCTTTCAATTCGTTGTCATATCCACCAGAGAGCCACCCAGCAACACTCAACAGGGAAACCACCTCAATCGGCCCCCGAAGGTATTTGGAGAAGATTTGGCATGAACGAACTGAATTTATCGGGCCTGCTCTCCCTCGTGGAAGACATACCCAGCTACCGTGAGCTGCTCGGGGGCTTGAAGGCCCAGGATACGGCCTCATGCTCCCTATCCCATCCCTTAACCCTCAGCCTGCTGTCCTCGGCGCGGCCCTACCTCATCGCCGCCCTGCAGCGGGACCTGGACAAGCCATTGGTGGTGGTGACGGCCCGGCCAGAGCAGGCCAGCCAACTCCACAGCCAGTTGCGCCTCTGGTCAGCCAAGCCGGAGGGCGTGCTGCTTTTCCCCGAGCCCAACGCCCTGCCCTACGAACACATCGCCTGGAACATCGAGACCGTCCAGCAACGTATCCGGGTCCTGGCCACGCTGTTACAAGACCTCCAACTTCCAACTTCCAACTTCCAATTGCTCCCCCCCGTCATCATCGCCTCAGCCCGCGCTCTGATGCAGAAAACCATACCCCGGCGCGAATTCCAGGCCGGCGTGCACACCCTGCAGCAGGGCCAACCCATCTCCCTGGAGAAGATGCTGGCCCACTGGGTCTCCCTGGGCTACGAGCCGGCCAGCCTCGTCCAGGAGCCGGGCACCTTCAGCCGACGGGGCGGGATCATTGACGTCTTCCCTCCCCACAGCGCGCAGCCGGTGCGCATCGAGCTGTTCGGGAACGAGATCGAGTCCCTGCGCCTCTTCGAGCCGGACACCCAGCGCTCCCAGGAGAAGGTATCCTCGTTTACCCTGGTTCCAGCCAGTGAAGCCTTGCCCCAACATGGCCCGTTGGCAGCTCAACGAGCAGCGCAGTTGGACCCCTCAGCCTGTCACGAGTCGGCGGCAGCCGAATTCGAGGCCAACCTCGAAGCTCTGAGGGAAGGCCAGCACTTCAAGGGCCTGGAGTTCTACATTCCCCATCTCTACTCCCAGCCGGGGAACCTCATAGATTTCCTGCCTACCGAAGGATTATTGGTTGTTGATGACCTGACCGAGTTGGAAGCAGCTATGGCCGACCTGGAGGCCAGTGCGCTGGAGCTTCAGAAGACCCTGCTCGAAGCAGGCGAATTGCCCAACGGGCTCCCCATCCCCTACTTCACCTGGGACGAGCTGCAAGACGCGCTGTTGGACAGGCATCCCCTGGTGCTGGGATACGATGGCGGGGAGGAACAGCCGTTGAGCCAGCTCTTTACCCCAGGCCCCCGCTACGGCGGGCGGCTCAAGCAGGTGCTGGACGACTGGCGGAGGATGCTCCAGGAGGGTCAGCGGATCGTGGTGGTGAGCCGTCAGGCCCAGCGCCTGGCCGCGCTGTGGGGAGAGCGAGAAGCCTACGTGCAAACCCTAAGGGTCTCGGAGACCCTTAGGGTTTTGCCCCCACCGCGCAGCCTGACCATCGTGCAGGGCACCCTGGCCGAGGGCTGGATTCTGGAAGCTGGAAGTTGGAAGTTGGAAGTTGGAAGAGGGCTGCCAGTAACCAGCAAGCGGCAAGCGGTAACGTGCTGCTTACTAACGGATGCAGAAATTTTTGGCTGGTCGAGGCCCCTGCCCCGTCGTGTGCGCCGACCGCGGGCGGTGACTCCAGAGGCATTTTTCGCCGACATGGCCCCCGACGATTACGTGGTGCACCTCGAGCACGGCATCGGCATCTTCCACGGTCTGGTTGAGCTGACCCTCGACGGGGTGAAACGGGAGTACCTGGAGGTCGAGTACCACGGGGGCGATAAGCTGTTCGTGCCCATTCACCAGGCAGATCGCCTCAGTCGCTACGTGGGGGCGGGCGAGCGTCGTCCCGCCCTCCACCGCCTGGGCGCAGCCCGCTGGGCTCAGGTCAAAGCCCAGGCCAAGCGAGCCGTGGAGGACATCGCGCGGGAGCTCCTGGAGCTCTACGCAGCGCGGGAGATTGTGCCGGGCCACGCCTTTCCCCCCGACCACCCCTGGCAAGCCGAGCTGGAGGCATCCTTCCCCTACATCGAAACCGAGGATCAACTGCGGGCCGTCGAAGAGATCAAGACCGACATGGAGAAACCCAAGCCCATGGACCGGCTCATTTGTGGCGATGTGGGCTACGGCAAGACCGAGGTTGCCCTGAGGGCGGCCTTCAAGGCAGTGATGGGCCACAAGCAGGTTGCCATCCTGGTGCCCACCACCGTACTGGCCCAGCAGCACTACACCACCTTCCAGAAGCGGCTCAAGCCCTTCCCCGTCGAGGTGGAGATGCTCTCCCGCTTCAGATCGCGCCGAGAGCAGGGGGAGATCCTGAGCAAGCTACAGGCGGGGACGATGGACATCGTCATCGGCACCCATCGTCTGATTCAAAAGGACGTGGCCTTCAAAGACCTGGGTTTGCTCATCATAGACGAGGAGCAGCGCTTCGGCGTGACCCACAAGGAAAAACTCAAGCAGATGCGCAAGGAAGTGGACGTCCTCACCCTCACCGCCACCCCCATACCCCGCACCCTCTACATGTCGCTGACGGGCGTGCGGGACATGAGCACCATTGATACCCCGCCCGAAGAGCGGCTCCCCGTAAAGACCCACGTGGGCGAGTACGACGAGACCCTCATCCGCAAGGCCATCCTGCGGGAACTGGACCGGGGCGGCCAGGTCTATTTCGTGCACAACCGCGTGATGAGCATCCGTCAGGTCGCCCAGCGCCTGGAGCGCATAGTTCCCGAAGCCACGCTGGCTATCGCCCACGGCCAGATGCCCGTGGCGAAGCTAGAGCAAGTGATGCTGGATTTCGCAGCGGGCAAAACAGACATCCTGGTCTGCACCTCCATCATCAAGAGCGGTCTCGACATCCCCAACGTCAACACCCTGATCATCAACCGCGCCAATATGTTCGGGCTGGCCGATCTCTACCAGTTGCGCGGCCGGGTTGGGCGGGGCGCTCGTCGGGCCTACGCCTACTTCCTATACGACCATCCCCACCGCTTGACCGACACAGCCCGCCAGCGCCTGCAGACCATCCTGGAGGCCAGCGAGTTGGGAGCCGGATTCGGCATAGCCATGCGCGATCTGGAGATTCGCGGAGCCGGTGACTTGCTTGGCACCCGGCAGCACGGCCACATTGCCGCCGTGGGCTTCGACCTCTACTGTCGCCTCCTGGCCCAGGCGGTGCAGAACCTTAAAGAGGAGCCTGAAGGAGAGGCCCCTTCACCCCTATCAGCCCCACTTGCGCCCTCCATCTCCATTGACTTGCCCCTGCCTGCCTTCATACCCAGGGACTACGTGCCCCATCCCCCCCTGCGTCTGCGGCTCTACCGCCGCATGGCGGGCCTGGTCTCGCTGGACGATATCGAGGACATGGAGCAAGAGCTGCAGGACCGCTTCGGCAACCTGCCTGAAGCTACCGCCAATCTGCTCTACCAACTGCGCCTCAAGTCGCTGGCTCTTAGAGCCGAGGTGCGAGGTATCTCCGTTCGAGAGGGACAAATCGTCATCAGTACCGACAGGGATTTGGAGCGCGAGCAACTGAGGAGACGCCTGAGCAAGCGAGTCCAGGTTAGCCGGCGCTGGCTCCGGCTGCCGCTTCGTCAGAGCGAAAGTGTTTGGCGGAGGGAGTTGGTGGAGGTGCTGGAGGTGATGGGGCGGGTTCGAGGCCTGTAGACCGCCGAATGAATTCGACGTCTGAAACTGAAAAAGCCCCTCAGGGCTTGATTCTAGCGCCTGAGGGCGCTTTTCAACTTCAGCCAGGGATTTCTAGTCCCTGGCCTTCTGTGGGATTCGTGGGATATTCGTGGGATATTTGTGGGATATGTGGGATACCTGTGGGTTATTTCCTCGTTGCCTCATTCCTCATCGCCTCGTCCCCTCGTTCCTCGTTCACTTAAAAATGTAATAAGTAGCCCGCTTCCTGCCTATCTTCAGCAGCACGTTCTTGCTCACCAGGTCGGCCAGGTCTCGGCGGATGGTCTCGGAGCTGACATCGGGGCAGAGTTCCTGGTACTGGCGGTTGGTGATGCGCTCTTTTTCAAGCAGGTGGGTCAGGGCTTTCTCCTGGCGCTGGTTCAAGTCCAGGTGGGACCAGCGCCCCCGGTCTATTTCCTCGCTTACCAGCCCCTCCCCATGCCCGTAGAGGATGACGCGGAATCCGCCCGCCGTCTCCTGAAAACGCGGGGCCGGCAGTCCGTAATCCCGCATCAATTTGATCATGCGGTCTATGCCGTAGCCCAGGTGCTCGATGAAGCCCATGTCGGCCAACACCTGGACGATGACCTCGTTGCGGGAGAACCGCTCCTCGACGATGTTATCCACTGTCACGTGGCCTGGCAGGCGGCCTGGGCTGTAGAACTCGATGCGGTCGCTGAACATGAAGATGCGTATCTCGTCGCCGCGAATGCTGTAATCGCGGTGGGCCACGGCGTTGACGATGGCCTCGCGCACGGCTTTGACGGGATACTCTACCCGCTCCTCCCTCTCCAGGCTCACCAGCCGAACCCCGCGCTTCATGTTACTGGCCAAAAATGCCTCAGCGCGGCGGATCTGGTCGGGCAAAGTTCCCCTGACGTCCTCTCGCACGAACTCGTCGCTCATCTCCCGCCCAACGTAGCGAACCACGATAATCTCACTGGACTTCACGAAACGCTCAGGCTGGATGCCGAACAGAAGTACGCCGGCGTTGGTGGGCCGATATCCCCCCCTCTTTCCCCCCCCACTTTTGGGGGGAGGAAGGGGGGGCGTCACCAGGCAACCGCGATTGTGCAGGGCCTCCTCAGTCGTAGCCGCGATCAGCCCCTCCAGCAAGGCCAGGTATCTCTCCGCCTTGTCCCAATCAATGTCGTCGAGCGTGGCACCGGGCGGGACGAGGGATTCGAAGCTCACCTCACCCCGTTCGATGATCAGCCGGCGCAGCCTTCGAGGAGCCAGGGGCTTGTTCTGAGCGCCAACGCGGATCAGGTACTTTCCCCGCAAGCTGTAGACGTGGGGCAGCCCTGGCGGGACGGTGATGACCAGGACGTCCTCGTCATCTACGGTCACGATCTCTGGCAAGGGGATGATGAGGGGGGGATCGGTCAGAAAAGCGGCCTCCAGAGCCTTGTCGCGAGCCGCCTCGGCGTCCTTCAGCCCCAGCGGCCTACCCGACTTAGGGCCAATGCCCACCAGAACCACGCCGCCGCTGGCGTTGGCCAGGGCCACGAGCGATTCTGCCAACGTGCGAGCAGAAGCCCGCTCGGTCTTCAATTCTATTTCCTGTCCCTGGCCCTGCTGCAACAGGGATAATATCTCATCTCCAGTCAAGCTTGTCCCTCCTTAATCACGTGTGATGGTCTGCACAGCAGATGGCATCTGAACTCGCAGCCACCTGGTAAGGTAGAAAATGGTAAAGATGGTGGATAACGCCAGCAGAGACAGGAAGGCCATCAAAGCCAAGATGGCCAAACTCCCCAGAGCCAGGCCGATTTCATCGGGCGGCGAGGAGGTGAGGGAGAAAGAGACCACGAGCATGCCAGAAGCGGCGATGTTCCAGAGGGAGTGGAGGCTGACGCTGGCGGCGTAAGCGCCCAGGAGGCGCCAGGGGCGTCGGGTGGCGAAGAAGTAATACCAGCCCAGGCCCATCAGCCCGCCCCCCAGGCAGTGCATGGCCGTAGCCCCAACGCGCAATGTCGCTACCCCGGCCCAGCCCTCCAAAGAGGCGGCTCCATTAAAAAGCGACTCGGACAGAGCGAAGCCAGCCCCGCCAGTCAGGCCCCAGAGGAACGCCTGGGCCTTGCTGGGCCGGCGATAGCCCATGAGGACCACGCCCAGGGGCTTGAACATCTCTTCCACCATTGGAGCGATGACAAGCACGATCAAACCCAAGACGATAAGGATCGGCGGGGATAGCAGAGGGCTGTAAAGGTTTTCGGGGTTCTGAAGCCAGCGGGGATCTTGCAAATAGACCGATAGTTCCTGTACCCAAGCGTCGCCGCCCGGCATCAGCGCCGCCAGGGCGAACACGACCACCATCATGAGCAAGCCAAACACAGCCTCCAACCCGAAAGCCCCGAAGGTAGCCAGAAAAGCGCCACTGGCCAGTTGAAGCACCACCTCCCGCCAGCGGGTATCGCTCTCCGCCAGGCTACGGCCAACGAAGGCCAGGAAGAACAGCGGGGGCAGGACGGCGGCCAAGACGTAGAAAGGGGGAAAGGTCAGCGCGGGCACGACGTCAAGGGTGAGGACTACCTGGCCGAGGATCACAGCCACGACGAAGACAGCAACCAGCACCCGCGCCGGCCGAGGGCGGAACAGTCGCGAGGGGCGGCCCCGCAGCGAGCTCACACCCTGCCAGGCCAGGGGAAGTCCCAGCCCCAGACCCAGGGCGACGAAGGAAGCGCCCATGGTTGCCCTCGCCAGGTCAATCTCCCCTTCTCTGATGAGCGAGGGGATGAAATACAACGCTCCTGCCAGCAGGCCCAGGAGGGCGATGCTAAAGCCGGTGATAGCAACGATGATTTTGGCGAATCTGAGCACTGGTCACCTCCTTTCCTTGCCCGATAATCATACCTTTTTTGCGCAAAATGTCAACCACTACAACGGATTTGGAAATAAACGGATTGAGAGCATGGACTTGTTCCTCATTGCCTCATTGACTCGTTCCTCGTCACTCATTGACTCATTAACTCCCTCAAAATCACCACCGCTGCCTCTTTATCTAAAGGCTCGTTGTTGTTGCCGCACTTGGGGCTGTGGACGCAGGAGGGGCAGCCAGCTTCACATGGGCACTCCTCAATGGCCGACAGGGTGGCCCGCCAAAGCTCCTCCAGGATGTCGAACCCTTTCTCGGCGATGCCCACCCCGCCGGGGAAGGCGTCGTAGATGAAGATCTGTGCCCTGCCGGTATCGGGGTGGCTGGGGGTGGAGAGGCCGCCGATGTCCAGTCGGTCGCACATGGCGAAGAGGGGCAGTATGCCGATGGCGGCGTGCTCCAGGGCGTGCAGGCCGCCGTGGAAGTGCAGCCCTCGGCCAGCCACGCGGCGAGCCAGCTTCGGGGGCACCTCGAACCAGAGGGCCTTGGTCTCGTAAGACTGAGGCGGCAGGTCCAGGTACTCCACGCTCAAGACGGCCTCGCTGAATTGCCGCTTGCGAGCGTAGCCGATGACCTGCTGGGTAACCCGCACCTGGCCGAAGAAGGCGGCGGTTTTGGGGAACCGCTTGTGCTTAAAGGAGCGCACGATGCTCACGTCGTTGAGCTCGCGGGGCTGGGTGTAGTAGTCCACGTCCACCGGCCGCAGGTAGGCCACCTGAGCCTGCAAGTCCAGGTTGGTGACCAGGTAGGATTCCCCCTGGTGCAGATAGATGGCGCCGGGGTGGACCCGGTAGAGAGCCGAAGAGCCCTCGATCTCCTCCAGAGTCTGGTACCCCTGAGACTCATCCAGGAGGGCGAACCGGGAACCCGAGATGGAGCGCAGGTTCACCTCCTGGGCCGGGTAGCTCCAGCCGATGTTGTACCAGCGCTCGCTCCGATAGATCAAGACACCCCTTCGCTCCAGGCTGATCATCGCTTCCACGAAGCCGGGGCCGAAAAGGAACTCGTCGTCGTTGATGAGGGGCAGCTCGTGGGCGGCGCAGGGGAGGTGCTTCTCCAGGATGTAGACGTTGTCGGGGGCGATGAGGGCGTGCTCGTGGCCCCGTCCAAAGAGAGCTCCAGGGTGGCGCATGAAGTACTGATCCAGCGGGTTGTCCAGGCCGATGAGCACCGACAGGGACTCCCGCACGCCCCTCCCGGCCCGTCCGGCCTGCTGCCAGGTGCTGGCAATGGTGCCAGGGTAGCCCACCAGGACGGTGGCGTCCAGGCTGCCCACGTCCACCCCTAGCTCCAGCGCGCTGGTAGCCGCAACCCCCAGCAACTGGCCGCTGAAAAGCTCCCGCTCGATCTGGCGGCGCTCTTCAGGGAGGTAGCCCGCCCGGTAGGACTTGATGAGCGGGACGAGATTGGGGTCCTTTTCCTTCAGAATTCCGCGGGCATAGCGGAGGATGAGCTCAGCCACCTTGCGGGCTCTGGTGAAGGTGATATTGCGCACGCCCTGACGAGCCATCTCCACAAAGAGGTCGGTGGCCTCGGAGTTGGCGCTGCGGCGGCTGGTCCTGGCCCGGTCGAGGAAGGGCGGGTTCCAGAGAACGAAGTCCTTGGCCCCGCTGGGAGAGCCGTCGTCGTCCACCACCAGGGCGGAGACACCGATCAGTCGCTCGATGTGCTCGCCTGGGTTGGCTATGGTCGCTGAGCAGCAGATGAACTGGGGCTTGGCACCGTAGAAGTCGCAAACGCGGCGCAGCCGGCGGAGGACGCAGGCCACCTGGGAGCCGAACACCCCTCGGTAGACGTGGGCCTCGTCAATGACCACGTACTTGAGGTTGGCGAAGAAGTGGGCCCAGAGGGTGTGGTTGGGTAGGATGCCCAGGTGTAGCATGTCAGGGTTGGTGAGGATGATGGCAGACTCCTTGCGCCGACGAGAGCGCGTTGATCGAGGTGTATCGCCGTCGTAAGTGCCGAACTTCACCTCTCGCAAGCTGGGCTGCGTCCTGAGCTTGTTGAAGGGCCTGGTCAGTTCCCGCAAAGAGCGCAGTTGATCTTGGGCCAGGGCCTTGGTGGGAAAGAGATAGAGAGCGCGAGATCGCCAATCGCCGATGACGGACTCCAGCACGGGCACATTGTAGCAAAGGGTCTTGCCGCTGGCCGTGGCGGTGGCCACCACCACGTTCTGGCCGGCTCGGGCAGCGTTGATGGCCTGAGCCTGGTGAATATAGAGCTTCTCCGCCCCCGCTCGTTTGAGGGCATCTCGCAAAGGGCGCGGCAATGGCCTGTCCAACCGCCCATAGCGTGCCCGCCTGGGCGGGATGTGCTGCGTATGGGCGATCTGGCCCTTGTAGAATCGCTGTCGCTTGAGGTGCTTGATGAAATCCTTGATTCTCATGGACAATATTGTACCACGAAAGGACGGAAAAAGCGACTGGACACAGAAGATACCGAGGCAACCCTCAGAGTTTATAAATTCTTTTTTATTTAATTTGACTTTTTTCTTTTTTTCCTTATAATCATGTTCAGGAGGTGATAGTAATGAAGCTAATTTCTATCCCCAGAGAATTGAACACGAGACTAAAGCTTCTTGCCGTGGAAAAGGACATGTTCCTGCAAGATCTAACAGCGCAGCTTCTTCGGAGGGTCTTGAAGCACCAGGAGCTCCTGGGGCTTCTGGATCCCCAGGAGCGCTTGGGGACTCACGTGCCCAAGGATGGAATCTGGGTCCCCGATGCACTGAGCAAGAAACTAAGTCTTCTTAAAGTGGAAAAGGGCATGACCAAGCAAGCTCTAACAACGCAGCTTCTTCGGATTGGCCTGAGGCTCGACGCTGGTCAGCTCTAAATCTCTTTGACGCCAACAATTGACCTGCTACCCCACGATGATGAACCGCTGCGCAAGCCTGGCGCTCCCAAACTGTTGATAGCACCGCGATTTTGTGATATGCTGTGATCGGTTTCGCCTACAAGCCTGGTGAAAGGAGAAGGAACTATGGCGGTTACACAAGTCAAACTGGTATTGATCGGAGTGGGCAACATCGGGCGGCGTTTCCTGGAGATACTCGCTCGCAAGGGGGACACCCTGCACGCCCGATATGGCCTGGAGTTGGTCTTGGTCGGGGTGGCGGACAGCTCCGGCGCGGCGCTGGCTGCCGACCGGACTTCGTCGAACTCAGTCGAGACGCTAGACCTGCTACAGGTGATCCATCTGAAGCAGGAGGACCGGGGAGTGGCCGCCTATCCACTGCTCGGCAGGCCCGGCATGGGGGCTTTGGAGCTGGTACGGCAGGCCCAAGCCGATGTCCTGATGGAGGCCTCGCCCACCAACCTACGGGATGGGCAGCCGGGGCTTGGCTGCATGGAGGAGGCGTTGCGGCGGGGGATGCACGTGGTGACGGTCAACAAGGGGCCCCTGGTGTTGGCCTATTCGCGGCTCGTCAAGCTGGCGGCGGAGAGAGGGGTCAGGTTGGCCTTCAGCGGCGCGGTGGCGGGGGGACTGCCCACGGTCAACATTGGGCGAAGAGACCTGGCCGGGTCCGATATCCTGCAGTTGGAGGGCATCCTGAACCTGACCACCAACTACATCCTGACCCAGATGGCGGAGAAGGGCAAGCCTTACGCGGAGGCCCTGGCCGAAGCCCAGGCGCAGGGCCACGCCGAGGCCGATCCCAGTCTGGACGTGGAGGGCTGGGACGCGGCCAACAAACTGGTGATCCTGGCCCAGAGCGTGCTCGGCCAGGCAGCTAGCCTGGAAGATGTGGAGGTGGAAGGCATCACCGGCATCGGCCATGAGGAACTGAAGCAGGCGGCGGCCAGCGGTAAGGTCATCAAGCTGATAGCGAAGGCAGAGGGAGAGGACGGCGGCTATCGCCTGAGCGTGCGACCCACCTGGCTGGAATTGTCTCATCCTCTGGCCCGCCTCACAGCCCACCAGATGGGCATCGTCTACCACACCGACATCAACGGCACCATCACCGCCGTCATTGACGAAGAGGATCCCATGCCTACGGCAGCGGCCATGCTCCGGGACCTGATCAACATTTATGAGTAACGAGTCAATGGGTAACGAGGTGACGAGGAACGCGATGATCAGCTAGGGAATATCTTGTCTAGCACCTCCGGGGCATATCGTCTGACCATGTCCTGGGTGATGGCGCCGGCTTGGCAGATTTCTTGGTAGAGCTGGCCGCCGCGCCTCACGGTGCGCTCCTGGGTCTCAACGTCCAAAGCAATGAGGCCAAAGCGCAGAGTCCAACCCTCGGCCCACTCGAAGTTGTCCACCAGCGACCAGTGAAAGTAGCCCTTGACGAGAACGCCTTCCTCAATGGCTCGATGCATGGCCGCCAGGTGGGTCAAGAGGAAGCGCGGACGCTGGTCGTCGTCTTCGTCGGGAAGGCCGTTCTCGGTGATGTAGATGGGTTTGCCGTAGGCGGCCATCCGCTTGAGCAGACGGTAGAGCCCCTCAGGATACACTTCGCCGTAGCCGCCGTCGCTCATCTCCGCCCCCTCGGCGTAGAAGCGGCGGCCGAAGAGCTCGCCGAAAAAGCTCGCGTCGAAGGCACGATTGTGGACATGGATGCCTATCGCCGGCAGGTTGAGGGCGTGGTCTAACCTGGCTTCCCGTGCAAAAAGCGAAAGGCCACGAAAGTAGTTTCCGTCTTTCCTGGCCTTTCGCGTGAAAAGTAGATTGCCCAGTCGAGATCACTAAACGCCTACCTTAACCGCAGGCCGTCCAGTAGCTGGGCTATGTTCTCCCCGCAATCCGTTCACCCAACTGGTATCAGACCTGAAAGGTTTTGAAAGCTGGTCAGATATCCGCCTCCCTACCAGCACGGATCCATCCACGCATCCAGGTTGAGCCTCTTCTTCATCGAGCTGAAATCGTGCGTGTTGCTCCACGGGCAGAAAGCGCCGGTGGACTCGTCATACTCGACGTGCATGACCGCCTTGCCGGCGTCAATGAATGGCAGCAGCACGTCACACTCGTTATAGTTGTAGCACTCCTCGTTGAGCGCCCAGTCAAAGTAGGGCTCCAGGTCAACCACCTGCCCGAGATCGTTCTTCAGACCGAGCGACAAACCGCGCTGGTGGGCCGCGTTTGCCAGGAAAACGTTGTAGGCGATTTGGTCATCGTACGTGATGTTGAAGCCGCTGTTGTTGTCGTAGCCGTCCACGTTGTCTGGCTCAACGCCATCGAAGCCCTTCTGAACAGCCAGGTCCATCCTGGCCTCCATGATCGGGCCGAGGACGTCGAGCTGGCGAACGTCCAGCCACTTCTCGCCAGGCCAGCCGTTGTTGTCGCCCTTCACTGAGGCTGGAAAGTCGTCGGCGTCTGGCCGCCAGTTTTCCCAGGAGCCTGCACTGAAGTAGGCGATGACCACGCGGCCTTGCGCGTGCAGTGAGGCCACGACGCTGGCATCGTTGTCGAACAGGTCAATGTCGTACATGACCACGTCGTACGACTGGTCAACCGGCAGGTCGGTAAACTGCAACTGCCAGGGGGTTAGGCCCGATGGCTGCCAGATTGTGCAGTCGTAGCACTCACCGCCACATTCGCACCTCCAGCGACTGGCTATGGCCATGATGTCCTCGAGGTCAATGTCACAGTCACGATCGAAGTCGTACATAGCTTCGTAGCACTCATCATCACATTCGCAGCTCCAGCGGCTGGCTAACTTCATGATGTCCACGATGTTAACGACGCAGTCGTCGTTGATGTCGTAGGGGCAACCATAGCACTTGTCCCCGCATTCGCAGGGCCGCTCGCTTGCCGCCTGCACGATGTCGGCAACGCTGACCGAGCCGCTGCCAATCAGAACGACGAGGCATAGCAAGAGGACGAGAAGAAAGAGGTTGAGAAGCCTTTTCATGAGAGATCATCTCCCAATTTAGGGCCTTGAAAAACCGATAGTAGCTCTACACAGGTATGCTGGTGTTAGCCAGCACGTAGGCCAGTCCCAGCGCCAGGGCATTGGTGGAGACGTGCATCAAAATGGCGGGCCAAATGGAGTCGCTGCGATAGTAAATATAAGCAAAGATGTAGCCCAGGATGAAAATGGGGATCATGGCGGTCGGCGTTACGTGGATCACGGCAAACAGGGCCGAACTGATCAAGGCCGCCTTCTTCCAGTCGTATCGCTGGCGCAAGCCGGCGAAGACGAACCCTCTGAAGAACACTTCCTCTACCACCGGAGCAACGATCACTCCCCCCGCCAGTAGCCACCAGGGGGAAGATAGCTCGGCGAAAATGGGAACCAGATCAACTTGCATCCGCAAACCGAAAAGGGCCAGAAAAAGGCTGTAGAAGAGGTTAAATGCGAAGGAAAGGATCATCAGGCCACACCCCAGGCCGACCATCCTTCCCCTGAAACTTCGCAGGCCCAAAGCCTTCCACCCGACCTTGTATTTCCTCACCGTCAACCACCAGACCGGTACCAACAGCAGCAGCTCCGCCAAACTGATCATCAATCCCACATCCACGTCTAGCGAAAGGAGGCTAACCACGACCGAGGCCGCAACAGAAATGACCAGCCACAGCACCAGGGCAGCCAGCCCTAGCCAGACATCGCGGGTGGTCCAGGGGACGGAGTGAGGTTGGGGTTGTTCGATTTGCATAGGGTTCTCCTCTCGCAATACCGCTACTGCCTAAACTCAGTAGATCACGATCGCTCGGGGTTGGAAAGAGGTGCTCAGACGCCCAACACGGTTGCCAGCACGTAGCCCACCGCTAGCAGCGCATCGGTGGCCAGGATGGTTATCACGTTGGCGCCCAGGGCGGGGATGAGCTGTGGGATGTCGTCGTAGTGCTGCAGCGCGCCCTGGATGGCTTTCCTCGCCAGGGGTATCGTCAGAAGAGCGACCAGCGCGGGCCAGGGCATGAGCCTGAAAACCACTCCCAGCACGATGCTGAGGTAGGTGCACGCGAGCAGAATGGTGTACAGCCAGGCCGCCCTGCTCCTCCCCAGGACCATCACCAGGTTGCGTCTCCCGACCTGCCTATCGGCCTCCAGGTCGGGGAACTCGTTGAGGAGCAGGAGGTTGGCAGTGAGGAACCCCGGCGCCAGCGAGGCCACGATCACTTCCCAGGTATATTGCCCCGTTTGCACGAAGTAGGCCCCCAGCACCACCAGCGAGCCCAGCCCCAAACCGGCCGCCACTTCACCGATCCGCCAGCGAGAGATGTACGGCGTGTAGAAGTAAGCGAACAGCCCTCCCAACACGATCACCGGCAGCAGCCCCCAGCCCTGGACGATGACGAAATAGACTCCGATCACCGCGTCTATGAAGAGGCAGGCTACTCCCAGCAGATAGGCCCTCCGAGGCTCAATCAGGCCGGCGGTCAGCATGCCGCTCCCCCCGCTGAAGGGCGTCTTCTGTGTTTCAAAATCCAGCCCGCTCTTGTGGTCAAAGTACTCGTTGAACACGTTGACGCCTACGTGCGCCAGGATCGCTCCCACCCAGGATAGCAAGAAATACCCTAAGTTGAAGCTCCCATCGTGCCAGGCGATGGCCGTTCCGATGGGGGCCAGCACCAGGCTCAGCGCCAGAAATGGCCCTCTGATTTCCAGGAACCAGGCCTTGAGGGATCCCGGCGCAAGATCCATGGATGTCGTTTGTTCGCTCATTTAAGTCTCCTTCTGTGTAAGATTCAGAAACCAGGTTTTTGCCAAAAACCTGGTTTCTCCCAAAATCGGGCCATCAATCCGCATCGGGCGGCACGGGGCGACGGTCCCGCTTGGTCTCGCCGCGACGGCGTTTCTCCCCTAGCCGCCGTTCGCGAGCCGCCCGTGTGGGACGGGTGGGCCGCCGCCTTTTGGGAACGTGCAGCGCGTCACGCATCAGCTCTTGAAAGCGTTCCACCACCTCCTCTCGGTTGCGGAGTTGGCTGCGGGTCTCCTGAGAGACCAGGTGCAAGACGCCCTCCTGGTCAATGCGCGACTTCAGCTTGCTGAGCACCCGCCGCCGCTGCACCTCGTCAAGGCTGGGCGAGCTGGTCACGTCGAACAGCAGCTCCACCTGGGTGGCGGAGCGATTGACGTGCTGCCCGCCAGGCCCGCTGCTGCGGGCGAAGCGGAAGCGTAGCTCGGATATGGGGATTGATACGGTGTCTGTGATGCGCACGAGGCTATCGTCCATGACTGACAAAACTCCTGGAATCACGGAAGCACGGAGACCATGAAAACACGGAAACGCCCCTTCCGTGCCCTCCGCCTTTCCGTGTTTCCGTGATCCAAACCCTTCTCTGCATCATCCCGGTCTCTTCCCCCGTCAACCCACGCAACTAATACACCAGCGCGTCAATCTGCGCAGCGGATGGAAAACGGATAAGCAGATAGCCGCCGCCCTCTCATCCGTTTATCCGCTTCTATCCGTTGCCTCCGCCAGCCTACACAGTCGGACAGTCTGACAAGAGATAGTATAATACAAAAACCCTCCCACGTCAACCGGACTTGCACAATCTCGGAAGTGGGTGTATAATTTCCCCTGTCGCTGGCAAGCGACTTTTTAGATTGAGTTTCCGGAGGAAGAAGCAATATGATTGAAGTTACCGACGTAAGCAAATCGTATGGCTCGACCCAGGCGCTCAGAGGGGTCTCTTTTCGTGTCGAGAGCGGAGAGATCATCGGTCTGCTGGGCCCCAACGGGGCGGGCAAGACGACGATGATGAGGGTGCTGACCGGCTTCCTGCAGCCAGACGAGGGGCAGGCGACGGTGGACGGCCTGGACGTGCTGACCGACACTCTGGAGGTGCAGAAGCGGATCGGCTATCTGCCGGAGAACGCGCCCCTCTACCCTGAGTTGTCGGTGCAGGCGTATCTCAAGATGATGGCTGACCTACGCCAGATTCCGGCGGCAGAACAGCCGGCACGCCTCTCCGAAGCCGTCCGCGCCACGGCTTTGGTAGACCACCTCACCCGCACCATTGGCGAACTCAGCAGAGGGTACCGCCAGCGGGTCGGGCTGGCCCAGGCCATTCTGCACCAGCCGAAATTGCTAATTTTTGATGAGCCCACTGCCAGCCTGGACCCCACCCAGATCGTCGAGGTGCGGCGCTTGATCCGACGGCTGGCCAGCCGCAGCACCGTTCTCCTCTCCACTCACATCCTCTCTGAGGTGGAGGCCACCTGCGACCGGGTGATCATCCTGCTGAATGGCGAGGTCAAGGCCGACGCCCGCCTGGCAGACCTGGCGGCCACGACCGATGCTGTTCTGGTGCTGGCTAAAGGCGCGCCCAACGCCACCGGCGATCTGAAGGCCCTGGCTGGAGTCGAGACCGTCGAGGCTTATCCCACGCCCGACGGACAGGAATACCGGGTTCGGGGCGCCGAAGGGGTGGACATTCGCTCGTCAATCTACGAATTGGCCCGCAAGAAGAACTGGCCCCTGCGAGAACTGCGCCGTGACGCTCGCACCCTCGAAACCGTGTTTAACGAGCTGACCACGGCGGCGAACGCATCGCAAGAAGAAGGAGGCGAGGCATGAAAGAGTCATGGAAGCAATCATTGGCCATAGCGCGCAAAGAGCTGGGCGCGTACTTCGGCTCCCCCATGGCGCTGATTTTCGTCGGAGCCTTCCTGGTGGTGACCCTGTTTTCGTTCTTCTGGGCGGAGACCTTCTTCGCCCGCAACATCGCCGACGTCCGCCCGCTGTTTCGCTGGATGCCGGTGCTGATGATCTTCCTGGTGGCCGCGCTG
>SDBU01002654.1_pt1 | contig 23555 bp, 42 predicted proteins | sample 2277071 | NCBI WGS metagenome assembly SDBU01 (sample SAMN10397929, study PRJNA504765) | marine sediment metagenome | isolation source: marine sediment core GS08_GC12, 126 cmbsf | place: Arctic Ocean: Gakkel Ridge, Loki's castle | collected 2008 | reverse complement strand
CAAATTCCTAAGCTGCTTGCTTAATGCGTCCCCCACATCAGTTTTTATACTATCAAGCTTTTCCGCAATTGTCAAGACCTCACCTTTTTCAAAGAGTTCTTTCAACTCGGTGGCCAGCTTTGCCTCGCCAGCGTCTTCGAGAGCAGCTAGGTAGTAGCTCGAGAGTGGTGCGATTAAACATGGCGGGCATCCCTCCTCGTTAGCAACTTTATCATCTACCCAGGTAGCTACCGGTTTGACTTTAATCGTACAGTGAAAAACTTCTACCATTAATCTATCCTTTACTCTCATGTAATATTAGTGTTAGTGTGGCTATATTAGGCTCGGTAAGATGCTCAAGTTCTGTTTTCATATATTCGGTTGGCTCTGTTTCCCCCATACTTTCAGCTAGGAGTGATAGGGCTTTTTGCTTGTCGCCTGCCTTTAGAGCATCCCGACTTTCTATGTACTTCTTGAGGGGTTCGGTATTTACCATTTACGACCTTCAGCTTGTTTAGATAAAATAGCGATTGATTCTAAAGCTTTCATTTGCTTCGGGTCCATTTGAGCTATAGACGCTTGAGCAGATGTAATGCGTTGCTTTGCCGGTGCCCCTCCGGAGCATTTCTTTAAAGCGTCTCCGAATACCTTCCCCCTGTTCTCCTGGGTGAGTGTGCTAACATCTATACTTTCGACTACACAAGTAGTAATAGCGTCTAGGTCTCTAAGGGTGCAGATCTTTTTACCCTTTGGCTTTTTAGGTGGTTTCGGGTTTGCAACTGCCTCAGCACAAAGACGTTTGGCTTCGTCATAAGGGGTATCCTTACTGCATTGTTTCGCAATAGTGCAGAATTCTATTTTTCTATCCTCTTTAGATAGACCTTTTAACCTTCCGCCCCCCATATGCTGGGACATACAAGATCTATATTCTTCTTGTTTCATCTTTTATTTTCCCTACTATAGCATCATCTGATAGTGAATTTAGTTCTCTTTCCCAAAGAATGATACAACGAAACCCGAAAGAATTAAAAGCCATAATGCGCCCCAATTCCGTCGCTTTCCAAGTTCGTGCTCCTTGCCCATGCCAATAATCACCGAAGACTTCTATAACTACCTTCTCTCCATTGCAATTAACAAAGTCCGGACTATAACCATGGAGTAGGAAGCTACCGTCCCCCGTGTACTTGAAAGGTAAATAATTCTGCCTTTATCTAACTGGATTGGTGGTCTCCCAGCTCTATCCACTCTTTTTCTCCAGCTTTTTATCTATCTTGTTTACGATTAAAAAGCCAATGCCAAGACCAATACCAGCAAAAACAGCCTTTAGTATTGTTCTCCCGGCTGATTGGGGGTTTTCATCTTGGGCAAGTCGTCTGTTCATTTCTCATCCAAGGGGTCTCTTTGATATCATAAAAGCCAGTAGCCCGATGAAGGCAAAAGTGAACACTAGCGGGGCAACAGGAACCGGCTCGGCCTGCGATATTGGATTGCCACTTGGTGCCTCCTCCTCTTCATCTTCCTGCCTTATTCTTGATAAAACCGTATTATTCCTCCTCTACTGTGGTCTCCGGTTCAGTTATCATTGCTTCCTCTTTCACAAACTCACCGGTGTCCAGACCGCACCTTTCCATCATTCCTTTTATAGTACCTCGTTGCTCAGTCATTCTCTCTATTACCACATCACCCAGCCCTTTGAATTCCGGGTACCTCTCCTGGAACTTTTCAGTTCCCAGGAGGTTCTTCATCCCCCCTAGTAAATTGAGAACCTCCATTTGACATAGTAAGTCATCTATGTCGCATTTCGGTTTTTGCTCTTCGGCCATAATTAAATCTCCTCTTCTAGTTTCTCTATTGCCTCCTTGGACATCCTTGCCTTTTCCTCAGTCGTCATGTTCTTTAGTCGTTGTTTGAACCAATTTCTGTTAAGTTTCTTATAGAAGGATGAGGTATCAGCGGCAAGTTGCTCAAGTTGCTTAATGCTGGTAAAGCCCTCGAGGGAGTGCCTTAGCTTGCGGCTCTGTCTAAGAGCATCTTCAGCCAGCTCTTTTTCCCAGGGAGGTAAAGCCTGTATGTTTTCTGGGGCTAGATCAACCCTTTCTAAGGCATTTTGCTCTGCTTGGATTTTAGCAACCCTATCTAGTACTTCATTGCTGGTTATGCCTTCTTCCTTGAACCTTGCTATTTCGTTAAGCAATCCGGTACTGGTACTGAAATGCCCTAGAGCGCAGGGGATACAGGCTACAGCCACGCTTTTAGTTACCCTTGCTGGGTCCTGAACAATACTTGCTGCCTCCCCTTTTTCAGTAACAGTAGGGGTCTTGGCTACTTCGAGGGGGTGTTCCTCTACATCTACCACTTCCACTGGTCGCATCGGCTCCCGTCTCTTGGGGAGTCGGGTCCTGATAAGCTCGGTGATGAGCTTACCCCCCTCCTGACAGATTAGAGCTATCGTTTGCCTATCCATAAAGCACCTCTACTTTCTAGTAATAACACATCACTTTGCCATTGTCAAGTTACCGGGGGGCTTGACAGCCTATCTTCTTTGTGGTAGTAATAAAGAAAGGCAGGAAACTATAGTCCTTTTACTACCTTTCAGAGGAGTCTTTAAGGGTAGTAATGCAGGGTAGGAATACGGAGGGAGAAGTTTCATGGCAGAAACGAGAAGAGAATTAGCTTTTGCACTCTTTGACCAAGAGAAAAGGCCAAGCGCTCCTGAGGTGAAGGCTCTGGGGCTCAAACCCAAGACTCGTTATAACTACTTCCAAGAGTGGAAGAAGCTGAGAGAAACTCCCTCTGATGAACAAAAAGGTAGTGATAGCGAGGGTAAAGGTAGTCCTCTCGAGCTTAAAAAGGTACCTGGCAGGGCACTAGAGGTCGGGAAGATAACCATTACCTCGGAGAATTGGGCCTTCAGCCAGTACGGGGCTATCCTTATCCTGGATACCTACCACCAAGCCAAGAGAGACATAAACTATGGTGGTACCGTAGGTGATTTTTTATGCGATATAACCGAGTTTTATCGTCGATTAGTAAACTACAAGGAGGTGGACCATGGTAAACCCAGTGAAGGGGAACGAGGCTCTGAAGAGGATGGCGGGCCAAGCGCTAAACCCCTCCGAGAACCCGTTGAAGTCTGAGGCCACAGACCCACTGGAGGCAGCACAGCAGTTCACAAGGCAAATGGCGGCAAATGCTTTGATTGAGGACCAATTGATAAAGTCCAAGGCAGGGGCGTCTAAGGCTCTGTCTGAGGCGGAGGAGGCAAAGGTCAAGGCAGAGAGGGCTAGAACAGGAGGGGGGGGTGAAAGCCAAGACAGCCCGCTGAAAGTCAAAGGAAGCGTGGATTTAGGTACTTTCAATTACCAGGATCTACTTAAGCAGCAATCGGATGATCTGAAAGAGCTGAAGAGGGAAGCCGACGAGCAGGCATCCACCCAGGCATCTATCAGTAATGACCTCAGGGAAAGACTCCACGCCAAGGAGATGGAGGTGCTGACGACCAGTTTTGGTTCTCAGATGCAGGCTCTCAAGGAAATGGTTGCGGTCAATGCCTCGAGAGGGAGCTTTATGGACCAGTATAATGGCGTGATGGACATGGCCAAGACCATTGGTTTTAGTCAGCCACAGCTTGCCGGCGATGTTACCAGCCAAATATCGCTAGAGAAAATGAAGTTTGAGCAGAATATAGAACTAAAGAGAATGGCTAGGGATGACAAGCGATCTGACCGTGAGTTTCAGCGACAATTAAATCGGGATGCTGATGATAGAAAAGCTAGGGAAGCTGAACAAACACAGCAAAATAAGAGAGACGATATGTTTGCCAAAGCGCCTCAGTATATTGGGGGGGCAATAGCCCAGGGCTTGTTGGCAAACCAGGGTAGGGGAGGAGGGGTAACTGAAGAGGCCCCAGTTGAAACCAACGCTTCAAAGGGGAAGCAGGGGAAACATATTGAGACTGGCTGGGGTGAAAGTGGCGAGGTGGAGTGCCCCGGGTGCAGTCAGCCGATGGCCATAGGCCCAACGGCTAGAGTGGCGGTGTGTGCCAACTGCGCTGAGAAGGTTCCGATAAGAAGGACTGGCGAGAAACCATCTGCCGAAGAGGAATGATAAATGGGGCTAGAGCTTCCAGACCTTAAAAAATATACTGGGCTATTAAGCAAAGGACTCATTATTGAGATGGCCCCCTCGATAGCCAAGGGTATTCTTGTTGAAGTATTCAAGGCAAGCAGGATTAGTGTTAGAAGTGCTAGCGACTGGGTTCTGAACAACACTTCTTTGTGGGAAATCCTTGAACCGGATAAGCAGGCGCTACTCAAGGATTTGGCGGAAAGAGTAGGTAACATTGACTGGCTTGATTCTGCTTGGGTGATAGAGGCAATTAAGAATGACTTCCCGGCAGTGGCAAGTCTGTTTCTGGGCTGGAAGAAGGCGAATAACTGGCTGAAGAGGCAGGTGGAGATAATCAAGAAAGAGGTTGGGGAGTAATGGGAAATAAAGTTTCTCTTGAGGGCGACAGGCTGGTAATAAAGCTAGACGAATTAGAGGTAAAAGTTTTGGCAAAGGCTTTTCCTCTAATTGCGCCTATGGCAGGAGGTGCTGTAGGTGTATTGGTGCGGGTTGTTCTTATGTTGGCTACTACAGACAAAGATTTATTTGCCGAGTGTTTTGAGAGAGTAGAAAATGGCGAAGACCTTCAGTTAGTCGCCAAAGAAATGTTTGATAGAATGGGTATGACACTAGAAAGGCTGGCGAGCCTAGTTCCCAAAGTGGATATGCCCTCCACAGAGGAAATCAATAAAATATTAGGCTGGGAAAGTAAAGAGTGAGTAACTCCCCTAGACATACAATCAGGCGTAGGATAAGGGCCGGGCAGAAGGCTAAAGAGAGCAGGATGAAGCCGGAGCTCATTGAGGAAGAATGTGCAGGAAACTACTAAGTAAACTATTTGGGCGTTCAAAAAAGCAGGGAATCGTTCCACAAACTGCCTCAGAGCGTAAAGCCCGTAAGTGGTGGGAGTTCCCTTTCAGGCTAATAAATACCAGTCTAGGGATGCTAAATATGCCGAAATTCCAGCCTTGCCCGAAATGTAGAGCCGGAGCCAAGAGGCAGTTTAAGTCTGATTTCGGAGCCAGTTATTTATGTCGGTGTCGGAGGAGTTTTACGGTCAACAGGTAACTAGACTTGACAAATTAATTCTCTTGTGTTTACTATAAAAGAACAGAGATACTGAAGGGTCGCCCTTTACTTCGTTATTGAAGTATAAAGTAGCGACCCTTTTTGTTTTAAGGAGAGTGTTAAGATGCCAGACCAAAAAGAAGGCGTAATGCTCGGACTAATGACCCCTTGCGGCCCCATATTTATAGGGTTCTCCATTGAAGGCTTTTCAAAGTTCGTTGAGATGGTTAATACTGTCTTTGACAACACCAAAAAAGAAACACCAATCCCTAAAATATTTGAGGACGCATTCAAAGATAAGGAGGAATGATTATGGAAACCAAAACGATTAGTAGCTGTGCCGAATGTAACTACCCCCTAGCAGTGAAGAGAGTAGGGGAAAGAGCAACCTGTCCTATGTGCGGAACTGTAAATGAGGCTATTTCTCAAGTGACCATCCCAACCCCGCTGTTTGTCGGGTTTGTAGCCTTCGGCTTGGGTGTGCTTCTCGGACCAGCCCTGATAGCCACCACAACCGAGGGCAGAAGCTGGCTGGAGAAACAGGCTAGGGGAATAGGTAGATAAGAGGAGCCGTAAATGCCGAATATAATAGCGATAGATGATCAGCCGATATCAGCGACTTTCTTTGGCGAGGGCAGATGGCTAACCGACTTCGTTACTCCCGATGCCATCGACATCACGGAGCTACATAAAAACCTAACCGAGGGAATAACCAGCCTTGATGAGAAAATAGCCATCCTCCATAAATGGGTGGCTTCCCAAATCAAGTATAAAAAGTTTATTAGGGGTAGGCTGTCGGTCGAGGGTAAAAGCTCGGTTCAGAAGGATTTGTGGAATATGCCCTCAATAACTGCTAGGGTAAGAGTCGGCAACTGCGCCAACAAAGCCTTTCTGATGACATCTCTGTTAAGGCAAGATATGCCCGCAAGCCAAATTCACTGCGTTCTAGGCAATCTCTATAATGGCAAAGCCGGCGGGCACGCTTGGGTTCAGGTGAAGCTCGGTGGTCTGGACTACATTGTTGAGACAACTAGGGCAGATGTTGAACCTTTGGTTTTAGCCTCAACTGCCGAAAGATATGAGGCGGTTCACCTGTTCAACGATGAGAGAGCCTATGCCATTGAGGGCAGGACGGTGATGGAGCCTATGACAGCTTGCTATTCAACTTGGCTTTCAGACTATTTGGACTGGGTATATATTGAGGGCAGGAAATAATTGAAATGGTTAATAGCTGGTGTAGTCTTTACTTTCCTACCTATTTGGCGAAGCGGTGTCCATAGCAGGAAGGAAGGAGATATTAGTGGCCAAGTGGGAAGAAGTAGCTGACGGGAGTTTCTGGGAGCTAGCTGGTTTGCGTCAGTATGAGCCCTACTTTGAGGAGGGCTCCAGGGGACTGCTGGAGCTTGACCTCAGATTGCCCGTCTCGGAGGGGGTAGCTCAGGAGCTCGAGGACAAGTTAAGAGATGCCGGCATGCTGGATGTGAAAGTAAGGACAGCCAGCCCTATGCTAAGGATATTTTTCAGAAAGGGCTTCCCTTGGCTGGCGGTCATATCAGCCATAATAATAGGCTTGATTGTTTTGGCTATCCTAATAGTAGGCTGGAGATTGTTCAAGGAGGTGCCGGGAGCAGTACCCCTTTTCGCAATAGCCGGGTTGGGCATCCTGGCTTTGTTGATAATATTAGGGACGAGAAAAGTGCCCATATAGGGGGGAGAATAAATGGCTTATAGTAGTATTGTAATAACCGCTCCAAGTAGCACTGAAGAAGGTAGTGTAGTTCCAATGTCTACCGGGGTAACAAATATCACGGCAGACTCTCACTTGTTCAAAGTGGAGCTGTTTGCGGTTCGAGACATTTATGAGGTTCCAACTCCTGAAGAGAGAATCGGCAGCCTCAATGCACACATTGGGGCAGGGCAGTCTCAGGTCGTCAGTGGAACATTTATCATGCCCGCGTGGGATGTTATCGTTCTAGTTATGGTGTATAAGTACATCAACTATTGGGACTTTGATATTTTAGCCACTAAAGTTGTCAGTTTAGGAATACCCGTACCTGAATACAAAGGCACAATAATTAAAAAGGAGCTGGAGTATGACGAGAGTAGAAAAGCAATCCCTGTCTATTAGCACTGGAATCAGTAGCGTGCCCATTGGTGTTGGGGGTAAGGTTCATGTCTGGGGACGAAATGACATGGCCGACAATCAGAAGTTGGGCATCCACTGGATAGTGAAAGACCCCGATGGTCTTGTTCCGATAAATGGTGATTACGAGGACTGGGAGTTCGGGGACACTGGTCCCGGTGATACTCATGAGTTCATTTCCTCTGGCCGATTTGATTTAAACAAGGCTGGAACTTGGACAATCGGAATTGGGCTGTCTATGAACCCTGATTCCCCGGTTGTGGTTGCCAGCTATACTGGGGTTCTCTGTGTTGTTATTAGTCTCGCTGGTACTATCGTCAAGAAGGAGCTGGAATATGATGAGACTAGGGGTGACATCCCTGTTCTATAAATCGTTTTCTATCTCCAGTGTTCCTGTTGGCCAAAAGGGCTTGGTTCATATCTGGGGGCAGAATAATACTACCCTAGAGCAAAAGCTGGGGATTTTATGGATAATTAGGGACCCTGATGGGTTGCTGGGTGAGCAGTACTCCGACTGGTCTTTTAATATCAAACCCGGGAAAGACCATGAATTCATCGGGGGGCGGTTTGAGTTCTTCAAGGAGGGAACATACACCATAGATGTCAAGCTCCTTATGAATGCAGATAATCCTACTGTTGTTGATAGTTATGATGGTGCTCTCTGTACTGTTGTTGTCGAAGTTCCACCAGAGCCACCAGAAGAAGAGGAAAAGGAATTTCCCTGGCTTCCAATATTTCTTATTGGTGGCGGAATGGTTCTAGTAGCAGTGGCATTGGTGCCGAAAAAATCAAGGGCTTGACAAGCAATAAATAATGTGCTTATTATGATTATATACACCTCTGGGACGAGATAGATAGACAGTCTGCGGTCGGGCAGAGGTAAGTAGTTAAGAGGGGGGTCGCAAACCTGACAAAATCAGGGCGACCCCCCTTTTTGTTGGGTGAGCGACCCCAACTTTGAGCAAGGAGGGAATACAATGATTAGTATTGTTCCCGATGTGGGTGCACCCCTCGCAGTAGCTGCAGTCAATATTGCTGGCAGGTCAGCCTTCCCCGATTACCATGATTACCTGGTCTATGGCATGACTGCTCTTGGCTTTGTTGGTGCTTGGATGGGCTGGGGTGGTGACTTCGTAAAGCAGATCGGCGTTTCTTCGTTACCATTGACTGCCGATAAGATTTACGAGCGTGTGGCTGGTGGAGCAGTTAGTAGCAAGCTGGCTATGAGGAAGGTTGCCCATTCTGTTTCCCGTTACCCAGCACCCGCGAACAAAACCCCCTTCGAGGGAGCTCGACTGGTCTAAACTAAATAACCCCATAATAACTCTGAAGGAGGTATACACAGATGAGTTATCTCGTTCCAACATCGGAATTGACCTTCACCAAAATAGAGACTTTCAGGGGTGCCGCTATCGAGGCTGGTATTGCTAGAGCAATAGCTAAGGGCATTGCCGTAACCAGAGAAGAACTGGTAGCCAGAGAAGCAACGCCACTTACTGATTTCCCCGGTGCTTGGACCACTGAGTACTATATCAGCGCCGCTCCCGCTGCGGTTGGCTGGATGTGGGCAGGAGATGGTGCCGCGGTAGGTATCCTACCAGTAGGCCGAATCGCCGTCTTCTACAAGTTAGCTGATGCTTCAGCTAACCCACTGTTTACCGCAGTCCAGTTCGCGGTTGGGCCAACCCGGGCCACCACCAAGGCACAGTTCTTCCTCCAGTTACCTATAGACAATAAACTCGAATCGGACTGTTACTTTACTGAGCCGGTAGTCTATGACCCGCAGGATAATGTCGCCATTCGGGCTTATGCTAGGGCTGCTGGGGCTGCCGAGGAGCTGTCATTTGGCTGCTTCATCATCGAGAAGCTTGGGGCGGTGATAAGCTAAGTTTTAAGCTTGACTTACTGGGGAGGAGCTCTAAGTTCCTCCCTAGAAGTCAGGCTAGAAAGCTTGAATTAAATCGATAGGGAGGAAGAGGAATGGGAGGTCAGGCTAAGTCTGAATTAAAGGTCGATATAGCGGGGAGGAATGGGAAGGAAACCAACCCCCCTGCCGAATAAAACTCATTAGGTCGGAGTGAGGAAAAATAATGAGTTTACTACAAGAAATTAAGACACTATTTGAGTCAGAGACAGGTCGTGGTGTTCTCGGCCAGAGGGTAGAACAAGCGTTAGAGGATTGGGGTGCCGCTGCTGGCGGCAGAACCGCCCTCTTTACTATTACCGGCGGAGAGATTTATATCAGATGCCTCTATAGCATATGTACGACTGCTCCCGCTGGCGGCGCCCAGGTTGTTCAGTTCGACTGCACCGCTACGGCTGGCGCTATAGGAGTTATGTCTGATAATGCCGGCGACATCAACACCATATTAGTCGGAGCCATCATAGCCCCTCAGGGTGACATCACGCTCCCTTGTGTGGTAGGTGGGCCATTAACCGCCGGGCCGTCATTCTCTATGCCATTCCTTTGCCAGACCGGGACTATAGGCGTAACCTGTGGTGGGGCGTTAGACCACGGAGTCTGGACCAGCATTTTGTTCTATGTTCCGCTGACTAATGGTGCAGCCGTTGTGGCGGCTTAAAGGAGAGTTATGAGTTTAGTACAAGAAATTAGACAACTTTACGAATCCTTAGAAGGCCGAGGCGTCTTGGGTCAACGAGTGCCCAGAGCCGCAGGGGCAGTGCCCGTTACAGCTGTCCGGCAAAACCTCTATACTGTTACGGTTGGCGAGATTCTCCTTACAGCTCTCTATGGCGTCTGCACGGTTGCAGAAACAGGCGGAGCCAACGCTGTAGAGTTTGATGCTACTCCTACTGTGGGAGGACTTCTTTCCCCAATGGATAACGGGGTTGGTGACATCAATGCTTCTATTATCGGTGATGTGATGGGACCTCAAGGTTCTATCGGTCTACCCGCTGTGGGGGCAGGAACCACTGGTGCTATACCGACAATGTGGATGCCCTGGATCTGCAAGGTGGGCAGCATCGGCATAACTATGGCCGCCGCTACTGCTAACAGCTCTTGGCGTTGGGTCGCTTTCTACATTCCGCTGACTGATGGTGCCTTAGTGCAAGCAACATAAAGGGAGAGAGATATGGGATTAGGTCAATTTATCAAATCACTTTATCTTTCTAAGCCTGGGGCATCTGGACAGAGAAGGATGATTGCAACGGCAGCCTATGACATAGCCGGCAGTCCGCACGCCCTCTTCACCATAGCCGGTGGCAATATTATGATCACCTTGCTTTATGCCGAGACAACTGCCATAGAAGCAGCCGGCTCCACGGGCCAGATAACCTTTGATCCCACTGGGGTTGGGGCTGACATCGACTGGGATGATGGTACGCTTAATTACAATGCGCAGATTGGGGAAATAACCCTGATACCCATGGATGTAGTTTTCCCTGCTACCCAGGGAGTGGCGATAGCTTGCCCGGCGTGGCCCTATAACTACATCTGCCCGCCTGGAGTAATCGAGTTTACTGTTGCTGCATTCGATATGACCGGGAGTATTGAGTGGTATCTGTTCTACATCCCGCTTGATCCCGAAGTAACCGTAGTCTAATTCTAGGCTGACGAACTCGGGGGGAGGTTGAATAAGTCTCCCTCCGGGAGGTGAGGTTAGAAATTAAAGGGAGGATAATAGTATGGCAAAGAGAGACCAAGCCTATGAGCTTTTTGACAAAGGTAAGACGCCTGGAGACTTTGAATTAAAGGCTCTGGGGTTGCAAGATAAGAGCTTGAGGAAATACTACCGAGATTGGAAAAAGCTTCGGCCAGCAGTTATGGAAACCCCGATAGTGGCGGTAGCGCCAGTAGCCGAAGCCCCAGCACCACCGTCGGAGGTTCAGCTTGGTAGCCTCCGCATTGCTGCCAAGTTTGAGTTCAAGGGTGAAAAGTATCGGGTAGCGAACAAGATTGAGGATAGTGTTGTGGTCGACAAATTCAGGGAAGTCACCTCTGATGAGGACGCTATATGGCAGCATCTCGCACATTTAACCCTTTCACCGCATGTTATGGTCAAACCAATAAAATAAAGTTAATCTTCCGAGTAGAACGAAGAAAGGAGAAGAACAATATTGTTAAGTGGTAAACGGTTATTTGCTTATACTGCTGGGATTATAGATGGCGAAGGTACTATAGGTCTAAAAACTAATAATAAGCCAGTAGACACAAGCAAACCATGATATTATGTTATACGTGTGGCTGTTGGCAATACTAATGAGTGGCTCATCCAAATGTTGAAAATGCAATTTGGAGGTCATATCTCTCTTGTAGAAAGACATAAGCCAAATAAGCCATTTTGGACTTGGGTAGTCTGCTCTCGAAAAGCTGCTAGTTTCTTAAAACTTTTTCTTCCATATTTACAAATCAAACGACCTCAAGCTGAATTAGCCCTTGCATTTCAAGAAAGAAAGATTAAAGGTCATACAAGTCATAAATCAATAATCTTAGACCAAGCCGACAAAATTTTGATGACTCAGTTAAATAGAAAAGGTCTAAAAAAGGAGGAAACACATGGCTTTGTTATCAGGAATTTATGACTCAGGTCCCATTGCACCCGTTGCCAAAATTAAGGAGAACCTCTCGCTATGGACTGTAGGCAAGTGGGCACACTACCAAATTGCGAACATGGAGCCTATGCCCAGCTCCAGCCCTATGATAGTGGAGATGGTAACTGCCTCGGGGGCGACAACCATAGCCGCAAATGGCACCGTCACTAAACGGATTGTTGCTATCCTCCAACCGAGGGAGCTAGAGTTACTCCATCTCAGATGGGAGCCCCTTGATGATGTGGAGGGTGTCCTTTGGGAGCAGGCTGGCACAGGCAGATTTGTTGCTAGACAAGTTCATGCTAGGGTGACGCGGTTTACTGCTTTTAGAGATCCTTACTTGTCTACCACAACTTTCTTTATCCTCGGTATGCAGAGAGATATGAACCTCGAAGTCAGGAACCCCAACCCAGTAGCGTTGCCACTAGCACGCTTTGTCTTCTTTGGTTTCCGTTATAAGCTAACGATACTGGACAAGGCAATTAGCGATGCTATTGAGGCTGGGAGGATAGCTTCAACCTATCTACCTGTTGAAGGTTTTTAAGGTAACTTAAGGAACTCATTAAGGAGGATTTCATTATGGTTATGGATAGAGTAGGTATACGCAAAGCCGGAAATGCTGGAATGGTCACAACAACCGCTACGGCTAACGGTGACCTATTACACACGTTGCCAACATTGACAATCGCGGGGCCGAGGAAGGCCAGAATCACCAAAATTTTAGCCTACAATAATACTGGTGCTAATCTGCCCCTCCTGTTCGGGACCCGCGATAGGGCAGTTGGTGCTGCCCTCGTTCAACTACTACCGGATCTCGTGGCTATCAATACCTTGGACAACGAGTGGACAGAAGAGGAGATACCGGCTGTTGAGTTCGCGGCTGATACCAGCCTTCTCGCTGCTGGTAGACTGGGCGACATCTATGTGGTATCAGGAACGGTAGCGGTACCCGTGGCAGGAGTTATTATCGTCATTGAAATAGAAGAATTTGGGGCATAAGGAGGTGGACTTATGGCTAAAAAGGAACAGCCTAAGCCTATGCCTAGACCTGAATTGGAGCCCATCATTAAAACTGTCGCCGGTGGGAAGATAACAGTTTTTGTTAAAGGCCCAGCTAAAGTCACGTCTGCCAGCCCTAATGTAGTTATAGAGAGGGTGGACTAATGGGATTGCCTTATGCCATTGAGTATTTGCTCACCTTAGAGCGTCCTGGAGGAGGCCGCTTAGTTAATTTTGGTGTTAGCCAACTTGTCATTCCAGTGTTCCCACCAAGCACATCAATACAACTAACTACTTCTCCTTGGGGGGATGATTATGCTTACATATCCTACTACAGTGGCTTTGGACCAGCGATGGTCCCTGATAATTTTACTATAACTCTAACTCAATATGGTAACTTAACCTACAGTGCTGTTATATCCAGTTTAGCCACAGGGTTAATACTAGAAGGTTATTTACCTATTACCCAATCTGAGCCATCAATAAGTAGTATTACTAATATCACCACCTTAAACCAATATTATGAGGGGATTGTCTTCTTTGTTCGTATAGCAACCGCGGCAGATTGGGAGTTGGTTCGGGAAGCCCTTGCAACAGCTGTTAAATCAAAACAACTGGCTGGGGAAGCCAATCGATTACTTAGAGTAATGGCAGGCGAACCGGCATTGGAGGGTAGTTAGATGAGTATGCAAGATAATCGAATAGGACTAGCTGGCGAGCTACGAGTTATGTCTGAGCTACTTCTAAGAGGACATAATCCTGCTAAGTCATATTTAGAGGACGGCGCAGATATAACCTTAGAAAATGGTTTAAGAATAGAAGTTAAAAGTGCTCATAGACATAAAGCAAGGCGGGTGACGGCTTATACTTTTACTTGCAGAGGAAGTTTGGATAGCTGTAATTTTATTATTTGCTGGTGTATGGACGATAATTGTTTTTATATCATCCCCAGTTCAATAATTACAGCTAAAGGTATTGGTATCCAAAATACCACTCTAAATGCTAAGCATAAATATAATTCCTATAAAGAAAATTGGGAATTATTGAAACGGAGTAGCTAATGCCACCAGTAACATTACAGATTCCATCAATAGTTTTGCCAACAGCATGGACACTGGGGACAGAAACTGAAGATATAGATGATCTTGTTGAGCATACCTCGATAGAGGTCCCTGTCAAGTTTCTGCAAGAGAAACAGATACATATTACTGCTACTGAGGTTGCTTTAGCACCAGCTGCTATCCCGGGTAATCTGTGGTGTTGGATTGAGCTTTCTCCCTATCCCTCAGCTAATAGCCCTTACTGGCTGGCACCATTGCCAACGAGCACGGCTTATTGGGCAGCGATAGGAGGGGGAGGTGGAGCAATTGTGCCTACCGTACCCTATATTGAGGTATCGGGGTTAGCTGGTGCAGCAGGAACCTTGGCTCACACCATTATTTTGCCATGGGAGATACACTCACCTTGGGCCAGATTGGTCATGCAGACACCGGTCGCAGCAGCGCTCCCACTCGCATACTGGGTAGTACAATGTATTTTTTCGAGTAAGACTCCATAAGGGGATTAAATGAGAGCTGAAATACTATTAGGAATTATTTTAGGCGCACCGCTTGGAGTAATAATTACCAAGGCGGAACGAGATATGAGTGCGCGAAAGCATGCTGTTATTGGTTCAATAGTCGGGGCGTCCTTGGGTGGACTACTGATAGCTCGTTTAACGGAGAGCAAATCAGCCCCCGTAACTAGGAGAGAAGAATAATGCGCGTCCCCCTTAGCGGTCTGAAGCTGGACAATCCTGCTTGGCCCCTTCTCCAAGCTCTAACTGCATACTGGGGAATTACCGACCAAAATGGAAATGCAGCAGGGACTTCACTGATTGATAGTTTATGCTCAACAGCAGGGTTGCAACCTAGCTACGCTGGTCAAGTAATCCGGATTATGACCGGTCCAGCCGCTGGGCAGATAAGGCAAATTGGTATACACGCTCTGGCCTCTGGCACTATCACTGTCGCAGCTCCCTTCACAGATGAAACAGGTGCGGTCGAGCAGATAGTTGCGGGGACAAAGTTTGTTATCCTTTCCACTGGAGGTGGGGGAGGGGCGCCACCACCGCCGCCGGCGCCACCGGATGTTAGCCTCTGGTTCTTCGGCGTCTGTAATCCCACTATGGCGGCCAGTACTGTCACTGTAGTAGCCACAGGTTTAGCAGGGCTGAGCGAAGATATCCTCAATAACCGATTTTATATGCAGATATTGCATAATGATGACGCACCAGCGACTGCTCCTGAAAGAGAAATAAGGCGCATAACCGGTTATGTCAGTGCTACAGGTACCTTTACTGTTGATGCTTTCAGTGCCGATGTTGAGGCTGATGACAGTTTCTGTATTTTCCACGAATCTATCTTGTCGATTGAGATACTTGGTTATGGAACACTGGACACATCAAGTCTCACCGTTCCCGCAGATAGCGCTCGCCCCGGGCTTTATGCTTGGGAAGAGGACGATTGGTTCAATGGGTGCTTGCTTATGCCAACGGAAGGTGCTTGTCGTTTCCAACCGAGAAGGATTGTTGATTATACCGATGCTACTGGAGTGTTCACATTGGATCCCGACAATCCCTTTGTCGCACTCCCCGGGGCTGTTGACTATGTTATCATCGGCGATGCCTGCGGTTGGGCTTGGCCTTATATTGAAGGAACATTAACCTATATGGATGGACCTGAGCCAGGGCAGGCCGATATTGAAATTTGCCGGCTCTCTTTGCACAACCTCCGAGTAGATGGCGGTCTTATTCCAGTAGCTGATTTTACCGGGACTCCATTGATTGATATTGAACGATACAGATTTGGTGCGGATGCTGGTTGGACAGCCTCGCCTATTGCGGGTGCTGCAATGGCTGAGTCTCCTGGATTTGCCAATTATACCTATACTTGGCCAGCAGCTTTCTGGCAGGTGGCCGATTTCTTCCGAATAACAGTCAGGGGAATTATAGTAACATCGCCGGCTGGAAGTGTCCAGACTATCTACATTCCTCCACAGACTGTATACGGAGTTGTCGGCGGACTCTCCAATATTAAGAAGAAGGTCAATCTGATATTCGATATAGTCAATGCTATCTTGAAGCTGACTGAGACCGGGGGGACGGTAACCACTGATGGTACCGAGCAGACAATCTTTATTAATGATGCCCCTATGGGAGTGCATGAACCCCGGAAGGTCAAGATTGACTGTAGCAATATGGCCTGGGGAGATGCGGTAATTCTCCGCTGGTATGAAAGGATAGAAGACGGAGGGGAACTGGTTCAAAAGGATGAATTGCGGCTTGAGGATGTGCAGGATGCCGACTTGGGGAAACCCCCGATTAAGAATATAGAGCTTGAACCCAACCGGTACGGGGTGCAGGTGACCATAGAAAGAGTTGACGGTACCGACCGGGCTTATGCTTGGGAAGTATTCGTTGAGGTTTAAAGAAGGGAGGAAAATAATATGTGTGCAGTAGGCTATGATAATCTTCCAGTGAATTTTGAACAAGTTCTCTCGCTTCCGATGAGGGAGGCCACTGGAGTGGCGGCAGACCCGACACAGGATGTGGCCAAACCCCACCACACAACGGTACTGGTAGGACCGCCGACATGGGCGCAACACGCAGTCTCAAACCTGACCTATATGGTATTCAGTGCTGGGGATGCCCTTCGCCTTGCCCAAGCAGCCGCAGTGAACCCCACTGACATGAACTTCAGGACAGGTAGTGTTACTGGAGGCTTCGGTTTCTGTGTGTGGTTGTATGGAACCGATTTGGCAGCTATCAACACCCTCTTCTGCTATGGCGGAGCCATAGATGGATACCAACTCAACATAGCCGCGGATGGGGCGATTCAGTTCTTGACCTACCAAGGGGGTCCCACCGTTCAAACCACCGACACCGCTGCCGGCGTCTTTACTATCAACAATTGGTGGTTTTTGGCAATGACCTGCGATGGAGCATGGGATACAGCGGCGGCCCTGATTTACAGGAACGCCATAAATATGACCGACACTGAGGGAGAGCATATATCACCGGCTACACCAGTCGCTCGAGATTTCTTTGTTGGTGCTCATGATGACCAAGCAGGACCACCAGGAGCTCCGGAGTTGTCCTTCATCGGCAATATATGGAACCCACGTTGCTGGACTCGACCGGTACCCCAGATTCAGTGGTGGGAGATCTTCGAGATGGAGCGTCATTTATTCGACGTATAGGTGTGAAATGGTACAGGAAGCTGTTATGGCTAGAGGGTACGATAAGTTATCGCTGAATTACGGGATGGTGCTGGGGCTTCCCTTTCGGGAGGGGAGTGGCACTATAACCCATGATGTGGCTCCCCCTAATCATCTGCTGACTCTAAATGATCCCGGTGGAGGTTCGTTTACCTGGGGCAATTTGGCTATGGGTTGTCCGTATCTTCAATTTACCGCAGTTGGCGGTGCTCCGGGCGATGGAGTTTACCTTGACTGCCCGGCTGCTGATACGGGTGACCTAGATTTTACTACGGGCGATTACAGCATCGGGGGCTGGATAAACTGGCAATGGAACGGCTGGTCCTCCGTACTAATTGCGAGATATGAGCTCACCGTTGGAGCTGGACCTAATAATGGATGGGAGACATATTTTGATGAAAGTGGTGGACGGAATACTCTAACCTTGCGGCACAACCATGAAACCCTGGCACCTAACAGGAATAGTAGCTGTTATTCGGAAGATTGGACACCTGGAGAATGGTGGTTCTTGGGTATTAGCCGGAGAGGAAATAATCTCTACCCCTTACATTACAGGAATGCGATAACACTTGAGATGTCCTATGAAGCCTCCGGGATGCTTGACCCCGATACCTGCAACGCGGATTTGGTACTGGGATGCAGATGGACCAAAGATGCCAACTGGTATCTAGGGATGATGTGGAACAAGAGGGTCTGGGCTGGCAGAGCACTGGCACAAGAAGACTGGGAATTGGCCTTCGAGATGGAAAGGAAGCTTTTTGGAGTTTAATTTATGATAGACCTAATCGGGACTCTCAGGCAGATATATAGAAGGGCGAATCAGATATTTGACCTTTCCAATGCTATTTTGGTATTGATGGAGACCGGCGGCACTCTTACTACTACTGGGGCAGAGCAGGATGTCTATATTAATGAGACTCCTGCGGGGGTTTACGAGCCACTCAAAGTGCAGATTGACCTGACGACTCTTATCGCTGCCGAAATTGTAGTAATAAGGACATATTATCGTATAGCTCCTGCTGGAGCCTTAATTAAGAAAGATGAGGTCACCTTTACTGGTGTCCAAAACGAACCACTAAAGAATATTGAGTTAGAACCGAATAGATATGGTGTACAAGTAACACTGGAACGCACCGCTGGAGCGGCAAGAGCTCATAAATGGGCAGTACTTTACAGAGGATAATGATGGAAGATGAAGTAGGAAGATTAAACCGAATTGACTACGGCGATATGATATACTTCGATGCTGATAGAGGTATCGCAGGCACGACCTACCCAATCGGCACAGCCGGTATGCCCAGTGATGTTATTGCCGATGTTATAACCATCTGTGCTGCTCTCGGCCTCGATCAAATCCATGTCCACGGTTCTTTAACCCTCGGTGCCTCGATGGAACATTATAACTTCCACGGGGACGAACATGAAGACATCACTGACCAGCTTGACTTAAACGGTCAGGATGTTGACGGCTCCCACATTTCGGAATTAATTGTTACTGGTGCGCAAGGCGGAACTGGACTCCTGACCCTTATACGATGTGTTGTCAATGCTTTAACTGTCTTTAATGGCAGAATGGAGAACTGTAGATTCTACGGTGGGGCCTTTTCATTTAAGGATGCTGGCAATATAGATATAGACGATTGCGAGAACATTATCAGCGTAGCGACGATAACAGTACAGGCCCCTACCTTGGCTAGTATCAAACAATATGCAGGCAACCTTATCCTCACCTTACAGGATGGCGGAGTCTGTAGATTAGAGGGTTTCAAAGGCTCACTGGAGATAGACGAGATGACTGGCGGCACCCTCAATGTCTATGCCAACGGTGCCGATATTACCATCAATGCTGACTGCTCTGGTGGCACAATAAATATTTACGGCAATGCTAGGGTAACTGACAATAGTGGTGCCACTGTAGTCAATGACTATACCAAGGAAACCCAGCTTGATTCTCTCTTCCAGGAGCAACCGGATACCGCGGTTAACATCACTGCTATTGCTGGAGGGGAGACAGATGTCTTTGACCTGAACGTAGCTAATACCCGCTACATAGTGCGAAATCTCAGGCTGAAATGTGTTGACCCCGGGGTAGATACAGTGACCGTCAGGCTACGCGAGCTAATAAATGATGTATCCACTATAGTATCCACCTTCGACATTACCACAGCCAACTTTGGGACATACTACACCTTGATGGACATGTTCGGTATTCCTTATCTGGCTGGAGACGACTTACAGGTGACAGTACGGGCCAGTGGTGGTGGACCATATGCTGTGACAGGTCAATATAGTCATGGCTTAACCACATAGGGAGGTAATTATGAACTGGATTGACCGAATTTTAGAAGCTATATGGCAGGTACCCTCGGTCATTGGTGTTGAGTGGAACCAGGCTAACGATGACTGGTATCACATCGACGAGTTTGGCAACCATATAACGCCGCAGGCAGATTACTTTGACCGACACCCTACTTGGGGAGGCATGAGAAGATGTACGCTAGCGGCTGCGGGCACGGTAAACCACTATGGAGCTAATCCACGTGGTGACGGTCTCACATTAGATGGTACCGACGGCAGAGTGATGGTAGAGATACCGAAGTTCTACGTCAAGTCAGAAAGGCCGTCGGCTAACGTCTATCGCTGGTGGATATCGCCATCAGCCCGCCCTGGCTACGTAGTCCACCCCGCTTTCGTGCAGAGAGGTGGAGTAGAGAAAGACTACATTTACGTTGGTGCTTATGAGGCCGACTTTGAGTATGATGGAGCCGATGCAGCTTATAATGCTGCCAATGAGAAGCTCCACTCGCGGACTGACAAGCAGCCGTATACGGGGAGTGCCGACTGTATCTGGCAACTGGAGGTAGATGATTTAGCCAATGAGCCGAATATTGGCGACGAGGTAGAGACTGTATCCGAAACTGGGTTTTATATTGTCGATTACCTGAAGACAGCGGGGGCGTGGGGAGGTGGTGGAGCTGGTGATACCGCTATAGTGTGGATAAGAAAACCTCTTGACAACACCTGCGGCTTCCTGAACACCGAAGTGTTGACTAACACTACCCAGGCAAATGCAATTGGCAACTTGACCGCAGGCCCAGCAGGCAGAACGGTCACGATCACTCACGCTAGAACCCTGGCAGGGAATATCGGAGGTGGCTGGGGTTTGATGAATGTCTGGTCACTTAGTGCTGCGCGGCTCTTATTCTATACGGAGTACGCGGGGGCCGATTCTCAAACCTTGGTAGGCAGAGGAATAGTAGATAAAGCTGCTCCGGGTGGGTTCAACGGTGAGGTCTCCGGGTTTGATTCCATAGACACCAACATTGCCGTAAACGGCACCGGTTCGGGTACAGGTACAGACGGCCTAACCCCTATAGCCTATCATGGAATTGAGAACCTCTGGGGTAATATATGGCAATTCATAGATGGCCTTGAAGCCAGAGATACCCCTAATAACTACCGTATTATCAATAGAGACGGTAGTGGAACCTTTGCTAACCCGATGGCAGGGGGAGATTATGAGACCTCACTTGCCGTTCCTATTACAGCGGATGGCTATATCTCGAATATAGAGTATGAGGATTTGCTAAAGTATCTCTTTATTGCCGCTGCCGTGGTTGGCTCCTCAAGCACCTACCTCTACGACCAGTGGGGTGGCCACAATGCTGTCGCAATCAACATCCTGGTGACCGGCGGCAGTTGGTATTATGCCCTTGCGACGGGGATCAGTTATAGGGTTTTGACTCACCTTGCGACGATTAGCTCTGAGACTATCGGCACACGGCTCGAGTTTATAGGCTAAAATATAAAAGGAGGGAGCAAGGATGGTATGATAAGAAGCACGATTAGCCCCGATATTATTTGGTTAAGGAAGACAGAGCTAACCGATGATGGCCTGTTCTTAATTCTACGAGTCAGGTCAAACATCAAACAAGTCACGGTTGAGGATATGGAGGGGGCAACTCACACCGAGTTCGAATACGATGAAGAGGAAATCAGGTATCAAGTTCCTGATACAGTAACCTCTGTTGCTGGGATAAAAACCCTCCTGTCGGATAAGGAGGCTAATATTACCTTGAAAGCAACAGAGAAAAAGGCACGAAGAAAAATCCACGCCCAGCCAATCGAGGAATTAAGGAAATCTATTAAGGTATAAGGAGGAATTATTATGCCCAATGATAAAAAGGTTTTAGGGTTCTTGGGTTTAAGTGGACTGCTAGGTTTAATTTATCTTATAACTAGGAAGCACTACGCGACTGCTGTATACCAAGAAGTAGGCGTTGCTGAGCCAGAAAAAGCAGTAGGTAAACCAGATGGTGAGCTTGCTTTCATGTATGGTCATGCAGGTAATTACTTAGCACTTCAGTTTTTTGATAATCCTACACTGGTAAAAAGCATCAATCTTCATTTGTTTAGTAGATACGATTTTGATGTATGGATGCCACGACAAGTTGAAATATCAGCTGATGGGATAGACTGGATAATGGTTCTTGGTATGAATACATTTCCCACCGGGGAGGTTAGAAGGCTGCCACCAGGTCCCACTGTATGGGCAATCCCAGTTGATGCTCCACTAAAATACATTAGGATTATCCAAATACGAGATGGTGCTCATGTAGGAATTAATGCCATCGAAGTAAAAACCTAATTATCCTAGTTAGAGAAGTGAAATGAAAATAAACTGGGAACGGATGGCGTTTGGGCTACCAACCTTGCTGTTTGCCTTTGCCTTGATTATTCTGGATGCGTCTGGCATAATTGACATTGAAAAGTTTGGGTATGCTGTTATCGGAGGGTGGGTGGCAATTTTAATCAACTTCTATTATAGAAAGGACAAGAAGGAGAGTAGGTGATGCCAGTAGAAAATAAAGCCCCCATGGTACTTGGAGTAGGGGCTGCTCTAGCTGGACTAGTTTTATTGCTCAGGAAGAAGAAACCGACCCTACCAGAACCGCTACCAGATAACGTAATAGTCGGTCTCCTAACCCCCCCCAGTGAGGCGACTATGTGGTCACTGGTACTAACCGACTGGGAAATTACCGGTCCCATAGATTTTGTTGGCAGAAATGGCATAGATAGGCTGGATATAGCAGATGTAGCCCCTTTTGAGATTCCAAGCGAGAGAATGTTCCCTCTGAGAATTGCTTCCCTGGTAATAAGCAAGTGGATAGACTTTGAGGGTACACCAGCGCTACAACAACTCTATTCTGTTCAATCAATACGCTCTTACCTTTGGGATTGGGATATAGGTGACTGGGGTGATGAGCCTGACCCTACCTACAGGGAAGCATTCATCCCCGATTATGGAAGCTACTATTACAATGTAGCCGAAGAGAGGTTTGAGTAATGCTTGCAGGAGAAGCATTTGCAGTATTCGGTGTAATCATCTTAACAATTGGTCTAATAGCAACCTGGATACGCAACGGCAGAAGCCAGGCAAAGAGAGACGGTATCATCGAAGAAAGAATAAAGGGTATTAAAGAAAAACTGGAGAATCCTAATACCGGTTTGGGAGCTATCAAAAAGTCCGTTGAAAAGGTAGAAGTTCATTGCGCTAAAGTAACAAGTTCCTTCGCTGAGAAAATTAAAAACCTTGAGGGAGATTAAATCACCGGCGGCACCTGTAGGCAGTAGGTGAAAGAGCTGTGTTGGTCTTTACCCCTATCCCACACAGGGGGTTTCAGCCAAACATAGCCACCTTTTTAAGGTGACCTCCTCCTACTACCGATAGCCGCCGGGTAATGCTTGACCGAGAAGCGACCCTTCTCGTTGGGGGCAGTGTAACAGCTGCCCCCCTTCTATTTTAGGGGGCTTGACAAAAGGTTATCGCTTGCGTATACTATTCTTATAGGAATACTTTAAGGAGGGTAAGATGCCAGTAACAATCATCGAAGAAAAAGACCGCTCGGTTGGGCTTATAAGAATCTATTACCATGACTGTAGCCTGGGTGAATTCCAACACCAACTAACCCAAAGGATCCAGGCCATTTTTCTAGCCCGGGCAAAAGAGAAAAAGGAACGGGTTAATTGGCACGACTTATTTCAGGCTGCCTTAAACGAATTGGAAAGCGAAGGAATTATAAAACCCGGTGTTCCTTGGCAGAAACTCGAACCCGCTACTTTATTGCCACGCGACTTTATTCAAGCCATCCGGAGTTACAATGTTGACCCCAAATCGTTTAATCTGACAAAGATGGTACCGGACAAACCTGATGAGCCAGCCAAAGAATAAGCATCCCGAAAAAACCTAGATGGGTATAGGTCGCGGAGTAGAGCAGTGGTCAGCTCGGGTGGCCCATAACCACCAGGTCGTCGGTTCGAATCCGACCTCCGCTACCAGCATTCTAGTGGGAACGCTGAAAGGAGCAGAAAATGGAGATAATTAGCTATATTGCCAACCCCTCAAATACCAGCTCTTGGCATCAACAAATTGCGAGCAAAGACTACT
>SDBU01002653.1_pt1 | contig 23563 bp, 22 predicted proteins | sample 2277071 | NCBI WGS metagenome assembly SDBU01 (sample SAMN10397929, study PRJNA504765) | marine sediment metagenome | isolation source: marine sediment core GS08_GC12, 126 cmbsf | place: Arctic Ocean: Gakkel Ridge, Loki's castle | collected 2008 | reverse complement strand
GCGGCCGGCACGACCACGCCCTCTCTCGGGTATGCTCGTCCGGCCCCACCGAGGCCGGACTTCGCTCCGTGTTCGCTCGCCTCCGCTCCCGCGGGATACTGAGTGGCAGCGAACCGTGTCCCTCAAACTGAGACAAAGGTCTGACCTTTGTCTCAGCTTGAGGGAGAACAGGCCCCTCGAGAGGGCATGGTCGCGCCGGCCGCTGAGCCGTGCCAAAGAGTGAGACTAATAGGCCAGACCTTTTTGTCTCACGAAAATGAGACACATAGGTCTGACCTTTTGTCTCACGAGTTATTATGCGGCGATTGCGCATATCCATCTTCGTCACGACGTTCATCCTGATCTGCATCGGCGTCGTGATGGTCTACAGCGCGAGCTCGATCACGACGTGGCAGCAGACGGGTGAGAGCACGCAGTTGCTGCGTAGGCAGGCGCTCTTCGTCCTCGTCGGGTTCCTCGCGATGTTCGGCGTGATGGCCGTGGACTACCGCAAGATCGAGAAGGTCGCCAAGCGGTTGTTCCTGCTCTCGCTGCTGCCGCTGGTCGTCGTCCTCCTGCCGGGGGTCGCGCGCCAGGCGGGCGGGGCCAAGCGGTGGCTGCAGCTGGGCGGTTTCAACTTTCAGCCGTCGGAGCTTATCAAGGTCACGCTCGTCATCTACCTGGCGGACTTCATCACGCGCCGGGCGGCGTACCTGAAAGACTTCTGGAGGGGCTTTGTCCCGCCGGTGGCGGTCCTGGGCGCCGCGGTCCTCTTGATCCTGCTCCAGCCGGACCTGGGGACCGCCATCGCGCTCGTGGTCCTGACCTTCACGATGCTCTTTGCGGCGGGCTGCCGGATGCGGCACATCTTATACAGCATCCTGTCCGCGCTGCCGTTTTTATATTTTTTGATCTTCAGCGTCCCGTACCGCCGGGCGCGCATCATGACCTTTTTGAACCCCTGGCTTGACCCTAAGGGCAGCGGCTTTCAGATCATCCAGTCGCAGATCGCCCTGGGCACAGGCGGTTGGTGGGGCGTGGGCCTGGGGAAGGGCAGGCAGAAGCTCTTTTACCTGCCGGCGGCGCACACGGATTTCATCTTTTCGATCATCGGCGAAGAGCTGGGGCTCCTGGGCGCTGGGAGCGTGATCTTTCTCTTCGCGTACCTGATTATCTGCATGGCCCGCGTCGCGTGGCAGGTCCGCGACCCCTTCGGCAAGATGATCTGCGTCGGCGTCCTGACGCTCATCGCCTTTTCGTCGGTGATCAACATCGGGGTCTCCATGGGCGCGCTGCCCACGAAAGGACTGCCGCTTCCTTTTATCAGCTACGGCGGATCGTCGCTGATCTTCCATATGGTCGCCGTGGGGTTGTTGTTGAACGTTTCGCGGACGGAGGAGACTGTCTTGTGATGACGACGGGTCCAGGGTCCATCGTGGTCGTGGCCGGCGGCAGCGGCGGCCATATCTTTGCGGCCGTCAGTTTCTGTCAGGAGGCGGCCCGGCGTTGGGGCGATGCGGCGAAGATCACTTTTGTGACGCAATCGGACCGGCAGGCGTTGACCGACCCGCTGCCGTCTTCGTGCGCCGTCATCCCCGTCGAGGCCAAGAGGAGCCTGGCCGGCTGCGCGCGGCTCTTCGGGCAGGCCTGGCGGTTGTTGGGCCGCCTGCGGCCGGCGTGGGTCGTGGGCTTCGGCGGTTACATGAGCGTTCCCTTTGTCGCGGCCGCCAAGATGCGCGGGTGCCGGGTGATGATCCACGAGCAGAACGTCGTGCCCGGCCGGGCCAACCGCCTCCTGGCGCTTGTGGCGGATGCGATGGCCGTGACCTTTGAGGCGACGCGCCGGCAGGCCGGGCCGGTTTGGCGTCGGAAGGTCGTGCTGACAAGATTTCCCTTGAGGCAGAGCCTCGTGCCCATCGACGCGGAGTCCGCGCGCCGGTCGTTTGGCTTTGATGAGACGCATTCCACGCTCCTGGTGTTAGGGGGCAGCCAGGGCGCCCAAAGACTCAACGACTGCGTCCCCGAGGCCCTGGCAAAGAGCGGCATCGCGGACCGCGTCCAGGTCATCCATCTGTGCGGCCGCGGGGATCCAAAGGTGCTCGAGGAACGCTACGGGGGTCTGCGCATTCAGAACCGCGTGATGAAGTTTTTGAGCGAGATGGAGCGCGCGTACAGCGCCGCGGACCTCGCCGTGAGCCGCGCGGGCAGCGGCGTCCTCCACGAGCTGCTTCACTTCGGCGTGCCGAGCATCCTGATCCCGTACCCGCACGCGGCCGGCCATCAGGTCGCCAATGCCCGGGCGCTGGCCGAGCAGGGGGCCGCCCTGATGCTGGAGGAGGCCCGTCTGGAGGCCGGGGCGCTGGGACAGCTGTTGAGGATCCTTTTTACGGACAAGATGCGGCGTAAGACCATGGCAACGGTGGCGCGCCGGATGCGCGCCGAAGGGGCGCAGGTGAGTCCGGTGGAGCTCTTATGATGAGGTATCTGATCTTTTCTTTTGCGTTCATCTTCCTGGCGGCGCCGGCGGCATGGGCCGGGACGGACTTTGAGAAGACGGCGAGCCGCCACTTTGAGGTCTACCGCGAGAAGTCGGTGGACGAGAGCTTTGTCAAAGAGGTCCTCACCTTTGCCGAGAAGTACTACGATGAGCTGACCCAGAAGCTTGGGTTTATCCGCTACGACTATTGGACGTGGGATGACCGGGCCAAGATCTATATTTACGGGGACAAAGAGTCTTATTTAGAGGATACCGGCCAGCCCGCGTGGTCGGGCGGGGTCGCGTCCTACAGGGAAAAGACCATCCGGACCTTTCCGCGTAGCGCCGGGTTCTTCGATTCGCTCCTGCCGCACGAGATCGGCCACATCGTCTTCCGCGAGGTCATCGGCAGCCACCATGTCCCGCTTTGGCTCGAGGAGGGGGTGGCCTGCTATCTGGAACCGGCGCGCCGCTTCGGTTCCCGCAAGACGGTGCTCGACGCGGTAGAGGACGGGACCTTCATTCCGCTCGAGAAACTCAACACGATGAACCCCCGCGAGATGTCCGACCACGCGCAGGTCGAGCTCTTTTATGCGGAGTCGGTGAGCCTCCTTACCTTTATCATTGAAAGGTTCGGCATCGACCGGTTCAATAAGGTCTGCGACAGGGTCCGGGACGGCAAGTCGTTTGAGCGGGCCCTGAAGCTGACCCTCTTCGGCGTGCAGAGCCTGGAGGACCTCTCGCAGATGTGGGAGGACTCGTTGAGGAAGAAGGACAGCCCCACGCGCAGGACCATGCTATGACACCCATCCCTTTTCGTCACATCCACTTCATCGGCATCGGCGGCATCGGCGTCAGCGGCTGCGCCCGGCTGGCGATGCAGGCCGGGGTGCGGGTCTCGGGCTCGGACGTCAAGGAGTCCGCCGTGACGCGCCGCCTGCGCACCGCAGGGGCCGACGTCGTCCTCGGCCACCGGGAGGAGAACCTCGAAGGCGCGGACCTCGTCGTCTACTCCTCCGCCATCAAGGCGGACAACCCCGAGTTGGTCGCCGCGCGCATGCGGCGTCTCCCCGTCAAGAGGCGGGCCGAATTCCTGTCCGACCTGATGGCCGACAAGGTTGTGGTCTCGGTGGCCGGCGCCCACGGCAAGACCACGACGTCTTCTTTGGCGGCGACGCTCCTCTCGGCGGCGGGCCTGTGTCCGACGGTCGCGGTCGGCGGCATCCTGCGCGAGGACGGGGATAACGTGCGCACCGGCGGGAGCCGGTTCTTCGTGGCCGAGGCCGACGAGAGCGACGGGACCTTCCTGTGTTACACGCCCATGTACTCGCTCGTGACGAACATCGACCATGAGCACCTGGATTATTACAAAACGTACGACAATCTTCTGCACGCCTTTGCGGCCTTCATGAAACAGACGGCGCCGGGCGGGTGCGTCATCGCCTGCCGCGACGACGCACAGCTCCATGAACTGGCAAGGCACAACGCCCCCCGGCTTATCACGTACGGATTTTCAGACGAGGCGGATCTGTGTATCCGGCGCTACGCCGCGGACGGGCACTCTGTCCGTTTTGCCTGCGCCTATCGCGGCAAGCCGCAGGGGACCTTTTCGCTCTCCCTGTGCGGCCGGCACAACGCCTTGAACGCGGCGGCTGTGATCGCGCTGGGCCTGGAGCTGGAGCTTGAGCTCGAGACGATCCGCAAGGCGCTGGCGTCTTTTCAGGGTGTCGAGCGGCGCTTCCAGGTCCGCCACGAGGACAAGGACCTCATGATCGTGGATGACTATGGGCATCATCCGACGGAGATCGCCGCGACCCTCGAGGGCGCCCGGGCGTGCGCGCCCCGGCGTCTTGTCGTCGTCTTTCAGCCGCACCGCTACACCAGGACGCACGCCTTGATGGACCACTTCGCGCGCACCTTTGCGCTGTGCGATCACCTCCTCGTGACGGACATCTACGCGGCGAGCGAAGACCCCATCGAGGGCGTGACCGCCGAGAACCTCGTGGAGCGCATCAGGGAGAAGGCGGCGTGCCCCGTCACGTACGCGCCGCGCCGGGATCTTATCGAGCGGGTGCGGGCGGCGGTCCGGCCCGGGGACCTCGTCTTGTTTCTGGGGGCGGGGGATATCACAAAGGCCAGCCGTGAGTTCGCGCACCTCTTTCAAAAATAAGATCCGGCACAACGTGCCGCTCGCCGGCCGGAATTATTTCCGGATCGGCGGCAAGGCGCGGTGGTGGTTTGAGCCCGCGAACGTCCGGCAGCTGGCCGCCTTCCTGCGCCGCCGCGAGGAGAAGAGGGGTTTCTTCGTCCTCGGCGCGGGCAGCAACGTCCTCTTCGACGACGCCACGATCCACAGGGTCTTCGTCTGCCTCGAGGCGCCGGCCTTTACGGGGATCTGTGTCCGGGGCCGGCGGGTCACGGTGGGCGCGGGCGTGCGTATCGGCCGCCTGATCTCGGTCCTCTCGAAGTTCGATCTGGGCGGCCACGAGTTTCTGGCCGGGATACCCGGCACGATCGGCGGCGCCCTCGTGATGAACGCCGGCGCGCGCTCCGGCCGGGAAGACCCGCTCACCTACCGGGAGATGCGCGACGTGGTGGTGTCCGTCGACGCGCTCGACCGCGCGGGCCGGCCGCACACGCTGCGGGGCACAGAGATCGGCTTCGGCTACCGGCAGACCACGCTCTCCCCGATGATCGTCACCGGCGCGACGCTGAGATTGAGTCCGGCCCGCCGGCGCCGCGTCACGCGCCAGATCGGCCGCATCCTGGGCTGGCGTTTCGCCCACCAGGACTGGTTGTATCCCAGCGCCGGCAGTTTCTTCAAGAATCCGCCGGGTGAGGCGGCCGGCCGCCTGATCGACCGCTGCGGCCTCAAGGGATTTTCAGTCGGTGCCGCGCAGGTGAGCCCGCGCCACGCCAACTTCATCATCAACATCGGCGGCGCGCGCTTCGTCGATGTGATAAAGCTCGTAGAAATCGTCCAGGAAAGAGTGTATAATCACTTTCGTATTCGATTGGAACCCGAGGTGACCATTGTGCGCGCGGCCTAAGAGAGTCGGTGTGATGATGGGCGGTTTGTCGTCGGAGCGCGACATCTCGCTCCAGTCGGGCCGGGCCGTCCTGAAGGCCCTGAAGGACGCCGGATGGCAGGCGCTGGCGCTCGAGGTCCTGCGGGAGACGCAGGAAGAGGTCCAGCGTCTCGTGCGGGAGGCTTGCGTCGACGTCGTCTTTGTCGCGATGCACGGCGGATTCGGAGAAGACGGTCGCCTCCAGAAGATCCTCGAGGAGATGCGCGTTCCCTTTACCGGTCCGGCGCCGGAGGCGAGCCGCCTGGCCATGGACAAGGTCGCCTCGCGCAGGCTCTTCGAGCGGGCCGGCCTATGTGTCCCGCGCACCCGCGTCATCCGGCGCGGAAGGCGGATGATGTCCCTGTTGCACGAATTGCAGTATCCCGTCGTCATCAAGCCCGCGGCCCAGGGGTCGAGCATCGGCGTCACGTGTGTTGTCCACTGGAAGGAGTTGTCCCCGGCCGTCCTCAAGGCGCTTCGTTATGACGATACCATCCTGGTCGAGGAGTTCATCAAGGGCCGGGAGATCACGGTCTCTGTCCTGGACGGCACGGCCCTGCCGGTCGTGGCCATCAACCCCAAAAATAGTTTTTTTGATTTTCAGGCCAAGTACGAGAAGGGGATGACCGAGTACGTCGTGCCGGCGCCCCTCGATGCCGCGCTCGCCGGACGCGCCCAGCAGGACGCGGTCACGGCGTATTATGCCTTGGGCTGCCGGCACCTCGCCCGCGCGGACATGATCCTGAACAAAGAGGGCCGGGCCGTGATCCTCGAGGTCAATACCGTCCCGGGCCTGACCGAGACGAGCCTCTTGCCGAAGGCGGCGCGCGCCGCGGGCCTGGAGTTTCCGCCGTTGTGTGCAAAGATCGTCGAGCTGGCCTTGAATCCATAGACACGACAGGGAAAGGGTGTATGGCGCGACAGAAGAAGAGACCAAGGGGCGGACCGGTCTTCCTGCTCATCGTCTTGCCTCTATTGGCCCTGGCGCTCTCGGGTTTTGCCATCTACAAAGGGATCCATTATTACCTGACTTCCTCGGATTACTTCCGCGTGCGCGAGGTCACGGCCTTGGGCGTGGCCGACTACCGTTACGTCCAGATGATCCGCGACGAACTGACCGGCGCGAACATCTTCAAGGTGGACGTCGTCAAGCTCGCCGAGCGCATCCGCCGCAAGTTCCCGACCTTTTATGAGGTGCGCGTGCGGCGCATCCTTCCTTCGGAGCTGCGCATCGTCGCCGAAGAGCGTGTCCCGGTGGCCGTGGTGAAGAAGGGGCGTTCTTACCTCTTTGATGCCGACGGGGTGGCGCTCTCGGTCGTGGCCTCGGCCGAGGCCGTGCGCCTGCCCCTGGTGGAGGGGGTGGCCGGCCGTCTGCCGAGGATCAGGAGCGGCTTTCGTTACGGGCACCCGGAGCTGCGCAAGGCCCTGGACCTCGCCGGCGCGCTCGAGCGCCGCGGCGATGACCTGACGCGGCACATGCCGCCCGGGCAGCAGCGCGTGCGCAAGATCGTCGTCGGGTCCGGCGGGAAGCTCTCGTTTTTCGTGGGCGACGGCCTGGAGGTAAAGGTGCGCGACCGCGGCTTTGACGGGCAGCTCGACCTCCTGCCGGCGATCCTCAAGAACCTCGGACCGGACATCGGCGCGGTGGCGTATCTGGATCTCAGGCCCCGGGAGCCCGTCGTCGGGATGAGGTCAGAGGGCAGGAGAAGGTGATCCTCCGACGCAGGCCGCAGGGCCTGCGTCGAAGGATGTCGCCAGAAGGGCAACAAGAAAGGGATCGCGGGCATACCCGCAGGGCTCCATGAAGAACAGGTGGCGGCCGCGCCTCGCCGGCCCCGAATATATTTTCGCGCTGGACATCGGATCGAAGAAGGTCGCGCTCGCCGCGGCCAAGACGGCGGCGGCCGGGCCGGCGGAAGAGCTCCTCGTCGAGACGTGCCCCGTCAAGGGGATCTTCAAGGGGGTGGTCAATGACCTGGCCGCCTTATCAGACGTCGTCGCGCAGACGGTGGGGCGCATGGAGGCCTGCACCGGGCACAAGATCCTCCGGGTGTCCCTGAGCATCAACGGCAACTACATCACCTCCCGCCGCAGCCGCGTCGCCATGGCCCTCTCCGAGCGCGGGACGCGCTCCATCACGCGCCGGGACCTGGCGTATCTGTCTGACCAGGCGCGGCTTCTGGGGACCGAACTGGATGAGTATCTGATCCACGAGATCTCTCAAGGGTATTCGATAGACCGCCACCCCATGACGCGCCACCCCCTGGGGTTGCACGGCCGGCGCCTCGAGACGGAGGTGCTGGTGGTGACGGCGCCCTACGCCCATGTCAGCAATATCGTCAAGGCGGTGGAGCGCCTCGGCGTGGACGTCGTAGAGGTGCGTGCGGCGAGCCTGGCGGCGGCCGAGGCCGTCGTGAACCGCGAGGAGAGGGAGCGCGGGGTCGTGCTGATAGACATCGGCGACACGCTCACGGGCGTCGTCGTCTTCAAGGAGGGGTGGACGCGTTATGTGCGCGTCCTGCCCTTCGGGGGCCGCAACCTCGTCGAGATCATCGCGAATTACTGCCATGTGACGATGGAGGTGGCTGAGAACATCGCCAGGGATTCGCTCGAGATCGACGCCGAGCCGCAGGAGTCCGACGCGGTGATGATCCGCGCCGAGGGGATGTTCCGGCCCGTCTCCAAGAGAGATCTCGTCGCCGCCGTCGTCTCGGAGATGGACAAGTTCGACGCGCTCCTGCACGACGCCGTGGCCGAGAGCCCCGCCGTGACGCGGCCCGGGATGTCCGTGGTCGTGACCGGGGGCTTAAGCCTGGTCGAAGGATTTCTCGAAAAGCTGGAGCAGGACCTTGCGTTGCCGGTGCGCCTGGGCGTGCCCCGGGGCATGGCGCACATGCCGGTCTCCCGGTCCGTTACCTGTGCCGCCGCCGCGGGCCTCGCGCAGCGCTGCCGCTCGGCCGCCAGCGGGCAGGCGTCCTTTCTCCTCCAGGAGCCGAGGAACAAGGTCGTGTGCCTGGTCGATTCCATCAAGCACTTGTATCAGGACTATTTTTGAAAAGGTCGTGATGTGATCCGCGATAATCTGATCTCCTGCCGGCAGCGGCTCGCCCGGGCCGCTGAGCAGAGCGGCCGCTCCCCGACGGACGTGACGCTGGTGGCCGTGACCAAGGGTGTGGGCCCTGACCATATCGAGGAGGCGGTCGCCGCCGGCGTGGCGTTGATCGGCGAGAACCGCCTCCAGGAAGCCCTCTCGAAATATGACCGGCTCAACCTCTTTGCGCGGGAACGCGGCGCGGGGCTGGGTTGGCACCTCGTCGGACACCTGCAGACCAACAAGGCCCGGGAGGCCGTCCGTATCTTTGACGTGATCCACTCCGTGGACAGCCTGCGCGTCGCCGAGGCGATAGAGAGGCACGCAGCCCGGATGGATAAGGTCCAGGAGATCTTTGTTGAGGTGAACGTCTCGGGCGAGGCCGCCAAGTACGGGTTTGCGGCTGACGAGGTCGCTTCCGCGCTCGCGTCGATGGCGACGCTGGCGCACGTCCGCGTCACCGGGCTGATGACCGTCGCGCCTTTTGTCGACGACGCCGAGCGGGTCCGGCCCGTCTTTCGCCGGCTCCGGAAACTGCGCGACGGACTCAACGTCCACCGGCAGCCGGAGGCCCGGCTTCGCGAATTGTCGATGGGCATGACGGATGACTTTGAGGTGGCGGTCGAGGAGGGGGCGACGATCGTGCGATTGGGACGGGCCCTCTTCGGAGAGAGGACATGAGCGATAAGGGTGTGACCCTCGGGATCGTCGGTTGCGGCAACATGGGCGCGGCGCTCGCCACGCGCCTGCCACAGCGGTCTGTTATCGTGCACGACATCGATACGGCCAAGCAGGCGGGACTGGTCCGCAGCGCCAGCGCCAACGTCAGCGGCGCGGCGTCCCTCACGGACCTGGTTGAAGCCAGCGACATCGTTCTCATCGCCGTCAAGCCCCAGGATATCAACCCGGTCCTCGCGGAGGTGCGCGGCAGGCCGGAGAAGCTCGTCATCTCCATCGCCGCCGGCGTCACGCTGGCGTATCTGGAGGAGGCGGTGGCGGGCGGCGTGGTCGTGCGGGCGATGCCGAACCTCAACGCGTTGATCGGCCGCAGCGTGACGGCGCTGAGCTTCAGCCCGTCGGTCGGCGAGGCGCACCAGGGGCTCGCCAAAAGGATCTTTCAGGCCGTGGGCGCGGTCGTCGTCGTGCCGGACGACCGGATGAACGCCGTGACGGCCGTCTCGGGCAGCGGCCCGGCCTTTGTCGCGTACCTCAAGGACGTCATCGAACCGGATGAGATGAGACGGACTTTGGAGAGAGCGGCTCGGGACCTCGGCATCGAGGAGCGCGCGGCCGAACGACTGGCCCGTGCGACGGTCACCGGGACCCTCGCCCTCCTCAGTACCGACTTCGACGCGCCGACGCTCATCAAGCGCGTCGCGTCCAAAGGCGGCACCACGCAAGCGGGGCTGGACGTTTTGAAAAATGAAGGCAAGACGCCCCAGGCGCTGGCGGCGGCGGTCCACGCGGCCTGCCGCCGGGCCGCGGAATTATCTCAAAAATAATGTAGTCCCTCGTCGCGGGAAGACGGTAGAGGGTGCCAAGGGACAATTTACGGGAAGGTAAGAGAGGGTAAATTGATGGCGAAGGTCGGGATCATCGGCGGCAGCGGTGTTTATCGGATGGAGGGGATCAGGGATCTCAAGGAGGTCGTTCTCAAGACGCCCTTCGGCGACCCCTCCGACGTCTATCGCACGGGCACGCTCGACGGGGTGGAGGTGGCCTTTCTGCCGCGCCACGGCTCCGGCCACCGCCTGAGCCCTTCCGAGATCAATTACCGCGCGAACATCTTTGGCATGAAGGTGCTGGGTGTGGAGAACCTCATCTCGGTCTGTGCCTGCGGCTCGTTGAAGAAAGAGCTCAGACCCCTGGACTTCGTCCTGGCGGACCAGTTCGTGGACAGGACGAACAGCGGCCGCGTCATGACCTTTTACCGCGGCGGCGTCGTCGCGCACGTGAGCCTCGCGGACCCGGTCTGCAGCCGGCTGGCCGACATCGTCTTTGAGGCCGGAAGAGGGCTGGGGTTCTCCATGCATCGGCGCGGGACGTACCTGAACATGGAGGGGCCGGCCTTCTCGACGCGCGCGGAGTCCAACCTCTACCGCTCCTGGGGCATGGATATTATCGGCATGACGAACATGGCCGAGGCGCGCCTCGCCCGCGAGGCCGAGATGTGCTACGTCACCGTCGCCGCGGTGACGGACTACGACTGCTGGTACGAATCCGGGGAGGCGGTGACCGTGGAGATGATCATCGCCAACCTCACGAAGAACGCCGACAATTCGAAGAGACTGCTTCAGGCGGTCGTGCGCAAGGTCGCCGAGGCGGCGTCGTGTCCGTGCCGCGACGCGCTCAAAAACGCCATCATCACGCAGAAGGACGCGATCCCGGCGAAGCTGAAGAAGGACCTCGCACCCCTCATCGGCAAGTACGTCGGCACGTGAGACAAACAGGCCAGACCTTTTTGTCTCATTTTCGTGAGACTAATAGGTCAGACCTTTTTGTCTCACGAAAATGAGACAGATAGGTAGGACCTTTTAAGTGAGACACCTTGAGAGACTATGGACTATAAGAAGACGCTGAACTTACCCAAGACCGATTTCCCGATGAAGGCGGAGCTTGCCCGGCGCGAGCCCGCGACGCTCGCCGCTTGGCAGGAGATGGACCTCTACGGCCTGATGCGCCGGGCGGGCAGGGGACGGCCGAAGTTCGTCCTGCACGACGGGCCGCCGTACGCCAACGGCCGCATCCACATCGGCCACGTCCTCAACAAGACGCTCAAGGACATCGTGGTGCGCTACCAGTTTTTGAAGGGGCACGACACGCCGTACATCCCGGGGTGGGACTGCCACGGCCTGCCGGTGGAGCATGCGCTCTTCAAGGAGCTGCACAAGACCAAGGAGCAGGTGGACCGCGTGGCCTTCCGCAAGATGGCGCATGATTACGCCATGAAGTACGTCGCGATCCAGCGCGAGGACTTCAGGCGCTTGGGCATCGTCAGCGACTGGGAGCGGCCGTATCTGACCCTCGACCACGGCTACGAGAAGGCGATCCTCGAGTCCTTCGCGACGCTGGTGGAGAAGGGTTACGTCGTCCGGGGGCTCAAGCCCGTCAACTGGTGCACCAGGTGCGAGACCGCGCTCGCCGAGGCGGAGGTGGAGTACGCGGACCATGAGTCCGACTCCGTCTTCGTGAAGTTCGCGCTCAACGCCGATGCGGCGGCCGCCGCGCTCGGCCTGAAGAAAGGGTCATTCCTCCTCATCTGGACGACGACGCCGTGGACGCTTTTGGCGAACGTGGCGGTCGCGGTGCACCCCCAGCTCACCTACATCTCTGTGGAGCATGCGGGCGCCTCTATTATATTAGGTAAGGAGCTCTTTGAGGCGCGGCTGAAGGAGAAGCTGGGCTGGGCCGATGCCAAGGCCGGCCGCACCTTCAAAGGGGCCCAGCTCGAAGGCCTGACGTATCAGCACCCCTTCGGGCTACGGGAAGGCAGGGTCGTCCTGGCGGACTACGTCTCCAAAGAGGAAGGGTCGGGGTGCGTGCACACCGCGCCCGGCCACGGCCAGGAGGACTTTCTGACCGGCAAGAAATACGACCTGCCCGTCATCATGCCCGTGGACACGCGCGGCCGCTTTGACGAGACCGTGCCGCACTGGGCGGGCCAGCACGTCTTCAAGGCGAACGAGGGCATCATCAAGAAGCTGCACGCGGCCGGCCTCCTGCCCGCTGCTGAAAAGGTCACGCACTCGTATCCGCACTGCTGGCGGTGCAAGAACCCGATTATCTTCCGGGCGACGCACCAGTGGTTTCTCAGGATCGACCACGAGGGGCTGCGCCAGAAGCTCTTGAACGCCATTGAAAAGGTGGTGTGGGTCCCGGCCTCGGGCCGCGAGCGCATCGCCGGCATGGTGGCCCTGCGGCCGGACTGGTGTCTCTCGCGCCAGCGCTACTGGGGCGTGCCGATCCCGGCGCTCGTCTGCAAGGCGTGCGGCGACCACACCTTGGATGGCCGCGTGGTGCGCCGGCTCGCCGAGCGGGCCGGCCGCGACGGGACGGACGCGTGGTTCGAGGCGCCGGTAAAGGATTTTGTCCCGTCGGGGCTGCGCTGCGCCTGCGGCGCCGCAGACTTCGAGCGCTCGACCGACATCCTGGACGTCTGGTTTGATTCGGGCGTCAGCCATCAGGCGGTCCTGAAGGGGAACGACGACCTGAAGCTCCCCGCCGATCTTTATCTCGAGGGTTCGGACCAGCACCGCGGCTGGTTCCAGGCGTCGCTCATCCCGTCCGTGGCGATCGACGGACAGGCGCCCTACAAGGCGGTCCTGACGCACGGCTTTGTCGTGGGCGGGGACGGCCGCAAGATGTCCAAGTCCCGGGGCAACGTCATCGCGCCCCAGGAGGTGATCAAGGAGTTCGGCGCCGATATCCTGCGCCTGTGGGTGATGGCCAGCGACTACAACGAAGACGTGCGTCTCTCCAAGGAGATCCTGAAGAACTGCGCCGACGCCTACCGCAAGGTCCGCAACACCGCGCGGTTTCTGTTGAGCAACCTTTATGACTTTGATCCAAAAACGGATCGATTGACATGGATGAATCTTTTAGATATCGATCGTTGGGCTCTTTATACGCTTAATCGTCTTCAAGTCGACATTACGAGCGCTTATGATGCTTATGCGTTCTATGTCGTTTTCCAAAAAATCTACAGCTTCTGCAATGAAGATATGTCTTCGTTCTATTTGGACATTCTTAAGGATAGACTGTATACGGCCGGCAAGACATCGAAGCTGCGACGTTCTGCTCAAACCGCCCTTTACGAGATTTTGATGCGACTCGTTAAGTTCTTGGCTCCGGTTCTGCCTTTTACGGCCGAAGAGATCTACCGTTATGCACCCCGTACGGAAGAGGATAATTTTGAAAGCGTACACTTATCTTTTTGGCCCAAGCTCAATCAGGATTCAGAAGATATCAATGTAAACATCGTGAATCAAATGGATCCTAAGTGGATGCGAGATCTCGATGAGATTCTTAGTCTGCGCCCGGCTATCCTCAAGCAGCTGGAGGAGAAGCGGGCCGCGGGCGTGATCGGCAGCTCGCTCGAGGCGAGCGTGAGTCTGTCGTTGAAAGACGAGAAGTTGTACGACCACTTCAAGAAGCACGAGGAAGACCTGCGGTCTATCTTTATCGTCTCCGGGACGAATTTGACCTGTGAGCCGGTGCAGCTCGAGCCGTTCGTCCTCGAGGTGACGCGGGCCGGCGGCAAGAAGTGCGCGCGCTGCTGGAATTATACCGACGACGTCGGCGCGGACAGCGCCCGCCCGGGGATCTGCGGCCGGTGCGCGGCGGCGATCGACCAAGGGTGAGAAAAAAAAGTATTGCATCCCGCCGCGTTTGCGGTTATAATTTTGCCCTTGAATTCATGGGCGATGGGCGGCACCATTCCCATGCACAACAGGGAGGACGTAAGCGTGAAGTCAGGGAAGATGACGAAGAGGGACGCGCGGGTCTATAAAAAGCTGCTCCTGGAGAAGCGGGAGGAGTTGATCGGTGATATCGCGCATATTTCTGAAGAGACCCTGAAGAAATCCCAGAAGGATGCGTCGGGCGACAACTCGGGGTACGCCTTCCATATGGCGGACGTGGCCACGGATACCTACGACAGGGAGTTCTCCCTGGGGCTCGCCTCCAAAGAGCGCGTGGTCCTGCAGGAGATCAACCACGCGCTGGACAAGATCGACGAAGGAGATTTCGGCATCTGCGAGGGGTGTAAGAAAAAGATCACCAAGGTCCGCCTGAAGGCCGTACCGTACGCCATGCTCTGTCTGAAGTGCCAGGAGAAGAAGGAAGAGGCGTTTTAGGCAGGGCGCTCCCACATAGAGTGTCCCCAATCACCGTATTCCTCATCGCAGCCGGTACCCTGGCGCTGGATCGAGTGACCAAGCATCTGGCTGAGGCGGCGCTCACCCCGGGTGTCTGCGTCCCCGTCTTCGAAAACATCTTTCATTTGACACTCGTCCATAATCGCGGCGCGGCATTCGGGTTCTTGCCGGATGCCGCGATTTTTTTCGTCGTGGTGGCCTGCGTCTGCATCGCGGCGATCATCGCCGCGTTCTGGCGGCCGCACCTCTTCGGGCGTCTCTTCGGCCTGCGCGTGACGGACAGCCGCGTGGGCGCCGCCCTCGCCCTGATCCTGGGCGGGGCCATAGGGAATCTGATCGACCGCCTGCGCCACGGCTATGTCATCGATTTTCTCGACTTCCGGGTCTGGCCGGTCTTCAACTTCGCGGACACGGCGATCACCTGCGGCGGGATCCTGATCGTCATCGTGCTTTTTCGGCAGATGAGGCGTAGTGATGGCCCCGATACTCTTTAAGTGCCCGTTTTTCACTATTTACACGTACGGCGTCTTCGTGGCGCTCGCGTTCCTGGTGACCGTCCCCCTCTGGGTGCGCGAGGCAGGGCGCCGGGGCCTGGACGCAGAGCGGATCTATACGCTCGGTCTCTTGATCCTGGCCGCCGGCGTCGGGGGGGCGAGGCTCTTATACGTCCTGTTGAACTGGCAGGATTTCAGCGGCGACTGGCTGGAGGTCATCCGGTTGCAGCACGGCGGGCTCGCCTGGTTCGGCGGCCTGGCAGGGGCCTTCGGCGCGCTCGTCCTTTACGCGCGGCGCCAGCGCTGGTCCGTGCGCGCCGTGCTCGACAGCGTCGTGCCCTTTGCCGCGCTCGGCCAGGCCGTGGGCCGCATCGGGTGTTTCTTCAACGGCTGCTGCTACGGTTTTCCCGTTGAGTGGGGTCTTTATTTTAGGACGCACGGCACGCGCCTCTTCCCGACCCAGCTGGTCGCTTCGGCGACGCTTTTTATCATTGCGTGGCTCCTGATGCGGATGCAGCGCCGCGACACGGCGGGGGAGGGGCGCATCGTGGCCTGGTACCTGGTCGCGGCCGGCCTGCAGCGGTTTCTGATGGAGTTTCTCCGGGCCGACATCAGGCCGTATTACTTTTCACTGAGCGTCTTCCAATGGATGGCCCTCGCCGTGATGGGGGCCGGGGCCGCGGGACTGGTGATCATACGATGCCGCAGAGGAGCTGCGTAGTCGAAGCCTCGGGTCAGGGCAAGCGGCTCGACGTCTTCATCAAGGAGCGCGAGCCGGATTTTTCGCGCACCGTCGTCCAGGGGCTCATCACGGCCGACAAGGTCCGGGTGAACGGCAAGGCCGCCAAGGCCCATTATCGGCTCAGGCTCGGCGACCGCGTCCAGTGGCTGCCCCCTGAGCTGCCGCAGACGCAGCTCGTCGCCGAAGATATACCGCTTTCTATCCTCTATGAAGACGAGGCGGTGTGCGTCATCGACAAGCCCGCCGGCCTCGTCGTCCACCCCGGCGCCGGCCACCGCGAACACACGCTCGTCCACGCGCTCCTGCACCACGTCCCCTCTTTATCGCAGTTGAGCAAAGACCGGCCCGGCATCGTCCACCGCCTCGACAAGGAGACCTCCGGGGTGATGGTGGTGGCCAAGACCAACGCCGCGCACATGCACCTGGCCCGGCAGTTCAAGGACCACACGATCGAGCGCCGGTACGTCGCCCTGGTCGACGGGGAGGTGGCCTTTGACGAGGGCGTCATCGACATCCCGATCCGCCGGCACAAGACGGACCGCAGGCGCATGGCCGTCGGCTTCAGCGACGACGCCAAAGAGGCCAGGACCGCCTACAAGGTGATGAAGCGCTGCGGCGCCTTCACGGCCGTGGCGCTCACTCCGCAGACAGGCCGCACGCATCAGCTGCGCGTGCACCTGGCGCACCTCGGCCATCCGGTCCTGGGCGACCCCGTTTACGGAAGGAAGAAGAACTTCGCGCGGCTGGCCCTGCACGCCGAGGCGCTGGGCTTCAAGCATCCCGTGACCGCAGAGAGGATGCATTTTTCTTCGTCCCTGCCGGCCGAGATGCAGGAGGCCCTGGAAGAGCCGCCGAGGGCGTTGCCTCGCAAACGCAGGACTTCGTGATATAATGGGATGACCATGAAGAGGAGGACCGTTGTCATCAGACCCTGTGCGTCCCTGAAAGGGACCGTGCGCCTACCCGGCGATAAATCCATCTCCCACCGCGCCGCCCTGTGCGCGGCCCTGGCCTCCGGCACGACCCGCATCACCAACTTCCTCTTCTGCGATGACTGCCAGGCGACGCTGCGCGCCCTGCGCATGATGGGGGTGCGCATCGCGGCCGACCCCGACAGGGAGTGCGTGACCGTCGAGGCGTCGGGCCTTTTGAGCGCGCCCAAAGGTGATTTAGACATGGGAGAGTCCGGCACGAGCGCGCGGATCCTGATGGGCCTCCTGAGCGCGCAGCCGTTCGCATCGCGGCTGGACGCAGCGCCCTCTTTGCTCAGGCGTCCGATGGACCGGGTGATGGATCCGCTGCGGCGCATGGGCGCGAGCCTGCAGGGACGCCGCGGCCCGGCGGGCGGCGAATTCCTGCCGGTCGTTCTCTTTCCGTCAGCGCTCAAGGGCATCGCCTGGAGACAGAAGATCGCCAGCGCCCAGGTCAAGTCAGCGGTCCTCCTGGCGGGGCTCTTTGCCCGCGGCGCCACGCGCATCGAGGAGCCTGTCGTGAGCCGCGACCACACGGAGCGGATGCTCAAGCTCTTTCGCGCGAAGATCCGGCGGCAGGACGATACGATCCACCTCGAGCCCTCGCGTCTCACGTCGCCGGGCTCCGTCGCCGTGCCCGGAGATTTTTCGAGCGCCGCCTTTTTCATCGTTGCCGGCCTCCTGGCCGAAAGGGCCGAGGTGCTGATCAAGGGGGTCAACCTGAACCCCACGCGCATCGGGTTGTTGTGGGCCCTTAAGCGCATGGGCGCGAAGATCCGCGTCCTCAATAAACGCTCCGGTTTTGAGCCGGTTGCCGACCTGGAGGTGCGTTCGAGCCGGCTGCGCGCCACCGTTATCGAGCCGCGGGAGATCGCGACGATGATCGACGAGCTGCCCATCCTCCTGGTCGCAGCGGCCCGCGCGCAGGGGACGACCGTCATAAAGGGGGCAGGGGAGCTGCGCGTCAAGGAGACGGACCGCATAGAGTCGATGCGTTCGAATTTGTCCAAACTGGGCGTCACTCTTAAAGTTAGGTCTCTGAACAAAAGGGAAGACCTTTTGGTCCCAGGCGTCGAGGCCTTTCCGGCCGCGTCCTTCAAGAGTTTTGGCGACCACCGCACGGCCATGAGTCTCTTCGTGGTGGGGCTGATATCCCAGGGGCCCAGCCGCCTCGATGACACGGCGTGTATCAGCAAGTCGTTCCCGCAGTTCCTCTCCTCGATGAAACATCTCGTTGCGCAATAAGCGCTTTGGGTTCTGTTGAAAAACATTATTTTATTGACACCGAGGCCCTTGTTTGATATAGTTAGGTCAAATTTCAGTCTTCCCACACCCAGGCGTCCCTCGTATGAATAAATTTCTTTCCAGGGCCTTCGGCGCTATCTCTTCGCTGTTTTCCAATGACATGGGCGTCGACCTCGGCACCGCCACGACCCTTGTGTACGTCAAGGGCGAGGGGATCGTCTTATGCGAGCCTTCGGTGGTGGCCCTGAGAAAGGGTGTGACCGTCAACCGGGTCCTCGCGGTCGGCGATGAGGCCAAGAACATGCTCGGTCGCACGCCGGGAAACATCCTGGCGATCCGGCCCATGAAGGACGGCGTCATCGCGGACTTCGACATCACGGAGGCGATGCTGCGTTACTTTATCAAGAAGGTGCACCGCCGGCGGGTTTTGGTGAGCCCGCGCATGATCATCGCCATCCCCTCCGGGATCACGGAGGTGGAGCGCCGCGCCGTGAAGGATTCGGCGATGCGCGCCGGCGCGCGCGAGGTCCATCTGATCGAGGAGCCGCTGGCCGCGGCCATCGGCGTGGGCCTGCCTATTCACGAGCCGGCGGGCAACATGATCGTGGACGTCGGCGGCGGCACGACGGAGGTCGCCGTCATTTCGCTCTCCGGCGTCGTCTTCTCGAAGTCGATCCGCATCGCGGGCGACGAGATCGACCTGGCCATCGTGGAGTACCTTAAGAAGAATTACAATCTGATGATCGGTGAGCGCACCGCCGAGAACATCAAGATCAAGATCGGTTCGGCCTATCCCCTGGAAGAGGAGCTGAGCATGGAGGTGCGGGGGCGCGATCTGGTGGCGGGTCTGCCCAAGACCGTGACCATCACGTCCGAAGAGATCCGCGACGCGATCGCCGAACCGGTCCGGGCGATCGTGGACTCCAACAAGATCGCCCTGGAGAGGACGCCACCCGAGCTGGCCGCAGACCTTATAGACCGCGGCATCATGATGGCGGGCGGCGGGGCCCTGCTGAAAGGGCTCGACAGGCTCATTTCCGAAGAGACGGGCCTGCCGGTGCACATCGCTGAGGACGCGGTGACGGCCGTGGCCCGCGGGACGGGCAAGGTGCTGGAACTGGACAGCAAGTACCTGCGTGATATCTCGGTCGGCATGAAGACCGAAGGCATTTAGCGATCCATCCGACTGGGCGCCGTGTTTTTCCCCAAACAAAAGCTTATCGGGATATCCGTCCTCCTCTTTGCCTTCCTCCTGATCGTCTTCCTCGCCTACCGCAACACCACCTATTATCTGCGCGCGAGCGTGACCGACACCGTGAGTTTTCCGTTGACGCTGGTGCGCGCCGTCACGCACGAGGTGCGCGCCGTCTTTCTCTTCCATGCGAGCTATTGGAACCGGTTGCGGCTCGAGCGCGAGAACGCGGCCCTCAGACAGGACATGTTGCGCGCCGAGGAGGCGGTCTCCGAGAACACGCGGCTCAGGGAACTCCTGGGTCTCAAGGAGAGCTCTGCGTACGCCTCGGTGGCGGCCCAGGTCATCGGCAAGGAGTTCCACGCGCTGCGTCCGTATCTGATCCTCAACAAGGGGCGCGCGCAGGGCGTGCGGCGCATGGACCCCGTCGTGACCGCGGGCGGGCTCGCCGGCAAGATCCTCGAGGTCGGGCAGTTTTCGTCGAAGGCCATGCTGATCCAGGACCCGGGCCTGGCCGTGCCCGCGATGAACCAGCGCACGCGCGAGCAGGGGCTCGTCTCGGGGACGCTGGACGGCCGCTGCAAGCTGCGTTTCCTGGACCTCGACGCCGGCACGCGCGAGGGCGACCTCGTCATCACGAGCGGCCTGAACTTGACCTATCCGCCGGGGATCCTCATCGGCGTCGTGCGCTTCGTCGGCACGGAGCCGTCGGGGCTGGGGAAGTTCGCGTATGTCGATCCGGCGGTGCGGCCCGGCGCGCTCGAAGAGGTCCTCATCGTGGTCTCAGGTTATGACAGTGCTCCGGAATAGATGGCTGTGGCCTTTTCTCCTCCTCGCGGCGCAGGTCGTCGTCGATCAGCTGACCGGCGCCTCGGTCTCTTTTTTCGATCCGCTCCTGGCCGCGGTCGTGCTCTACGCGTACTTCCATAACTACGACGTGCGCGACAACATCCTCTTCGCGGCGCTCTGCGGCCTGGTCAAGGACACCCTGGGCCTGGACGTCTTCGGCCTGCACGCCGTGACCTTCGTCCTGGTGAGCCTGGGCGCCGTCTACGGGACGCGTTTTTTGAACAGGCAGCAGGATATCTTTGTCTTTCCTATCGTCTTTCTGGCGGTCACTGCCCAGCGCCTCGGCGTCGGGATGGGCCGCCTTGTCTTTTTTGACGCGGGCCCGCGGGGGTCTGTCGTCGCCTTCTTCCTGCGCGTGGGCCTGACGGCCGTCGGCACGGTCGCGGCGGCCTTCGTCCTCTACCGCCTTTCACGACGATGCGACTTGGGACTTACAGAATCTTCATCCTCGTGATGCTGGCCGCGGCCGCCCTGGGTCTCGTCATGATCCAGGGGGTGCGCGGCCGGCGTTACTATGATCTGAGCCAGCGCAACGCCATCCGTCTGATCCCCCAGGAGCCGTACCGGGGCCGTATCTACGACAGGCATGGCCGGCTGATGGCGGACAACGTCCTGTCCTTCGACGTCGTCATCATCCCCCAGGAGCTGCGCGACAAGCAGAAGACCTTTACGGACCTGGCTGCCCTCTTGGCGATGCCGCCCGAGGACGCGGTCTTTGCGTATAAGAGAGGGTACCTCAATCCGTTCACGCCGGTCCCCATCGCCGTCGGCATCGACAAGGAGAAGGCTATAGCCGTGGCCGAGCAGGAGCTCAACCTTCCGGGCGTCGCCGTGCACCTCAACGCCAAGCGTTTTTATCCCCACCGGGAGGTCACGGCCCACCTCTTGGGATACATCCGCGAGATCGACCGGGAGCGCATCACGCGGCTCAAGTCCTACGGCTACGACTTGAAGGACAAGGTCGGGGTGAGCGGCATGGAAGAGACGCTTGACATCTTCATGCGCGGGGAGAAGGGGGGCGAGCAGATCGAGGTCGACAACCTCGGCCGCAAGGTGCGGCTGATCGGCTACAGGCCGTCGGCGTTCGGCCAGGACGTCACGACGACGATCGACGTGGAGCTCCAGCAATTGGCGTACGCGGCCATGCGGGGATACGCCGGCGCCTTTGTCGTGATGGAGGTCAAGACGGGCGAGGTCCTGGTCCTGTGCAGCAAGCCCTCTTACGACCCGAACGTCTTCATCGACCGGTCGCAGGCGAAGAGGCTCAACGCGTATCTCACCTCGGCCGGCGCCCCGTTCGTGAACCGCGCGACCGCCGCCTCGTTCGCGCCCGGCTCGGTCTTCAAGGTCGTGACCGCCGCCGCGGCGCTCAAGGCGCGCGACTTTTCAACCTCCATGACGTTCGTGTGCCGGGGCCGCCTCAAGATCGGCGACCGGTACTTCAAGTGCTGGTCCACGCACGGCGCCCAGGATTTCTATCAGGCCATGGCGCACTCCTGCGACGTCTATTTTTACCACCTGGGTTTCCGCGCCAACCCCGACGGCATGGCGCGCATGGCGCATGCGTTCGGTCTCGGCGAGAAGACCGGGATCGACCTGCCGCATGAGGCCGCGGGGTTCGTCCCCAGCCGCGTCTGGAAGAACCTGGCGCGCCTGGAAAACTGGTATGACGGCGACACCGCCAACTATGCCATCGGCCAGGGCTTTGTCCTGACGACGCCCCTGCAGCTGGCGCGCATGATGGCGGCCGTGGCCAACGGCGGGATCCTGGTGCCGCCCCGCGTGACGAAGGCGATCGGCGGGGAGCCCGTCGTCGAGCGGCCGGCAAAGAGGGTCAACATCGACAAGGACCATCTGGCGATGATCAAGAAGTCCCTGCGTTATCCGGTCTCTCTTCCCAGCGGCACGGCGCACAACCTGGACATCCGGGGCCTCGCCATCTGCGTCAAGACCGGCACGGCCCAGGTGACCGGCTTGCCCTCGCACGGCTGGGTGGCGGGCTTCTTTCCGGAGGATGAACCCAAGTATGCCTTCTGTGTCTTTCTCGAACACGGCGAGACGAGCCACGCGGCGTGCGAGGTGGCCAGGAAGGTCTTCGAGGAAGCGAAGAAGAGGGGGAAGTGGCAATGAGGCACCGGTCGCATCTCGTCTTGTTGTTGGCGCTCGTCCTGATCCTGGCGGCGGGGCTCCTGTGTCTGTACAGCAGCTGCCACCAGAAGGGCGACTTCATCCGCCAGGAGGCCTTTGTCAAGCAGGTGTTGTGGATAGCCATCGGCCTGGGCGGCATGTTCCTGATGTCCCACCTGGATTACCGGCGCCTGAATTTTTTCATGGCGCCGCTGTATCTGGTGACGCTGGTGAGCCTCGTGGTCGTGCTCGTCTCGGGCCGGGCCATCATGGGCGCGCAGCGGTGGATCACCTTCGGCGGCATCTCTCTTCAGCCTTCGGAGTTGGGCAAGTTCGTGCTCATCCTCGTCCTGGCGCGGTATTACAGCTCTAAGACGATCCTTGGCGTCCACGCGGACGCGCACGCGGCCGACTTCGTCAAGGCGTGCGCGGTCCCGCTGGGCCTGACGCTCCTGCCGATGCTCTTGGTCATGGAGCAGCCGGACCTCGGGACGGCCATCGTCTATCTCTTTATCTTTTTCTCCTGCGCCTTTCTGGCGCAGGTCCGGCTGCGGTACCTGGCGGGGCTCACGGCGGCGGGCCTGGCGGGCCTGCCCGTCTTCTGGCACTTTCTTAAGGCCTACCAGAAACTGCGCCTCCTGGTCTTTCTGGATCCGAGCAGCGATCCGCTGGGCGCCGGCTACACCGTGATCCAGTCGAAGATCGCCATCGGCTCGGGCCGGCTGCTGGGCAAGGGCTTCATGAGCGGCACCCAGGGCCAGCTGAACTTCCTGGCGGAGCGCCACACGGATTTCATCTTCTCCGTGTGGGCGGAGGAGTGGGGCCTGGTGGGCAGCATCGCGCTCCTCGTCCTCTACGGCGTCCTGATCTTCGCGATCCTGCGCATCGCCGAGACCGCCAAGGACATGTACGGCCGCATGCTCGCCTGCGGCGTCGCCAGCGTCCTCTTCTTTCACACGGCGGTCAACGTGATGATGAACGCGGGGCTGTGCCCGGTCGTCGGCCTGCCGCTGTCGCTCTTCAGCTACGGCGGCTCCTCGCTCGTCTTCAACCTGCTCGCGCTCGGCGTCGTCCTCAACATCGCGAAACAGAAGTGAGCCCAGCACACGGCCGGCACGACCATTCTTTTTCTCGGAGCCTGGGGTCATTCTTGCCCCCCGCTCCCCCTTGGGGAACCCTCCCGTGGTTCCCCCCGGCCCAGCAAGAGAGGGGGTCCCCCCTCCGCTACGGGGGGCTGCGAACGACCCCAGGCACCTCGATGGGGAACGGTCGCGCCGGCCGCTTGAGCGGGGTACAACATTCTCTTGCAACCGAGTTGCGACACGATAGGATAGGAGAAAACCATGTGGCCCTATGATCCTTCGCCGCAGACCCCGGCCATGGCCGGGGTCTTTGCGAGGATGTCGCCCGAAGGGCGGCAAGAAAGGGACCGCGGGCATGCCCGCGGGGCTCC
>SDBU01002652.1_pt1 | contig 23572 bp, 15 predicted proteins | sample 2277071 | NCBI WGS metagenome assembly SDBU01 (sample SAMN10397929, study PRJNA504765) | marine sediment metagenome | isolation source: marine sediment core GS08_GC12, 126 cmbsf | place: Arctic Ocean: Gakkel Ridge, Loki's castle | collected 2008 | reverse complement strand
GGTGTTTTATATTCCGGTATGCTCGAATAAAGGCCTCCTGCGACAGGTCCATCGCATCTTCGCGATTGCCCACAAGCCCCAGAGCGATAAAATATGCGTCTTTCATATACCTGTTCACAAAAACTTCAAACGCCCCTGATGAGCCCCGCCGACATCGCCACATTGCTATTATTTCTTCCTGGCACAAGCTTGGCACTGGCTTCGACTCCAAATGCAGACAGTTTCAATTCAAAGGAAAAAACTTTACTCTGTTTCCACAGTAATATACACCCTGAAGCCTGATTTTCTTCAAATTATTTTTTGATTTTCCCGCTAAATTTATCTGGTTCTTTTTGTCCCCCTTTAGCCCCATAATAGTTAATAACCAATAGAAAAGGGGCCTATACCGAATTATTCGGTATAGGCCCCGAATTCGTGCAAATCCATCTCTCTGTTGTCCGTCACCGTGGGCAGCTAATTGCCACTTGCGGCTCTGGTTCCGTAGCCTACCGATGCAGCCGAATGTCGTCAAAGTACGCTGTACCTGAACCACCGGGCTGCGGATTATTCTTGTCGCCGAAACCAATGGCAATAGTGTTGACATTGGCCAGGTCCACGCCCTGGTCTGCAAATGCCTGCAGGTCGATATTCCATTCTGTCCAGGTGTCTATCAATGCCGCATTGGGATTATCGTGAAAGACCACAGCGCTGCCATTGAAGGCAACGTACATCGGCTCAGGGTCATTAGTGGCCATAGTTACACCAATGGCCTCCTGCGTCCACATCATCGGAGTAACCGTGCCGGTGGTCTGGACATTGGAGAATTCAGCCTTGCAGACCACTCCAGGGCTATTGCTGGTCAATGCCAAACCTATATATACGTTCTGATTCATCAGGATATTCCTGAAGGACTGCTCCTGAGGATTAGCTGTTTCAACCATGTCTTCCCAGTTGACGCCGTCACTGGAGTGCTGGGCTGTGATAATATTCCCTTGCCGGGTCAGCTTCACCCAGTGAGGACTCGTAATGGCGCCCGGATCGCTGCGCGTGCTGCTGGAACTGCCGCCGTCACCTACACGATACTGCAAGCCAACTCGGCCGTTGGGCGTGATGTAGGCCATCGCATTAGTGGAGCCTGCGTCAAGTGTTTTGCGAATCATCACGCCGGCCTTGGCCCAGGGGTCTGTGTTCTGGACGCTGAGAACCTGGACCGAAATAGACCCGTCCCCGGACAACTGCTTCCAGGCGTAGCGGAATTCGTCGGACTGGTCCCAAATATCTACGCCGGAGGCGGTCATCGTATAGGTGCCTGCCGGTTCCTCTAACAAACCTGCGGGATTGCCTCTGAACCAAATCGTCAACGTGTTGATACCGTTCTCAGTCCAGTCACGCGAATAAGTCAGCGTCAGCTCCGCCTCTGAATACTTGAATTTGCCCTGCTGATTGTTGTCATAGAATAACGGTATCGATTGCTTGCCTCCGTGAACGATAGTCTCCTCGGTAAAAGAAGCAGTGGTTTCGTCACCCACAGCCGAGCCGCTTCCGTTACCGGCATAGTAAGGATCAGTACCCGGTGTGCCGTAACCAAGCCCGTCTTTCCAGGCGTACCATATCTGGTTGTCACCGGCGTCGTAGTCCTCAAAGTCGTCCACATTGATATAGTCTGCTATGGTAAAGTTCCAAACTCTGCCTTTGCTGAGCGTCCCGTCGTTATTAGACTCGTCAATTCGCCAGTAGTGGGTCTGACCCCATTCAACACCTTCTGGCGGAGTGTAGCTGGTGGCACCCTGTTGGCCTCGATATATATCCGGCGTTGACGTGTCGGCATTGTCCACCGCGTCTTTATCAGTGCCGAAGTAAACATCGTGCTGGGCCGCAAAATCTCCCGGCGACCAGCTAACAGACCTGACCTCATTGATGTTTGATGTTGAACCGTGAACCGGTTTTGGGTTCCAGGCAAGACTTACGTCGCCTCTCATAATTATTGCAATCTCCTCAGGCGATAATACATAGTCGTAAACCCGCACATCGTCGAGCAAACCCGAGTAGAAAAGTTCGCGTGTATTAGGCTGACCCAGCCGGATGCGACCGGCCAGCTCGAAGTTGTTGCCTGTGTGAGCAGCCGATACCGGCGTGCCGCCATCCACATATAGGTTCGCCAGACCGTTGACCTCCCACGTGGCGGCAATATGGTGCCAGGCATCGTCATTCACCGCCATCGCCTGGGGATTGACATCGGTGTCACCACCCTCGATGTAAAATTCGACACCGCCGTCGCTCATCATGTTGATGTGTAATTCGTCCTCGTCGCCGAAGCCATTGCCGCCGCTGCCTGAAGAGCCATAGAAAATCATGCCTATTGAGGCCTGAGTGGTTTTGATCCACATACATACGGATCCCTTATCTGAGCCTATTAGCCCCGTCGATAGCTCAACGAAGTTCGTACCGTCGAACTCAAGCGCATCGCCATCCATCCCGGCTACCCACTGAGGATTGCCTTCCAGGGTGCCATGATTGCCATGGCCTGACCAGTCAAGTGCAATAGCGCCTTCATCCAACTTCCACCATCCGACAAGGTTGGGGTTTATAATCGATATCTCGGGAAATGTTCTAAAGCTCCAAACATCACCTTTATACATATTAGGAATAGCGAACTCATCGACGCGCCAGTAGTAAACCTTGTCGAATGCAAGGGTGCCGGGAGTATAGGTTGTGGTTCCCTGTGGGAGTCCTGCCGTAGCAGTGTTCACATCGTCAAAACTCTCGCCGAAGAACACAGTGTGCAATTTCGCACCTAAACCTGTGGTCCAGCTAAGGGCTGTATTTGGGTCCACAAGTTTAGTACCATCAGCCGGATTTGGGTCGTAGGCGGTCCTGGGGGGAATCGTAAAGCTCCAAACCTCGCCTTTGTGTATCGTAGTACCATCAGCCTCAACCTCATCGATTCGCCAGTAGTATGTCGTGCCAGGAACAAGACCGTCCGGAAAAAGGAATCCGGGAAAACCGACAACAAACAGCGTCGAGGGCTGATTGCCCTGGAACGTGTCCCCAGTGCCGTCGTTCACATCGTTAAAATTGTCGCCCATGTACACATCTTGCGAGACCGCAGTCTCTCCTGTCGACCAGCTTAGACTCACCCAGGTATCCTCAAGCAGGGCACCATCATCCGGGATCGGCTTATAAGCCTTTAGGCGGGCTCCACGGTGGCTTTCCTCAGGACCTTCACCCGTCGGCCTATAATCGGGATTGGTGGTCAGCACGATCTTGTCGAATCGCCACCCGTCCTCACGCATCAATACATTGACCGTGTGCAGACCGGCGCTGGTAACTTCGACTTGTGCCGGCCCGAGGCTTTCCCTTCTCTGTATGCTCCACTCCCACGTACTGTTGCCGCTGCCGGCTTGGATGCGGTCGGACGTGGTCACATCCCCGTCGAGGCCAACATGGCAGGAGTCGTCGGTGCCGCTGGTGCTGTAACCCCGGACCCAGACATAGTGAGTGCCGGTTTTAACAAACTCGACCACGAAGTCCAGTTGAGGACTGCCGCCACCGCCACCGTCGGGCAATGCCCGCATGAAACCGGTACCGGAAAAGCCGGCTGGCTCCGTCTGGAACACCCACTCCTGGATACCCGCAGGGGTGTTCTCATCGAAGTTCTCAGCTTCTATCGAAACAATTCCGTCCGGACCGGGGTCCTGCCGGAGCGGCTCTGCACTCTCAACACTCGTGGCTAAGCACAGCACCAAAACAAAGGAAATTAAATAAATCATTTTTTTGAACATGACCATATCCTCCTTCAATAAAGAATCAAAATAGTTATGAATTGTGCTTTAGTCAAACACCAAAACTCACACCTTTAATCAATCTTATTTATACAAATTATCTACCTAAATATCAAGAAAAAATTCGTTTTGATGATTAGGATTTGTTTTCGAAAACGACATCTGGCCCGAACAAAGGCCATGATGCCGAAGTGTAGAATTTGGAATGTTTATAGGGTTATTAGAAATCCGTCCTCGGCGGACCTCTATAATTGATTGTTCTTCTATTTGATGAAGGCTATAAAATCTACACCGTCAGGTTTTGTGCTGTCGTCTGGCGTCTTTTCTTTCTGCGGTTTATCGTTCTTTGCTCACATTGCGCAACCGGAGTATCATTTGAAGCTACCTGGAGGGCTTCAAGGGCAGTTTCGGCGAATAAATCAGCCTCCATTTCCTGCCAGAGTCCTTCGGCCCGGTTGAACAGACCTCCTGATACCATTATACGCATATTCGGCCAGGCGTTTACTGACTTAATTGTATCTATCAATCGTCGTACACCCGGCGCCTGTTTTGGACCGGTACCATAAATTAAGAGAATGTCGGGACTATATTCGTTTGTGTAAGAAAGGATATCGTCGTTTGTAAGTCCACCGCCAAGAAATCTTACTTCCCATCCATTGCTCTCAAACAGGTCTGTCATAATTTGAGCACCAAGTTCATGTAATTCGTCTGGTGCGCAACATACCGATATTTTTTTATTCTTGCTTGGTCTTCGCGGCAGCTTATTTTGAAGCTGGTCCACAATAGTGCGGTTGACTCGTGTGGCCAAGTGTTCCTGGATGGGTGTAATTCTGTCCGAACGCAGCAGTTTTTCGATTTCTACCATAACCGGCCATATTATGTCGACATATACGGAATTAGCCGGTATGCCATGTTGAAGAGTTTCTTCTATAACGGCTCGACAAGACTTTCTATCACCACGCAACAAGGGTTCTAAATAGCGGGCTAAAATGCTTTGTTTTATCATTTTATGGTCTCCATTAAATCTTCTATATTACCATTAATGCCCATATTATCATCTCGGCTCTTCGTATCGCCTATAATGTTAATATAGGCAGTATTTACCAATGAGCAATATTAAGTATCGGAGGGTGACGAGGAAAAACTTTAGTTAAATTAGGCAATTTGGGTGAGAATGCTAAGAATTCCCTATAGCACCATAATGCTGTAAGTCCTATATTTAGCATTATATACTGATAGTAGGAGTTTGTTTTATATTAGATAGTTCTTGTTGCCGAAACAGTAACTATATCGCAAATAGAAAGACCTGTACTTTTTGGCTAAAAATGGGTTATTGCAAGAAAGGGTTATGTGCTTTTTCGTGGGCTATTGTGGTAATTGGGCCGTGACCGGGATAGACTTTTGTTTCGTCAGGCAGGGTAAAAAGTTTTTCCCTTATGCTCTTTAATAATTGTTCCATGTTGCCGCACGGAAAATCTGTTCGCCCAATCGAGTCGGCAAACAGCGCATCGTCAGTGAAAACAATCACCTCATCCTTTGAATACAAACAGATGCCGCCCGGCGTATGGCCAGGGGTATGAAGCACGCTGAGCTTTACGCCGGCCTGCTCGATACAGCTTTGTTCTTCTACGGAGAAATCGGCCGGCTCAATGCTAAAGGCGCCTCCTGTCATAGCGGATAGATTAGTCTGGGGCTCTGAGAGCATTTCGGCATCGAGCTTATGGATATAAACCTTTATATCAGGGAACCGGCCACGCAGCGCAGCTACCCCTGCAATATGGTCTATATGCCCGTGGGTAAGGACCACCGCAACAGGATTTAATTTATGCTCCTCTAAAAACTTGATTAGCTTATCTGCTTCAAGGCCGGCGTCAATAATCAGACAGTCCTTGGCGGCCTCACTGCTGCGAAGGACATAGCAATTGGTTTCATACACACCTAAAATTAAACGGTCGATTTTCATTATCGGTATCCTTTTTGTCATTGCCGGCGTGGCCAGGCAATCTAAAATGTAACAGGCGAGATTGCCGTCCGCCATAGGCGGACTCCGCAGGCCTTGCAATGACGAGCAAAAAGACGTTTTCCTTAAAGAGCGAGCAGGATAACAAAAATGGCACCGGGAGTCAACAGTCTTTGGACTTGACCGGCAGGCACAGGTTTGTTAGTTTGTTTCGGTTGTAATGAATAGCGGACAGCGTGTAGAAAAGGAAACCTGTGCGTTATATTGGAGAAATCTGTTAAATGAAGGATTTTAAGCGTGTATTCAAGTATATCTGGCCACAATGGCACAGATTAGTGACGATTGGATGCAGCGCATTGCTTATCGGTATACTTTTTTCGTTCAGCATTGCAACGGTTTTGCCGCTTTTGAAAGTTATGATGGGCGAAGAGGGCATACACGGCTGGATTAACAGAAAAATTAGTGAGAAACGCTATGGGCTTAGTATTTATGTGCCCGACAGTATTGAACTTTCCGACCCGAACAATCCCGACGTGGCGTATTTTTTGAGAATTGCCAGCGTTAAGAAGAATGGCTTTGCCGAACAGGCCGGGCTCAAACCAGAAGACCAGATTGTCGGAGCCGTCAGCAAAATAATCGGCGGAGACGAAAGGATACCCTCGAGCATACTGCTTTCCGAACTGGCCACCATATCAAATGTCGAGTCCATACCAATTCAATACCGCAGGCTCGACGAATACGGGCAATTTAAACCACAACCCGAAAAACTGGAGCTTCGGTGCGGCAAAAAGCCTTTCTATTCCGATCATGCACAAAAACTACTTAGTTTCATACCAAAAGAACGGACCAGAGAGAATAAGAAAAAGGCAGTGATATTTATAATACTCATGATGGCAGTCGTTACAACGATGCGATGTATTGCACGATTCTATCAGGATTACACTGTCCAGAAGCTTACGCATACTTCACTGGCCCATTTGCGAAGAGATGCTTTTCGACACTCTCTGGAAATTCCGGTGGGTTTTTTTGCCGACGAAGGTTCCAGCAATACGGTCAGCAGGCTGTATGGAGATGTAATGGTAGTTGGCTACGGGATTAGGACATTGTTTGGCAAAACTCTTCGTGAGCCTTTGAAAGCAATCGGGTTGATTTCTTGTGCGATGTGGATAGATTACAATCTTACACTGGTATTTTTGTGTGCGGCGCCTTTGTCCCTTTATCTCATCAACAAGCTCGGCAGGAAAATAAAGAGGGCAACTAAAAAATCACTTGCAACCTGGGCGGAAATGCTCGGCAAGCTGAAAGAGGCGCTGGGGGCCATAAAAGTAATAAAGGTCTATAACCGGCAGGAATATGAGGAGGCGAATTTCACAGCAATTAACCAAAGGCTCTTAAAACGGCAGTTTCGAATCGCAAAGGTGGATTCATCAACAGGCCCTTTAATGGAGACGCTCGGGATGATAGCCGGTTCTGTAGGGTTGGTTTTCGGGGCACACTGGGTTTACAAGGGAACGATGCAGCCCAGCGATTTCTTTACACTGCTTATTCTGCTCGGTGCCACCGCAGAGTCGTTGCGAAAGACCAGCGATGTCTGGAACAAGATTCAACAGGCCAACGCCGCCGCCCAGCGGGTATATGCAGTTATCGACGAGAAACCGGAAGTCGAAAGACCGAACGCTGTTGAATTTGAGCCTCTGAAAAATAAAATCGAGTTCAGGGGTATCGTGTTTACCTATCCGGGCTCCCAGACCCCTGTATTAAAGCAGGTCAACCTTTCGGTGGAGGCCGGACACAATGTTGCTATTGTAGGACCGAACGGCTCGGGAAAGACTACACTCGCAAATCTGATACCGAGATTTTATGACCCGGATGCCGGTCAGATATTGATTGACGGAAAAGACATTCGCGATGCAACACTATTTAGTCTGCGAAGCCAGATTGGAATGGTTACCCAAAATGTCATAACATTCAATGATACTATAGCGGCAAATATCGCCTATGGTAAGAAAAACGCAACCGAAGAAGAAATAATTGCCGCGTCCAAGCGTGCGTTTGCCCACGAATTTATTTCTCCTCTGCCTGACGGCTATGACACAATCATCGGCGAGCAGGGTGCCGGCCTTAGCGGTGGGCAGCTGCAAAGAATTGTCATAGCCAGAGCGATTTTGAAGAATCCCGCCATCCTGATTTTCGACGAGGCAACAAGTCAGATTGATGCCGACAGTGAAGCGAAAATTCACAAAGCAATCGAGGAAATTATGCAGGACAGAACCAGCTTCATAATAGCCCACAGGTTCAGCACCGTTATTACGGCGGATGTGATAGTGGTAATGGATGATGGCCGGGTTATCGCTCAGGGTCAGCACGATGAGCTTATACAAACCTGCCCGCTGTACCAAAGCCTGTACGAAACACAGTTAGTGAAAAACAAGTAGTATAAAAAGTGCGATTGGGTAGTTGTGTCCTGGACCTGCAGAGACGAGGGACGACCCACAAGATATACCGTCATTGATATATCCGGTGAGCTGGAAAAATATTATAACGTCCTATCTAAAATTCGCACTTTGACGTACAGAATATTGGCCATCTTGCCGATTAAATTAGGTAAGGTTTGCCAAGGGCTTCAAGCTGGACCTTTTGAAGTTCAAATTATGGTTTTTTGCTTTTAGTTTTAGAGTTATGCCGAACCTTGATTTTGCAGAAGGCTTTTAATATAGAAAATTCTTTCATGTTTTGAGGTCGAAACTATGCCCAACCTTGCACGGCAAAAAACAGCACATGAGCTTTTTACGAGATACCGGGGCAATCCAATAATAACACCGGAGGATTGGCCTTATCCGACAAACGCCGTCTTTAATCCCGCGGCTGCCAAGCTGAATTCAGAGATATTGCTGTTGATTCGAGTCGAGGATATGCGCGGCTTTTCGCATTTGACCGTTGCCCGCAGTGCAGATGGATTCACGAGCTGGGAAATTGATTCTACACCCACCCTCGAAGCCGACCAAAGCTCTCGAGAGGAAAGGTGGGGGCTGGAAGACGCGCGTATTGTCTGGCTCGAAGAGCAGAAGCAATTCGCTGTTACCTATGTTTCTTTCAGTGAAGGTGGTCCGGTAGTATCGCTGGCGATTACCAAGAATTTTAAAACATTTGCCCGATTAGGCTCTTTGCTGCCGCCGGAGGACAAAGATGCCTGTTTGTTTCCGCGAAGGTTTAACGGACGATTTGCTCTGATTCACCGTCCCATTGTCCGGGGCGAAGCTCATATGTGGATAAGTTTCTCACCAGACCTGAAGCACTGGGGCGACCATAGGCTGTTGATTAAAACAAGACAAGCGTATTGGGATTGTCACAGAGTGGGGCTGGCCTGTCAGCCCATAGAAACACCGCACGGCTGGATGTTGTTTTACCACGGCGTCCGAAGTACTACTGCAGGAGAAATATACCGTGTCGGGCTGGTGCTTTTGGATTTGAATTCACCCTGGAAAGTCTTACGCCGAAGTGACGAGTGGATCTTGGGGCCGAGTGCTACTTATGAACGTATCGGTGATGTCAGCGATGTCGTATTTCCCAGCGGTGCCATTGTTCATAAAGAAACCGACCAGCTCAATCTTTATTACGGTGCAGCCGACTCCACGGTCGCGGTCGCAACAGCTAAGTTCAGTGATTGCATGGACTATCTTATGTCCAGTCCGGAAGCTGAGGAATAAACTTCTCGGCAGGTTCAGCACCGCAGCTCCAACTATTCGGCCCGGCGATATGCTTCTTGGCTGTGCTATTTAGAGCCTATCTGAATAACCCTTAATCCTTTGTCATTCTGAGGCGAAAGAAAGCTTGACCTGAATTAGCCGAAGCCCTGCCTGCCCTTCGTAGCTTTAGCGAAGGGGGGAGCGCAGCCGAAGGGCCGAAGAATCTGGCCAACGAAGAGTACCGATATATCGGGACTCACTTCACTGCGCTCCGTTCCCCGATACATCGGGGTCCTTGAGCAAAGCGAAGGAATAACGGGCGAGAGCGAATAGTTATTCGGATGGGCTCTGAATATCGCTTTGCGGCACAATCGGTTCCCATTGTACCTTCGCAGCACCCAGCAGAGTGCCGGTTGCATAGGCCAAATCGACAAGTGCTATTTGATACTCGGATAGCGCAAGGATTTCGGCGCTCAGGGCATCGGCAAAATTCGTTTGGGACCGAAGCACATCTGTCGAAGTTCCTAAACCGAGTTCAAACTGACGTTTCTCAGCCTCGAACAGCCGACCGTCCAGAATTGACCTTTGTCTGCTGGCCAAAATACGTTGCCAGTTTGCCTCGAGCTGGTCGATAGCGTTCAGCACCTCAAGCTCAATAAGTGTTTCACGACTGTTACGTGTGGCCAATCGCTGCCTGCGCTGGTAAAACGCCTGAAGCAGCCGGCTCTTTGCCCACTCATTTCCCAACGGCACCAGTAGCTGCACACCAAAGCGATGGTCCTCAAACCTCTTGTCGAAAAGCAAGTCAAACGAGTCATTTCTCGAAGCTCCCAGGCCGTTTATATTATACGTGTAATCCATTGTAACCAAAGGCAGTGCCCGGTTGTGCATGTAATCGATGGTACTTATATCCTCAGCGATTTGCAGCTCCAGCTCGAGCATTTCCATGCGACTGTCAATCGCCATTGTCACTAACCGATGCTTTTCCAAATCATAACGGACCGGGTCAGGCTCGGTAGCGGGTACCAATACCGTAGGTGTCTGCATTTCCAAGCCTGCCTTATTAAGCGTTCGCTTAAGTTCACGTTCTCGGTCGCGCAAATTATTCTCGGCCACGATAATATCCTCAAGCCGTTGTGCGACACCAGATTCTGTGCGGATAATCTCTACCTGGGCTTTATCGCCGGCAGCAACGAACCGGCGGGCCTGCTCAAGCAGGGCCTCGGCCAGGTCATACTGTTGTTTCCGCACTTCCAGTTCTTTTCTGGCTGCATAAAGCCGCCAGTACACACGGTCAACCGTAGCAATAATCCGTATCACTTCGAGTTTCGTCCTGGCGTCGGTTATCTGCCGTTCATACTCGGCGATACGAATGGCGTGAGTATTAGCACGATTGCCGGCGCCTCGAAGAAGCGGCTGACTAATCGAAACAGAAAGGTCCGAGATGAAATAAGGATTAAATGTCGCTTGAGCATCTGTTTTAACCCGACTGTCAGCCAAGTCAAATGTTACCGTTCCGCCGGTACGCAAAGGAACCTGAACGCCAAGACCCGTGCGGAAATAATCAACTTGTGAGCCTGAAACTACATCAAGTGCCGTAGCTGAGGGGGTATCCGTTTTAGAAAATATCAGATTGGTGGAAAAAGCTGCCTCAAACGCAGCTTCCTGTTCACTTACCTGCTCAGAGGCAATAGCAGGACTAATAAGCTGCACCTTAAGGTCAAGGTTATTCTCTAACGTCAGGGCCCGACATTGCTCCAGGGTAAGTTTAAGCTCTTTGGGTGGCACTTCATTGGCGTCGATACGGTGATTTTCTTCAGTTTTAGCTTCCTGAAGCTCAAGCGTTTCTACTTGTCGCAATTTTTCGGGCGCAATCTTGATTTCGTAGAATTTCTCATCACCTGGAAACTGTTCACAGCCGGTCAATAGCAGTGCACAAGTCATAAGTGCACAGGTCGTAAGTGATGTTATACTGTTTTGTTTTTGTTTATTGACGTACTTTATGCGCCGATACTGTCTTAAAAGGATTTGTTTACTCATGTCTAAGAGCCTCAATAGGGTCAAGTCTGGCGGCCTTAATGGCCGGAAACATTCCGAAAAATATACCCACCGTACCGGAGAAAGCGAACGAAAGTCCTATCGCCCACAATGGAATATATGCCATATCAAGTTGAATTTTTGGGATACTGGCTAATGCTTTGGTCAGAAGATGGCCAAAACCAATTCCCACAAGCCCCCCGAAAAAGCACAAAACTATCGCTTCAATCAAAAACTGGGTTAGAATTGCAGATTTTTTAGCCCCGACCGCCTTGCGAAGCCCGATTTCCCTGGTACGCTCCGAAACCGAGACAAGCATAATATTCATAATACCCACACCACCGACCAGCAGAGAGATACTAACGATGCCACCGGCTACCATCGTAACCATAAGAGCTATTTTATTAAATGTTTCCAGCGCATTTTGGAGTGACATAACTTCAAATGTGTCGGGTTCACCAGGCTTTATATTCCGTGTCCGGCGAAGGAAGAAACTTATCTCGGCCAGGGCATCATCCGAAGCCTCAGCGGATTTGCTTTCAGCAAGGGCCCATATTCCCGCATAACGCGTCATCTTGAGGCTGGTCTTAAAAGGAATAAATATCTCAGAATTTTCCTGGTTACCTCCGCCAAATATGTTGTCAGGGCGAGCTTCGAGCACACCCACAATATAGAATGTGTGGTGACTTATAAGAATTGACTGGCCTATACAGTCACGGTCAAGGCGAAGGTCGTTACGCAGCTTGGGGTCGATCAGGCAAACTTGTCGGACTTGCATTTCATCAATCACAGAAAGCTGTCTTCCGATTGTAACCGGACGGCTTTCAATTTTATGGCACGCAGGCTCGACACCCTTGACAGTAACACTTTCGGCGGACTTGTCACGGTGGCTGACGGTGTACCTTCCGACCCAGGCCTGACGGCCGATCTGTAAGACCGAGGGGCAGTGTTTGAGAAGGTTATCAAAATGTTCAGGCTTAAACCGAATAGTCCACCATGAGGCATGTTGCAGAGGGCCTGTGTCAGGAGTTCGTGCTGAAATAAATATGGTGTTTGTTCCTAAAGTTTCTACCTGGGACAGCACTTTTGCTTTCAGACCGGTAAGAGCGGCAATAACGGCGGTAACCGAAGCGACACCGATTACAATACCGATAGTTGTGAGTATCGCCCTGGTCTTATTGGCCCAGATTTGCCCCAGCGCAAGATACACACTCTGATAGGTGAGCCGAAAAAAAGCCACAGGTGCCCGTATCAAAGCTCTCATATCTTCTCCTCCTGCTCACTTTTTTGTGTCACGGCCTTATCTCGCGGATCACGGTCATTCTGAAGGTCACTGCAAATAAGCCCGTCTTTCATGTGAATTATTCGCTTGGCGTGATGCGCGACAAAATCTTCATGGGTTACTATAATGATGGTCTGGCCTTCCCGATGAAGCTGGTCAAACAGCTTCAGGATGCCTTCGCTGGTTTTGCTGTCGAGATTGCCGGTCGGTTCATCCGCCAGCAGGATACTCGGATTACAGACAAGCGCCCGGGCGATAGCTACTCGTTGTTTCTCACCTCCGGAAAGCTGGTTGGGCCTATGTTTTATCCGGTCTCCCAGCCCAACCCGCTCAAGGACGTCTTTGGCACGCTTGCGACGAGACCACCAGCCGTTTTTTGAATAAATCAACGGCATCTCAACATTCTTGAGTGCACTTAACTGTCCGAGCAGCTCAAACGACTGAAAAACAAAACCGATTCGCTCATTGCGAACACGGGCTAATGCCGCGTCAGTCATTTTCGTTGTATCTTCTCCGTCCAGCTCATAGTATCCTGAGGTAGCTCTGTCCAGACAACCCAAGACATTCATCAGTGTGCTCTTGCCTGAGCCGGAAGGACCCATCACGGCAACATACTCGTTTTCGCTTAATTCCAGGTCAATTCCGTCAAGCGCATGGATACGCTCCACGCCGACTTTGTAAATCCGCTTAACATCCTGAAGTCGAATTATTAGTTTTTTATTTTTGTTCGACACTGTTTGCATCACTGGCATCATTTGCATCAGCCCCGGCTTCGGCGCCGTCCGCCTTCTTTTTCTTCTTTTTCTTTTTCTCTGCTTCTACTTCACGCTCGTCGCGTATCTTCTTATCGTGCTTTAAGCCTTCGAGCTCTTTGTAAGGCCCTACTATTATCTTGTCGTCTTCGGTAATCCCGGATAGTATCACAGTATGCGTCAGGTTGCTGGGTCCTATCTTGACCGGTGTTACCACTGCTTTGCCGTCGATGTAGCGATAGACCACGGGCGTAAATGTCTTCTCTTTATAAACCTCCGGGCAGTTCTCCCGGATATCCAAAGGCAGGTCATCGATAGCCCGGCCTAACACAGCCTGGCTTGGCACATTAAGAATGTCTTCGTGCTTGAGGGTCTCAATATCCACGTGCGCCGTCAGGCCCAAAAACAGCTTTTTCACTTCTCCCTCAAGCAGTATCTCGGTCCTGAAGTATTTCGTACCGGTGCTTGGAGATATCCTGTGTGTCAACGCAATTGAATCAACCACTCCTTTGAATTCATCGTCGGGAAAGGTCTGGACGAAAACCATGGCCTTCTGATCAACTCTCAATTTGCCTACATCGGCTTCATCCACCTGTGCGACGAGCAGCATCGTAGACAAGTCCGCCACCTCTAAGATTACGGTACCTGGATTATTCATTGTTCCATAAATCACAACCTCGCCAACTTCCGCGTTAATCCGTGTTACCACACCATCAATAGGCGAGGTTATTGTCGTGTAGCTAAGTGCTTCCTTCGCCTGGGTAACCCCGGCACCGGCAGCTTCGAGGTTGTGTTGCATTACTACCAAATTCAACTCCGCCGCGTCAAGCGTATGCTTAGTGGAGGCGTATCGTGACTTGAGCTCGTCAAACTTTAATTTAGACTGGTCGAAAGTGGCCTGGCTGATATCCTGGGATTCCAGCAATCCTTTTTGTCGCTCCAGATCACGCTGGGCCTGTTTTAGCGAAGCATCAAGGCCGATAAGATTTGCTTGCTGACTGGAAATCCTTGCTTTTTCAACTTCGAGCTGGGCCTCCTGGGCGGCGTAACTGGCCTCGGCTGAAAGCAACCGGCTCTCTAAATCCACCGCATCGAGGCGAACCAGTACCGAAGCCGGCACAGGTGGATTCGTGTCCGTGCTACCGCAGGTTACAATGTCTCCTTCCTCATAGGGCAGCTCAATAATCCGCGCTGAAACTTTTGCGCTTATTTTCACATATACCCTGGGTTCGATTTCGCCGGGAGCACTGACAAACTCTATCAGCTCTCCACGCTGGGCCTTCTCGATGCGAACTACCGTGGGTTTACTTGAGGCACGGATTTTGAATTTATACACTATCGCGGCCGCGGAAACAACCACCAGCGTTATAACCACAGTGATAACAACTATACGGGACTTTTCCACTATTAGACCTTTCCTTCAAAACAAATTACTGCCGATTACAAGATTCAATTATCAGCTATATAAATATAACGCCTAACTCGAGGATATGTTACGCTATTTCTCTAAAAAATACAGTGTGCGTGCTGATAAGGCCTCAGACAGGCCTGTCAGGGCAATCAGGAACAATGCTCCTTTCAATTCAATATAGAATAACGAAAAAAACGGTTACTTTAACAGGAGAGATTATGACGAACAAATGTTACCGTTTTGTTACGGTTTTGTACTTATTTTGTTATTTTTTGCGATTTATTTCTTATTACTAAAAGGATTCAGCATAATCATAAGCAGGTGGCTCTCAAAGAGATACTGCCCGGAGTTTGTCCCTGCAAAAGCAGGGGCTGTATGCCGCCATAGCGGCGCTCGCCTCGGCGCGTCGCACTATCCTCCCCCTTGGCAGGCAAATTATACCAAGGTATGCTGTTGCCTACAAAGCATTAAATCCGAAGACGTTAGGCCGATTTTTCGGTCTATGGTCACCAACTTTTTGGGATGAGGGCCTATTTCTTAAGATGTGCTATGGCGTCCGCATCGCTTCCCATTTTAACGCAGACGGCATTCTTGCAATTTACCTATTTTGACTGCCATGAGGATAAATAAAGCCAGATCCTTATTAAAACAGAATCTGGCTTCGGAGGAGGGTGATGAAAAGCTGATAATAGCTTTCCGAAAAATCCTTTTATCTGATTTCAATACTCCGTATACTATCTAATCGAATAAACACCAGGAAATTCTTTAACAGAAAAAGAGAAATTTAAGAAAACTTACACTATTTATCTTAAGAATCAAGTCTTTATTTATAAAAAAGGGATTATTTTTTGGATTTTTTGAAAATAGCCGATTTAGCCTCAAAAAACAATATACTTTACGCTTGATAAATCAGTTATGTTCTAATATTTTAACTAATAGATTGTTATTTCTTTTTGTTTTTTTCCCAGATAGACAGTTATGGAAACCAAAATTACGATAGCAGACTTGCTGGATGCCAAGAACCAAAATCGCAAGATTGCTGCGATCAGCTGCTACGATTATACCACAGCCCAGCTCATCTCGCATACGAATGTGCAGATGATATTGGTGGGTGACTCGGCTGCCGAGTTTGTTCTCGGCTTTGATTCAACTCTACCGGCGACAATGGATTTTATGGTCACAATAACTGCTGCAGTGCGGCGGGGGGCGCCGAATGTATTTCTGGTTGCCGATATGCCGTTTCTGTCTTACCAGATTGGGCAAATCGAGGCGGTGAAAAATGCCGGCCGATTCGTTGCCGAGGCAGGGGCACAAATGGTAAAAATCGAAGCGACCGGTGCATATCTCAATGTAATAAAAGCAGTTAGCGATGCCGGCATAGCTGTTATGGCCCATATCGGCATAAGACCGCAGAGCATCGGTAAGATTGGACGATTCAAGGCTGAGGCGACCACGGCAGAGATGGCTGCCGGGCTGGTAAGTCTCGCCGAGCAAATGGTCGATAGTGGTGCCGCCTCACTGCTGATTGAGGGGACCGCTGCGGAGGTAGCGGAGATTATCACAAAACGCTGCGAAGTGCCGGTGATTGGCTGTGGTTCCGGGCAGGGCTGTGATGGGCAGATATTGATTGCACCTGATATTCTGGGCCTGACGCAGGGGCCAAGTCCGAAGTTCGCAAAGAGTTACGGCAACCTGGCCAAAGAGACTATTGAGGCATTTAACGCCTACGCCAAAGAAGTGCAAAGCTGCCAATACCCTGACAACGGCCATAGTTACCATATGAAATCCGGCGAGCTGGAAAGACTCCGGCAATTGCTAAAAGATGAAACTTAGAGCCTATCGGGACTCTTCGTTGGCCAGATTCTTCGGCTTCGCCTCAGAATGACAAAGGATGAAGGATTATTCGAATAGGCTCTTAGTAAGAAAAGTTCGGTCAGTTTGAGGCCTAAAGTTCAAACCCTGCAATCTCCGTCCCGCAATCGGGGCATTTCGAATCTTCAATATTATTTACAGCAATCCTATAGCCAATGCGTTCAATCAACATTCGGCCGCAATTATAACAAAAGGTACTTTCGAATTTAGCCCCCGGCACATTACCAAGATAAATATAATGCAGCCCTGAGGATTGGCCTATCTCGCAAGCCCGCTCCATACTGCTCATAGACGTGGGCAACGAATCCAGATATTTATACTGCGGATGGAACCTGCTGATATGCCACGGGACATCAGGCCCGGCATCTGAAACAATAAAATCGGCAAGTTTTTTCAGCTCATCGTCAGAATCGTTTTCGCCCGGCACCAGCAGGGTAGTAATCTCCAGCCAGATATTCGTCTGTTTGGCGATATAGCTAATCGTATCAAGCACCGGCTGCAACCTTGCCTTGCATAACCTTTTGTAATAGTCCTCGTTGAACGCTTTCAGGTCAACGTTAATTCCGTCCAGCCAGTCGGAGGCAAAGTCAATCGCCTCGACTGTCATATAGCCGTTACTGACAAAAACATTCGTCAGGCCGCGTTCTTTGCCTAACCGGCCGCAATCATTGCACAGCTCCATAAACACCGTCGGCTCGGTATAGGTATAAGCAATACTCTTGCACCTGTTGCGAACAGCGCCCTCGACAATTTGCTCAGGCGTTATCGGCTCTCCATTGATTCGTCCTCTTTCTATCGCCGCCTGGCTTATCTGCCAGTTCTGGCAAAACTCGCAGCGAAAATTACAACCCATCGTGGCAACGGAAAAACTGCGCGTCCCGGGCTGAAAATGAAACAATGGCTTTTTCTCGATTGGGTCCGGATTAGCAGAGCAGACCTTATCATAAGTTAATGAATACAGCACTCCATCCACATTTTGGCGCACGCAGCACCGACCGAGTTTACCATCGTCAATCGTGCATCGATGGTTACACAGCTTACACCGAACCTTCTTATCTTCAGCCGGTTCCCAAAGTACCGCCTTCTTGAGATTTTCCTTTGCCGATTCCATCGCAAATTTCCCATAAATGAGTTTTACTTTCTGCAGCTTAATATATAAAATAGATAAAGCGAAATCAATAAATATACCAGTTCGGCGGCACGAACGAAGTATTTCAGTTGCTTAAAGGAGGTGTTGGCCTATGGCGATTCGGGTAAAACTGGACGAAATAATCGAAGGCCTGGAATTCCAGTCGGACGAAAGTTCTTCATTTCTCGATAAGACGACCGGCAAGGTAGTCCTTATCAGTGACTATGAGATAAGTGCTGCTGAGGATGATGACCCGATCGAAGATTTCCCGGATTGGGAGCAGGACCTGGTCAGAATCGCTAAAGAAATAATAGATGAGACAGGAAATTACATTGACTTGCCCACAAAATTCGACATCCATGAATACAGCATTATGGAGAAGTTCTGCCTGTCCCTAAATGATGATGAAATGAGTGATAATCTTTATAGCTTAATAAAAGGCAGCGGTGCCTTTGGGCGTTTTAAAAATGCTATACACGAATATGACATTGCCGACGACTGGTACAAGTATCGCAACGATGCGCTAAAAGAAATCGCCATCGAATGGTGCCAAGAAAAGGGTATTGAGTTTGACGAGCAGTAGTATTAGAGATTTTATTCTCCTGTTGAATCACACATTCTTTTTTTGTCATTCCCGCGAAAGCGGGAATCTATTCTCTGTTCTGTGTCCTCTGTAGAGAAATCAGTCTTTATTTTGTTAAACACCATAACTCTGCGCTAAAATCTTTACCGGATGTCTTACGATGCAATCGCTAAGATGCTCAATCTGCATTTTACAGGCGGCGCATTCGGTTAAAACATTTTTCGTTGGCGATTTTTCCAGCGCCTCTTTTAAGCTCGCGGATATTTGCGAGGAAAGCTCGTAATTTTTCTTTTGCATACCGAACGTGCCGGCAAGGCCGCAGCAGCCGGCCGCCAAATCAACGACTTTAACATCGCAAAGCTCCTGCAACAGCTTTATACTCGTCCCCTCATCGCCTACAACGCACAAATGGCAGGGCAAATGATAAACAAATTCATCCATTATCGACTTTATCGGTGTCTTCAACTTATTCTGCTTAAACAATTCAAAGAGATAATTCATCAGCTCATAAGTATTCTCCAAGACAAGTTTAGCATCCGGCCCGGCAACGAAATGCCGCAGCTCTTGCTTCAAACACAGCGCAGCGCTCGGCTCGGAACAAATTATCTTGTAACCTTCACGCACCACCTTAGCCAGGTGCTTTACACTATATGACAAATCGCTACGTGCTCTTTTGACGTTACCATAAACAATCGCCGGCAGGGGGGCAGGCAATTGCTTCGGCAAAATCACCTCGATTTCGTTTGCTCGCAGAACATCGATAACGGCAAAGCCCAATTCGTGGTCGTTATAGTTCGCGTATGTATCCACAAAATATGCCACCTTATCAATCGGCTTCTCTATCGGCCCGCGAGCAGCTAAATATTTACGTCCTGCTTTCAGGAACGGGCCGTGCCTGAACTTAGGTATAGCTCTTCGCTTATCTATACCGGTAAATTTCTCTAACAGCAGCTTGAACATCGGCAGCCGCATCACAAAATTTGATACGGATGAAAAAACGCTGCCTGAGATACTAAGGTAGCGATTATGACTTAGAACCAGTTCGGCACGCCGCAGGCCCCTGCGTTTGACGTACTGGGCCCTGGCCGCTATCATCAGCTCGGAAATATCAACTCCCGATGGGCATTGCATCAGGCAGGCCTTGCAATTAACGCACAAATCCAGAAACTTCCTGAACTCCGGCGATTCAAAATCTTTTTCATCTAACCGTCCTGTCGCCCACAGATGCAGTATATTAATCTTTGCTCGCGAGCTGCCCAATTCCTCACCCATTGCCCGAAACACCGGACACATCCGCAAATCCGGCTCGCAGCTTCGGCAAAGCCCGCATCCGTAGCACTGCTCGAGTTTGACAGCAAGCTCACCTTTTTCAAAAAGCAAATCCGTTTTAACTCTTTCCGGCAAGACCTTATATTCAGCCCGCAGGTTCTTGACCATAACGTCAGCATCGGGATTGATGATTTTGCCCGGATTCATCATGCCGTCAGGGTCGAATATGTTCTTGATTTTGCATAGTAATTCATAATACTCATCGCCGTATTGCCCTCGCACGAAGGCCGCTCTTATCAGGCCCTCTGCGTGTTCGCCGCTTATCGTGCCGCCTAATGACCAGGCAAGCGAAAAAACGTCATTTGCAATCGCTCGCATCTTTTCTACTTCAGCCGGGTCGCTCAAATCCAAATACGGCCGCACGTGCAGCAGACCGTCACCGGCGTGACCATAAAAACACATCTCGATATCATAACGCTTTCCGATTTCCTCCAGTCCCGAAATATACTCCACCAGCCGAGTGTTCTCAACAGAAGTATCTTCTATAAATTCAGTCGGATGTTTATTCCCCCTTTTCCTGTGAACCAACGGCCCTGCGTCTTTACGTGACTTCCACAATCGTTCCTGTGCCTTAGGCTCCAAAAAAATACTTCGCCCGCTCACTATTGCGCCGAGAAGCCGATCGGTTTTTTCTATTTTCTCTCTAACCTGTTCCTGTGTTTGGCCGGTATGCTCAACCAAAAGAACAGCAGCCGCACCGGCGGGTAAAACATCACGATATTCCGGCAAGGCCTCAAATGCCATATCGATTAAGTTCTTATCCATCAGCTCGCATGCCGATGCGCCGTTATCAACTATAATCGGCGCCGCCTGTGCCATTTTTTCAAGCGTATCGAACTCAAGCTGCAGCAGACCTTTCGCCGCCGGTATCTCGACGGTCCTGAGCGTAATCTTTGTAAAAATAGCCAACGTTCCTTCCGAGCCTGCCAATAATCGGGCCAAATCAATCCTGCCGTTATGGCAAATCCCTGCAATATTGTAGCCGCTTCGGTTGCGCCTGGATTTAGGTTGTGCTTTATTGATAACAGCTTCTTTGTCCGAGAGGATGGACAGACAGTCTCTCGCAATCCAGGCGACCCTGTCGTCCGGTGCCTGTTCCGGGTCAAAATCATTTTTGAATTCAAACACACTGCCGTCAGTCAGGACCGCTTCGATGCTTTCCACATAGTCGGCGATAAAACCGTATTCAAGCGAATGGGCACCGGTTGAATTATTGGCAACGCATCCTCCTACTACCGCCCGATTGGCGCTTGACGGGTCAGGCCCGATTTTCCTGCCGAACTCTGCCAGGCGTTTATTCAAATCGTCTAATACAACCCCCGGCTCACAAACTACCGTCTTGCCTCCGTCTCTGACATCGATAATCTTGTTCATATACCGGGTCATATCGAAGACTATACCGCTGCACAGCGACTCACCCGCCAGCCCGGTGCCTGCTCCGCGGGCAACAATTGGTATATCTTTGGCGCCGGCATATTTGACAACGGAAGCCACGTCGCCGCTGTCATGCGGAGCAATAACGCACGCGGGAATTATCCTGTAAATGCTCGCATCGGTGCTGTATGCAGCCCTGTGCAGAATATCAGCAAAAACATCTCCCCGCACAACTTTAGCCAAATCGGATGCAATCTCCTCCGGTCCGGCGTTCATCACTTCTTTTATGTCCTTAGGCACTTGTGTTCTTCCTGACTATTACTCGAAATCACGAGGCAGGAACTGGGCTTGGGAAATGGTTCCGCTCATCCGCAGGACTGCAAGGTCGTCTTCGCTGACCTGTCCTTCGATGAACTGTTGAACAACAGGATGGGGATGATTACGAATATGGTCGGCATCGCCGTCGGCAATAATTTTGCCGTTATGCAGCATAACTATACGGTCAGCTATTTTGTAGGCGCTTTTCATATCGTGAGTAACAACAACGGATGTTACACCAAGCTCTTTTTGCAGCTTCAAAATAAGCTCGTTAATCACATCCGCACGGATAGGGTCCAGTCCCGTAGTCGGCTCATCATATAAAATTATCTCCGGATTTAGCGCAATTGCCCTTGCCAATGCCACTCTCTTTCGCTGGCCTCCGGAAAGATTCGCCGGATAAAATTGCTGAAAACCGTCAAGGCCCACCATGGCTAATTTGGCCTTTACAAGCTCTTCGACCTCTCTCCAATTGGGTATCGTACAGTGCTGTCTTATCGGAAATATTATATTTTCAGTAACGCTGAGACTGTCAAACAACGCCCCTCCCTGGAAGAGAAAACCGTAATGGGTGCGTATTCTATTTAATTCATTTTCACTCAGATTGTCGATTCGCCGGTCCTTGAAATAAACCTCGCCGGAGTTCGGCCTCAATAACACTATCAAATGTTTTACTAAAACAGTTTTGCCGCATCCGCTCGGGCCGATCACAACGGTCGTCTTGCCTTTCTCAATTTTCAGAGAAATATTATCCAGAACGATATTGCTACCGAACCTTTTAGTAAGGTTCTTAACCTCAAGCATGCCGTTGGAGCTTGCCTCCTTATCGAAATTATTTTTGTATTTCGTTTTCACTTGCTGTTCTCTTCTATTCGCTGCCTGACCCCGCTTGTTGCCGGCGGGGGAACGTTGTCATTAAACCAGGCTTCTAAGCGGCCAAAACGTATTGTAAATTGTTTTGAAAATAACCGCCAGGGCAAAATCCAGTGCTAATATGGAAATAAAACTGGCCACAAACGCCTCCGTGCACGCCCGTCCTACGCCCTGAGCACCTTCCCTGCAGGTAAAGCCCTTATAACAGCTAATAACCGCAATAGCCACACCGAAGAAGAAACCCTTTATAACACCGATAGATATATCCCACAGTTCCACGCCGGAAGCGCTAAAATTCCAATACGCCCGACTGTTAATACCCAATTGGATAACGCTTATAAAATAACCGCCGACAATACCCATGAAATCCGCGTAAATAATCAGAAATGGCGTAAGCAGCAGGCATGCCAGAATCCGCGGTGCAACCAGATATCGTATCGGGTCCGTCCCCATACTCCTGACCGCGTCGATTTGTTCGGTAACATTCATGGTTCCCAATTCAGCGGTCAAAGCTCCCCCGATTCGCCCGGCCAACATAACCGCCGCAAGCACAGGCCCTAATTCTTTCACAACTGAAATATTAATCAGAATGCCTAAGTGCTCTTCCAGTCCCATACCCGCCAGCTGGTCGTAGGCTTGAATCGCCAATACCATCCCCACAAACGCACCCGTTATCATTACAACCGGGACACTGTGAACACCGATGATATTCATTTGTGTCCATATCAACGGGTATGTGCAAGGTCTCAGACAACTCCGCAAAGACACAATCATCACCTGCCAGACAAACCTGCTAAACCGCCCCATATTGCTTACGCCTTCTATTGTTTTAGCACCTATTATGCCAATCATGGTATTTTACTCCAAAGCCAAGTCTCAGAACAAATTCCACTCCCGCTGCGGCTCGGGTCTTCCGATCTGCGGCGGGCTCCGCCCCGACCAGCGCCGAGACGAGAACTTATCCTTAATAGTAAATTGTCAACAGCTGATAATCAATTGTCAATTAAAAAAAGGGCCCATACCAAATTGGTATAGGCCCCGAATTGACACGAATCTGTTATATCAACGAATCAATTTTAATTACCAGGCAAATCTCGGCTTACGGTGCCGGAGGATACAGTCGAATATCATCGAAGTACATCGTACCTGAACCACCAGCCTGGGGGTTGTTCTTATTGCCTAAACCAAGGGCAATCGTATTGACA
>SDBU01002651.1_pt1 | contig 23577 bp, 19 predicted proteins | sample 2277071 | NCBI WGS metagenome assembly SDBU01 (sample SAMN10397929, study PRJNA504765) | marine sediment metagenome | isolation source: marine sediment core GS08_GC12, 126 cmbsf | place: Arctic Ocean: Gakkel Ridge, Loki's castle | collected 2008 | reverse complement strand
GTGGTATTTAGGTCATATTCACCGCCGTTCATGATGAGCGTCCCTTGCTTTCTGATGCCGAACTCCAACTGAAGAGGCACTCCCTTCTGCCCCATAGCGGAAACGTCGATATCAAAGCCATTTTCGCTGGGGGTGAACTCAGTGAGTATCTGCAAATCCACATCAACAGGTTCAATTCGCTCCTGTGTGGGGCCAGACTGCCATTGGTTAAACCAATCCCTCAATATATACGATCTGGTGGTGATTTCCAGCTTTTTCGGCAGAAAATCCCGATGGCCATAATATGTATATCTGATCCTGAATCCATCAATTATTACCTGCCCATTGCGAAGCGAAAGCAGGATACCATTGTTTCCCATAATCGTTGCATTCATCTTGCTGTTCTTGATCCGTACGATGTTCGAATCAGCAAATACTTTTTTGTACTGGTCAGGCAGCGGCAACCTGTGTATTGCATCGTTGTTGAACTCGTCTTCCACCAGCAGCAGTTCTCCAATGCTGGAGGTGGCGAAGAATCTGGAACTGCCTTCCCGTCCAACATTGGGGGAGGCGCTATTGATATGGTAATGAATATATCCATCCCGCATGTTGCGCAGAAACATAGCCAGCGCCATATCGCCGGCGGATGCATAATAACCGTTGTGATCAACTATGGACATCTCTTTCCAGACACCATATCCCTGCGGCATTCCGCTCTCTGATTCTGGACGCAGAGAATACTCTGTGACTACTTCACCATCAGAACAAAAATTATACAGATTGAGATTCAGATTCCTCCTCACGTGCTCCATCAGATAAGGACTGTTTAGCTTTTTGGCAATGTTCAGCAACATCTCATTCGATATCATACCGAGAGCGGGGCTTCTCTCACTATACAACCCATCGTGATTGATGTCGATGCTATCAGACAGGTAATCATCTGCCTTTGTCACTGCCGAATGATCAAGAAACAATTTGTCGAACTCAACGAGAACCGACGCTGCCACCCATCGCTGATTTGCCGCGGACACCGGTTTGGATTTGAGAGCTTCCACACCTTTCCTGAGGAACGATTCCAGCATACCCAACATTTCACCGTTGGATGCCTCTCTGTGAAATAACTTATACGCCTTGATGAGAGAGTTCATGGCGAAGGCCACATTCGACGCCGCTCTCATTTCGCCAGAAAAGTATGCGTCTATAGTTCCATCCTCATACTGGGATCGTGTGACAAACTGAAGTGCCAATTTCATTCTCTGAAACAACTCTGAAGACCGGTAATACTGGGAATCCTGATTGAAGAACAACACTGTCATCGTAGTAAGAGCATTAGCCGCCGCCCATGGTTCACACACCAAAAGATCTGGACATCGAAACCCCCCGTAATCGGGGTCTGATTCATCAAGTACCTGAACAGCCAGAGCGTTTTTCACAAAGCTCTGCGCTGCCTCCAAAACAGCCTTATACCTTCTCGCTTGCATCATAAATACCGCACTCCTCACTATATTATATATTGTAAAGAGCGTAAAGAATTTAAACTCGTATCTCACGCCATTTAACCAAAACATAAAGGAGCGGGGTCCTCTGGTTAAGACTACCCCGCAACTCAAAAAGTAGATGTATACAAATATGTAGCTCATCACGCTTTCTTCCACTGAAGCAGTTTAAGCCTGCGTCTAAATATTTTAACCCATTTATAAAACGTAGAATTTTTCACTTAAGATTACCAGATGGATCATATATTTTGTTCTGTTAACAGGCAGTCCTGACAGTTGCGCACAAAACAGAAGTTTTTGTAGAGGTGTATGAGTCCCTGCTGGCGCATTGCGGAACTGATCACAGAGAGCCGTTCCTTCCTATCGCTAAAAATCCGATCGGCAACGTATCTGGTGATCTTATTGTCCTGCAATTTTCGATGGCTAACATACGCCGTCGTTGCCGCTTGCTGTAATTCCTTGCGTCCCGACTGATAGGCATGTGCAAGGATTGCAGGCAAGACCACGTTGATTACTATATCAGCAGCCCTGCCCTGCCCGATCAGAGAAGGGCTTTCCTTATGCAGCTTGCCGCCAAAAGTGTAACGTCTCGTCCAATAGCCGGCGGTATGCAGAACCAGCATATCCCGCAATTCACGGTCTGCTTTGCCACTGCTGAGAGCCGAGAGGAACATTGTCAGGAAGGACGTATGCAACTCCCTATGCGCATCGCTGCAATTCGACAGGATATGGCTTATTCCTGCTATTCGCTTGGTGGGGAAATTCTCCGGCCTGATCTTGAATTCCCATCGCTCCCCAAGCATCTGCACACCCCTGAACTGCGGCAGAAATGGCTGCCAGAGTTTCTCTATTCTGTTCACATATTCGCTCGTCTCCTCATCAAACTTCACCTTTTTACCGCTCTGAGACGGCAAAAGCCCGGCGACGCCGAAGAGAATAGCCTGTATCTTTTCAGGGGAGGCGCCTGACAGGATTTTCAGCGTGGCCTTCCGCGCCAATTCCAGAAATGGCTCTTTATTCCTGGAATACCCCAGGGCCTCCATTATCCCCTCGTATAACAACTGATCTCCGTCATTTCCTTCCAAACGCTCCTGAAATGTTTGTGCCCTCTGGAGAAATCTGTCCATACCTGCGCGATCCAGAGCTGCTCCTATACTCCCTGGTGTCATCGCTTCCGCTTTCCTGCGACACGAAATTGGCTCTTCTTCACCGTTTTCCATCATTTTCCACAGCCTGCCGATGGAGCCATCCAGATAGTCGCGCAGGACCAGCGTGGGTATGCGTTCGCCGTTCTGCTTTCTGGTAAGCAGGCCAATACAGTCATCCCACATGGCCACGTGGAGTATGGTATCGTTGTATTTGGGATTAGCATCGTGGCGATGGGCCCGCCAATGGGAGTTTTTTACGTGCACCTCCACATCGCCTTTGTGGGTCTGGCCATCCAATCTGATCTCTGCGTTGCGGAAATCCGCCCCGGTGTCGTCGTTTTTCCGGCCATGATATATCACTTCGAGCCGCCGTCCATCTTTGGCTCTCAGGGCGTCCCGCGTAAAATACCCCCTGTCCCAGATATGGCTTACGAATTTTTCATCTATGAAATTGTCTCGATACACTTTAGCGCACCTTCAACCTGTTCCCCGATCCCTCACTCCGCACCCCTCATCCCTATTTTCCCCAAAAGCCTCTCAACGTGCGTTTCTATCTCCGGAAAATTGGCTCGCGTTAGTCTTATTATTTTGGTGTCTTCCCTCTCTCTTGCTTTTTTTGCGAAGTGTGTGTTCTTTATAGCAATAGTTCCCAGCACGGGCTTCGAGGAGTCAAGGGCTTGTGCTACCGCGTCTCGGAATCGCTTTGAGGTTAGTTCCATTCTACCGATCTCATCGATCACTACCAATTCATTGTGGTTCAGAGCATTCTGAACAGCCGGCACGCCGACGCTTTCCATCGCCTCAACGTTCACACAATACTTTCCCACCCTGTGTTGGCTTATAATATCCACCGACGCCAGCACATCCTCCTGGCCATTCAGAGATATAATCTTAAACCCCCACCGTTTGCCGTTCTCATCCCGCACTTCCGCTGTGTAAAACCCGCCGGCTGAGATATTGAATTTGGAAATGATGCTGCGTATCAGAGTAGTCTTACCGACACCAGGGTTTCCGGTGATCAGAATGTTCTTGATTATATTGTGAGTCTTAGAGCCTTTCACTTTCCTGCTTCCACTCCTTCTTTGGTAATGATTTTCCTTAATCTTTCTCCGCGTTCTCTCTGTGCCTCGACACTACGATCAACTATAGAGGACGGGGCATAGGCACAAAGCTAAACAGATTCAGCAGGTGTGATGGACTTGAGATGTATGGACTTCTATCTAATCCTATTATAAGACGTTTCGGTGGTTTGTCAATAGGGGAATTGAGCTTGCTCTTAGCTTCAGTGTCAACCCAGAGCAACTGGCTCATGCCAAAGAGCGGGATGGACGTTATATGCCAGGAACCAATCGCCCATTGTCTGAAGAAGAGATGCTGTCCCAGAGTTACAAAGCTTCCCGGATTTTTGCCCCTAATTCCTTCTTCTCTCTGTCCGTTAAATGGATCGCCTTGAGTTGCGAGTGTTTGGCAACAGCGTTTTGCGTTTTTTCGTGTTTCTTCTCAAGTTTTTCTATCCTCTTCTCAGCGTTTCCGGAATACCTGGATGAATGTATCGTTGCTTTATAATTGCGATAACGCCGGCGCTTTTTGTGCTGCTCCGCGTCTTGCTGTTCTAGCATTGTCCGAATTCGTTCTTTTTCTTCTGTCGTCAGTTTTTTCATAATATCATTCCTCTGGCAGCATTAGCATCAAGTTCGCGCCACTGCCGCCCATCGCGCTCCAGCAAGTTGTCAGCCTCGCGCGGCCCCCATGAGCCAGACTCGTAAAAAGTGAGCGGACAGCCTTCTGCCGCCCATTTTTCCAGAATCGGCGTGACCAGCGACCAGGACGCCTCTATGCCATCACTGCGCCAGAACAAGGTCTGGTCACCTAACATGCAATCAAGCAGCAGGCGCTCATAAGCGTCCGGCAGTTCAACGCCGAATACGGTTTCATAACGGAAATCCATGGTCAGGGAATTCATGCACAATTTCGCCCCCGGATGCTTGGCCTGGATGGTCAACGCGATACCTTCCTCCGGCTGGACATTCATGACCAGAACGTTTGGCGTTAGCTCGTCCTGTGAAAGCGGGGCGAACATGGAATATGGGACCCTTTTGAACACAATAGCGATCTCGCTGATCTTTCGCCCCAATCGCTTCCCGGCGCGCATGTAAAACGGGACCCCCTGCCAGCGCCAGTTGTCTATAAATACTTTGGCGGCGATGAACGTCTCTACAGGCGAATCAGCGGCGACGCCAGGCTCCTGTCGATAGCCGGGGACCTCTGCGCCATCAATAGAGCCAGAAGCGTACTGCCCCCGGATAATGCAGTCATTCAGATCATCCAGCGGGAACGGTTTGATGGAGCGCATGAGCTTCACCCGCTCATCGCGCACGCGATCGGCGTTGAAAGAAATAGGCGCCTCCATAGCCACCAGCGTCAGCATTTGGAGCATGTGGTTCTGGAACATATCCCGAAGAAGGCCGGCCTGTTCGAAATATCCAGCCCGGTGCTCAACTCCCAGGCTCTCGGCCACCGTTATCTGCACGTGATCCACGTATCGCCTGTTCCATATAGGCTCAAAGACGGCGTTCGCGAACCTGAACATCAGGATGTTCTGGACTGTTTCCTTCCCTAGATAGTGGTCAATACGGTATATCTGACGTTCCGATAGAGAATTAAGGAGATCCCGATCCAGCGCGATAGCGCTTTCCAGATCACGGCCATAAGGCTTTTCAACGACTAGATGGACATAAGAATGGCCACTTTCCGGCTCCGACGTTAGCCCGGCGGAGCTGAGGTGATTTGCCACAATAGAGTAAAGAGTTGGCGGGGTAGCCAGATAAAATATACGATTGCCGCCGATGGAGTGTTCCTGATCCAGTTGCTTCAGCCGCTCCGATAATGCGGTATACGTTTCTGTGGCAGTATAGTCCCCTGAATAGTAGGCGCATCGGCGAGCAAAAGTATCAAGGTCCTCGGTCGAGACGTCCTCAAAACGACTCGCGATGGCATCACGGACCTTTTGCTGAAACTCCTCGTCCGTCATTTGTGTTCGAGCGCATCCCAGAATAAAGAATTCTGGCGGCAGAAGATTTCTTCTAAATAGGCTGAATAGAGCCGGAATGAGCTTTCTGTGAGTCAGGTCACCGGAAGCGCCAAATATAACTAAACCACACGGCTTTGGGCGTATCTCCTCACAGACTGCGCCCCGCCTACCAGGATAATTTTCCATCTTATTCACCGCTCCTCTCCGCCATTGGCGGCCAGTTCTATTTTTTCTTTACCTCGTGCCCGCCGAACTCGTTGCGCAGCGCGGCCAGGACTTTATTTGAAAACGCATCTTCCTGTCTGGACTGGAACCGTCTGAAGAGGGAAAGGGCGAGCACCGGGGTTGATACTCCCAACTCAACTGCCTGTTGAACTGTCCAGCGTCCCTCGCCGCTGTCCGACACGTATCCCTTAATGGACGATAGATCCGGGTCTTTCTCGAACGCCGATTCCAGAAGCTCCAACAGCCACGACCGAATGACGCTGCCCTGATTCCACAGGCGAGCCACGTGCTGTAGGTTAAGCTCTTCACCGTAGGGCGAGCTCCTGAGCATCTCGAAACCTTCCCCGTATGCTTCCATCATGCCGTATTCTATTCCGTTGTGCACCATCTTTACGAAATGCCCTGCTCCTGTAGGGCCGCAGTATAAGTATCCATTTTCTGGGGCGAGCGTCTCCAGGAGCGGCTCAATATGTTTGAAGTCCTCTTCGTCGCCGCCCATCATGGTGCAGTATCCTATCTGCAAGCCCCAGATGCCACCGGAAACGCCGGCGTCCATGTAATGGATCCCCAGCGGTTTCAATTCTTCCGCGCGGCGCACATCGTCCTGAAATTTGCTGTTGCCACCGTCAATAATAATGTCACCAGCGGACAGCAATGGGGAGAGTTTCTTGATCGTTTCATCCACAATATCCCCCGCCGGAAGCATAATCCAGAGTATTCTAGGAGTAGATAGCTTCTGGACTATTTCTTCCAGAGACTCAGAACCGATAGCTCCCTCGCCCTCCATCTGCTTCACCTTCGACTGCGTGCGGTTGTAGACCACAACCTCGTGCCCACCGCCTATAAGCCGACGAGCCATATTCATACCCATACGCCCCAAGCCAATCATTCCTACCTGCATTCTAGCATCCTCCTGGTTAGTGTATCGCAAGGCGAAACTCTTCAAACCTCTCCTGTTTGGCGCGGCAAATAGGACAGATACGCGGCGCTTCCGTCCTGGCGCAGAGATAGCCGCAGACCTGACACCGCCATACCTTTATTTCGCCATCTACAGTATCAGCAGAATCTTCAGTATTCTGGGTTCCCTCCGCCGTGTCTATCTCAGCGCCTCTGTTTTGCCTACTCTCCGGCCGTCGTTCAGGAATAGGATCTGCCGGCATTCCCGCATCTATGTAATCCTGAGTTACATACAAAGCGCAATAGCAGCGCCCGAATTCCTCAAGATCCGGGTCGCAGTATTCACACGGACAGATGATATCAAAATCCGCCAGGCGATCACCTGATGCTATGCGGCAGGGACAACTCCAGTAGCCCAGCTTCTCCTCGTTTATAGCCAGGCCTTTGATTATGCCCTCCAGTATCTCCCGATCTGGGTTAAGTATATAACCCCTTCTCTCCGCTTCAGCGATCAATTCAGCCTCAATCTCTTTCACTAATCTCATGATAAGGCCTCTTTTATTTGATTTTCCTTGAAACCTACGATACATTCCCCATCAACAACTATAGTGGGAAACGTACATCTGGGATTGAATCTCTCCAATTCTTCGATTGCCTCAGACTTATCCTGGCCTGATAGTTCATCCACATTGATAAACTCATACGATACGTCAAGATCAGTCAAAAGATTCTTGGCTTTTTTGCACCAAACACAGGTGGACAGAGCAAAGAGTAACACACTATGTCTGCCATGCTTTGTGCCGGTGACTTTGTTTGGGCTAACCATAAAATCATCCCCCTATCGTCTTTTGGAGTATTTAGGGTGTTCACAGGCTGGACATTTCTCTATATCCAGAAGCTTATTAATATACTCCTGTACCACAATGGCAAAGCCCGCATGGCTCCACGTCAGCGGCGACACTGAAAGCGGCTCATTTGTATAAGGATTTACCTGTTCAGCCAGAACTCCGCTGGGTAGAGCGTGATCCGCCACCCACTCCATTATCTCTATAGCTTTGTCAAGTTCAGGTTTCGTCTTGGCTCTGGCTATATAATACTGCGCCAGCCAGAGCGTTGTGACGAACCAGGGGTTTCCCGGAACATCATAACTCACACGATGATAGTAATCACCTTCGTAGCGCGCTAGACCGCCAACTTCTGTTTTGCACCATAGTCTATCATAGACCTGCTGCATGGTACTGGTGACTTTTTCGTCATCTGGCTCATAAGCGCCGAACGCAAATATGCCATAGAGACTGGCATCAACGGTTGGGTCAACTTCCATCTCACCGTTTTCTTTAAAGTTCACCATCCTGGCGAAACGACCCTCTTCCTGCAAATAGAGGTACTTATCCATACCATTTCTAATCTCCGCGGCCCCTTTTCTATAGCTTTCTGAGACCTCCGTCTGACCAAAGGCTTCAGCGAAATTCGCCGCAGCGGTCAACCCGCCGTATATCGCCCCCACTGTAAATGTATGCACCCCTTGCCGCTCTTCCCAGAGGTCGTAGCTTGGGAGCGGGAGTTTTGTCTCCGGGTCGCGGTGACTGAGCATAAAATCAGCGGCATTCTTAACCAGCGGTCTGTAAAACGGCTTGATGAACTCAATATCTCTGAAAGTATCATAGTGATTCCAGAGCGACCAGACAACCAAAGCTGTCCCGTCCTCCTGTATGGGAAGCTGTGGCTTGCCGTCCTTCAGCCAGGGATGCCAGGAACTTGCAAGCGCGCCACAAGGTGTATATTTATGCAGAAAATAGCCCCCGTGATCCATAACCCGGGCACAGAAATCGAAAAAACGGCGTGTCAATTCCGAATATCCCGCCAGATCAAGCGCATAAGCCACCAGCGCGCCATCGCGGGGCCACATATAGCTGTAAGTATCGCGGTTGAACTGCATATTATCCGAATCGTTCGCGGCTATTATAGCCCCGCCGTTATCAACCTGCGTCCGTATGATGAGCAGGCTTCTTCTGTAGAGTTGAGCCACCTTCTGGGGCAGTATATCGTAGTTAAATTCTTCCTTATCCGCCCATAGCTTCCAGTAGTCCAGCGTGCGCTTCAGGATCGACTCTGGCCCCTTCTCATATATAATCTTGTTCAGGAGGCATACCTCATCCCAGTTTTTGCCAGCGCATATCCAATAGAAACAGGTACCATCATCTCCCGGCTCAAGCTGAATATGTATCGCCACTACAGAGTCAACCGACCCCTGCGCGATGGGATTGCCGCTTAGAACGCCATCTTCCGCATCCTTCCACGTTCCCTCGGCTGAACCTTGCTCATTCTGGCCTATGGCGAACTGATCGATGCCACATTTATTATCGTCGCAGGCGTTAATCAGAAAATAGCGTTCGCTTTTGTAGTGCAGTAAGCCTCTTACGTCCGGCTTGTAAGCCGCCGTATCGCCTACGTTATTACCGTAAATACGGAAATCATGGCACAGGAAGAGCCTGATCTCCTGAGTTTCATCGGATAAGTTCTCTACTTTTAGCTTTTTCACGTATATATTCTCGTGGAAATCAACGAGGTCATTGGCGATTATTCGGACTTTCAGGTCTTTATTTTCAAGCTCTACGTTTGTTACCAGCGTCTCGTCTACGTAATCTATGTTTATCTCCCATCCATCAGGAATCCAGCCAAACTTGCCATTGACCCACACGCCGAAACGGAAGGGATGCCCGGCGGTATGGTTTTCTTCGCCTACGTGAGGAAAGCAGAACTCGCGCAGGATGTAATCTTTATCAAATGCCACCAGCATGTTGCCGTTGCCTATGGGTATGTCACGCGCCATAACTATTATCTCCCTATATGGCTGCCTTTAATCATTAGCACAGTTATGGGAGCCAGAGAGTTCCTTGTTCAAAAAGAAGCTCATCACCGTTCTTACAGCTACAATCGCTCCCAGTATTCCCAGATCGTGTAATGTTGGCTTATAAACAGTGTGTATAATGTCCGCAGCTATCAGTATCTCCAGGCCGAGCAAAAGGTATGAGCCGATGTGATGCCGCAGGTGCTCTCTCTGGGCGCATATATTCACCCCTCTGAGCTGCTTGTACTCTATCCGGACAAACGTTACTGTGCCAACCAGTAATCCCCAGATGATTACGACAATCCCCACGCCCCCTATTACAGAGGAAATATGTGCCAGTATCTCCATCGTCCCCTCCTTTATCGACCTTCAGGACCTGGTTCCGTACTTTGAAAAAGGGGGCCAGGGGAATTTCTACAGGGATCTATGATCCGAAATCCCCCTAAAGCCCCGTATCAGCTTATTTTAATACAGTTCCGTGTCAGGGTGGAACGCGGCCCATGCGAACCAGAAATCCCCCTCTTTGACGATCTCTTCTCCCGTATCCAGGTTGATCACTTTCACGATACCAGCGTCATCCTTTTCCAGCCTTATTCGGACACCGCCAACGGTATCTTCTATCACCTTCAATTCCCTCAGATCCTTGTCCTGATACGCTTTGTGGACTCCGTTCACCTCTATGCCAAGAATAAACGTCTTTGGATGTAATCTGTCGTCACTTTTCTCGATAGGGAACCATATAGAAGTGTTCTCGTAATAATCCCCATAGGGGTCTCTGTCGTAGTTTCTCGCGAATCCAGTATTTCTGCTCAGGACTTCGGAGTCTGGATGCGCATTTTTCCAGTCTTCCCAGACGACAGTGTCTATTGATATAGGCGTTAGTAGGGTTCCTGACAACTCTCCAACGATCGCCCGACCGGTAATCTGCGTCCAGTAGGAATCTGTCATTCTGTCATACATCAGCAGATTTGAGTTGTAAAGCTTCCCGGATGTGCCAAATTCAACAGCCTGGCCGTTTATCCTGCTTTCATAAGCAATACCAGAGCCACACAGAGGACAATATGTGATCAATATTGGGTCTCCAGCGATGGTATCATTGACGATCTCATGCCAGACCATTATTTTATGTGGGTAAACCCTCTTTACTCCCCTATAGATTATTGCCAGAACCAGTTCGTCATCCTCTATCCATTTGTCGGCTTCTTCAACAGATGTGAAGTCAGGATTGTCTATTGATGGAATTCCATCCTTTGGTGGACCGCCACCGAGGATTTTCTTCGGATCGACTATGTACTTTACTCCATCCTCTGTTACCTTTATTTCTGGCTCTTCACCAAAGATTTCTTCTATCTCCGTTTCGGTTTCTGTTACTGTCTCTGCCTCTTCCTCCAATTCCGCTTCAACAACTTCAACGGGTGTTTCCTGACATCCAAACATAAAAAGTAAAAAAGTAAGTATAAACACGATTATAACGGGTATGGATAACTCTCTCATTTCTCTCACCTCCTCCGTAAAAAACGTTTCTTGATGAACCTGAAACTAACCTCTCAAGTTCATTACTACTTCATTAAACGCTGTTCTGCCGTTTTTTCTTCCTGTTTCTATCGGCATTTTGGCTTTTCTGCTCAGGTGGGAGAAAAAGATCAATATAGATCACTTGATGAGATGTTGAATTCCCTGTTTGCCAGCAATGATGACGTCCGTAGCCAGACCGAGAAACAGCCCATGCTCCACGATCCCGGAGCGCCTGTCCAGCTTTTCCGCCAGTTGCTCCGGTTGAGAAATAGCCCCAAAGCTACAGTCAAGCAGATAGTTGCCCTGATCAGTCCTGAAGACAGTCCCGTCATCGTTCTGCCGCACAGTCAGCCGAGCGCCCAGCGACTCAAGATAGGCGTATTGTGAGCGGCACCCGAAAGGTATAACCTCCACTGGCACCGCCCAATGTGTACCCAGCGCAGGCGAGAGCTTGGATTCGTCCACCACGATGATCTCACGGCTGCTGGCCTGAGCCACGATCTTCTCACGCAGAAGCGCGCCGCCGCCGCCTTTGATCAGATTCAGATCAGGATCGACTTCGTCTGCGCCGTCAATAGTTAGATCGATGATAGGGTGATCGTCCAGAGTGGTCAGCGGGATACCCAGTTCCCGCGCTTCTTCCTCTACGTGGATGGAGCAAGGCACGCCAAGAATGTCCGCCAGTTGCCCGGATTGCAGAAGTCGCGCAATACGGCGCACGGCGAAGATGGCCGTGCTGCCGTGTCCCAATCCCACCACCATACCTGATTCAACAAAATCTACAGCGCGTTCGGCAGCTTTTTGCTTAAGTTGTGCAACGTCCATTGTCCATAGCCTCTTCGACAACTACTATCAATTATCCCGCAATTTCCCGCTTTTCTCGGCGATTCGGTCGGTCAGAGTCTCAAAGGCTTTGGCGAAAGCATCCACGCCGTCGTCCAGCAGTTTCAGAGTGATGGCGTCAAGCTCCACGCCCACATCGGCCAACTTAGCTAACTGCGCTCTAGCTTCCTCCAGGCCAGTTTCCAGAGTTAATGCTGCCCGACCATGGTCGAGGAAAGCCTCCAGGGTCGCCGGCGGCAGAGTATTAACCGTATCAGGGCCGATGAGACCGTCCACGTAGAGCGTGTCGGGATAATCAGGATTTTTGGTGCTGGTGCTGGCCCAGAGTGGACGCTGAACGCGTGCGCCTGCTTTTGCCAAACGCTCCCAGCGATCGCCGCTGAAGATATCGTGGAAACGGGCGTAGATCACTTTGGAATTAGCGATGGCGATCTTGCCCTGGAGTTCGCTTTCACCTATCTTCTCCAGCGCAGCATCCACAGCAGCATCTATTCTGCTAACAAAGACCGATGCCACCGACCTGACGCGTGCGACGTTCTTCCCAGCCTCAAGCCGTTTTTCTATCCCGGCGATATACGCCTCCGCTACCGCTTCGTATTGCGCCAGAGAGAACATCAGCGTCACGTTGATATTGAGGCCTTCACCAATGAGCGTCGTGATGGCCGGGATACCCGCCGGCGTGGCTGGTACTTTGATCAGAATGTTGGGACGATTCAGCATGGTGAAAAGATAACGGGCTTCGGCGATTGTTCCATCCGTGTCGTGGGCCAGGTTGGGATTGACTTCCAGACTGACGTAGCCATCTAAACCTTCCGTAGAATCGTATACAGTGCGCATGAAATCAGCGGCATTCCCCACATCCGCTGTAGTCAATGCCTCGTAGATCTCGTATGTGGATTTCCCTTGAGCGGTCATCCCCTGGATTTCTGTGTCATAGTCTGAGCTGCCGCTGACGGCTTTCTCAAAGATCGATGGATTGGATGTAATGCCCCGTAAACCCTTATTGATCAAGTCTTGTAGTTCGCCTGAAGTCATTAAAGAACGGCGGATATTATCAAACCAGATGGACTGCCCCAGTTTGGCTAACTCATGCATTTTAGTCATTTTCTATCCCTCCTATAAACAGCGGGTACTGTGATCAGGTACGCACAGGAAGCATTTCGGAACTTACCTCAGCGTCCTGCCTGATTGACGCCTGTCTCCATGCCAGTGTGCAGGAGCGGCACTTCCCAAGCGCTTCTATCTGTCTCTCGATCTCGCTCTCCGACTCTCCAGTCAGATAAGAACCCAACCGGGCGTGATATCCATTTTCGTTAAGCATCTGGAATTCTTCTTTGTTTCTGGCGTCGTCCAGAATGCTGTAAAAGTCAGAATCTATCAATGATTTTTGGCTTATGGGCATAGTCGCCTTCCAGCAGCAGGGATACATATAGCCATCCAGATCCACAGCGACTCTCCATCTATCCAGAAAATACTTGCTTCCCTCCTGCTGCATACAGAATTCTATGCTTTTGTCGTATGCTATTATTGACTCATTATTCGCGGCCCTTCCCACAGGAACAACGGTTCCTTTGTCTCTGCCGAAGATCCCAAACTCAAATCTTTTGCTTTTGAGTGACGATCTTTCACTCTGACGCTCCAATAACTCTATTTTCTCTTTCATCAACTCATCCAGATCTCTGCCATATATCCCTCTAAAAGAGTCTCTGTGAAACTCGTCGCTACTTGCTCCGATAATTCCGATCCCCAGATCTGCTATCTCCTGAACCATCTTTTCAGTCAACAGGGTCAGGTTGGACTGAATATATATGGAAATCTCGCTCGCTTCCAACTCCCTTTGATACCTGTCAGCCAGCAGTCTAAGCCCGTATATAAGCACGTCGAACACCTTGAGAACTTCTCCGCCACTGACGTTAAGCAGTTTCAGGTCATCCGGAAAGTGTTCTATAACAGATTTGATCTGCTCCCGCGTCGCTGTCTTCCCGCCGGGATATGCCGAATAATAACAATCTACGCAACATAGATTACAGTCTTGGGTGATGGTCCAGTATATTTCTTTCTTTGGAAACTCGTCCCAGTCCATATATTTCGCTTCCTCAATGTTTCATTATTTGCCCTTGCCTAGCCATCTATGGATCAGTTTCTCGGCTAAAGGAGTCAAGCGCGTGCGGTTATAGTCGTCCGCTATTTTCTTGATGATCTCTGCCTGTGTGGGATAGGGATGGATAACGTCTGAGATGGTTCTTAACCCAATATCCGCCACTATTGCCAGCGTGATCTCGCTGATCATCTCCCCGGCGTGTCGGGCGACGATGGTGGCGCCCAGGATCTTGTCAGTGCCTTTCCTGACGTGCACCTTAGCGATCCCGTTCTCCTCGCCGTCTGTAATAGCTCGATCCACTTCGCTCATGGATTTTACAAAAGTCTCCACAGGGATCCCTCTTTCTTCCGCGTCCCGTTCGTACATGCCCACGTGGGCGATCTCTGGATCGGTATACGTGCACCAGGGGATGGTTAGTGCACTCAGTTTCTTTCGACCGAGGAAGAGGGCGTTCTGAATCACAATCCGCGCCGTCGCGTCAGCGGTGTGGGTGAACTTATATTTCATACATACGTCGCCAGCGCCATATATTCGATGGTTGGCGGTCTGTAGATGATCATCCACCACAACGCCCTGCCGCTCATCGTATTCCACGCCTGCGGCTTCCAGTCCCATATCCTGGACATTGGGCGCTCGGCCAACTCCCACAAGTATCTCGTCAATTGCGATCACTTCATCCTTGCCGCCACGCTCAAAGTGGATGAGCTTCTCTCCATCTTTCTGCTCAACTCGCTTGATCTGGGCTTCAAATATCAGGTTAATGCCATCTCGTATGAAGGCTTCCTGCACGATCTCGGCGGCGTCGCTATCCTCTCGCATAAGTATGTGCTCGCCCATGTCCAGTAAGCTGACCTCACATCCTAGCCTCTGGAAAGTCTGAGCCATTTCAGATCCGATAGGGCCAGCGCCTATAATGGCCAGGCGTTTTGGGCGTTCCGTCAGGGAGAAAATAGTCTCATTGGTCAGGTAACCTGCCTCAGCAAGCCCCTCTATTGGTAGATGAACCGCCCTCGCGCCTGTTGCGATCACGGCTTTCTTGAACTTTAGAGTTTTCCCCTCGACCTCGACGGATGAGGGAGATGAAAAGCGACCATCTCCGAGAAACACATCCACGCCCAATTCCTTGCACCGACTGGCGGCGTCGTTATGACTGATCCCGGCGCGCAGTTTCCGCATACGTTCCATAACAGCCGGAAAATCCGCCTCTATCTCTCCTGATATACGCACTCCAAACCGTTCAGCGTCGCGTGCCTCAGCGACAACTCTGGAAGAGCGGATGATACACTTGGACGGGACGCAGCCGTAGTTCAGGCAATCGCCGCCGAGAAGATGCCTCTCTATCAAAGCAACCTTTGCCCCAAGTCCCGCCGCCCCAACGGCGCTCACCAGTCCCGCAGTGCCAGCGCCTATCACCACAAGGTTATACAGTCCCGCTGGTTCAGGGTTGTCCCAGTCAGACGGGTGTGCGTTGGAGACAAGTTCTGCGTTATATTTATCTTCTGGTAACACTTTCGGTATATCCCTCATAGCGACTCCTCAACTTATACAATTTGTAGTCTCAAATGAGACTTTTATGAATAGCCTCCATAATCGCTAAACCATACGCGATGACGGAAATAGCAGGACGGGGTGTTTGTTTTGTAGGGGTGGGTAAACGATTTTTTGATGGAATCAAAAAATCGTTTACCCACCCCTACACGGATTGCCACCTCGATCCAATAGTCTCGCTTCTAATTACAAACCGTATTACGCATTTTCCTCCCCGGATTTCAACTTCCGGCGCGCGAAAATACCTAGAATCGTCAAAACAACAAGTGTAATTGCCACAACCCCGATCAATCCCCACGGGACCCGTCCTTGAGAAATACCTTTAATGCCGGCGTCAATTCCCACAACGTAAACAACCGTCATCGGCAACATACACAGCCACGACCAGAAAACGTAGGTGAAAAAGCTCACCCTTGTAAGTCCAAAGCCGTAGTTGAGTATGTTGAACGGGAAAATAGGTATGAGTCTTGTGATTGCCACTATAATTGCTCCCTGTTCCTCCGTAAGTTTATCCAGGCGACGGAATTTCTCCTTTGTGGAAAGCCATCGGGCAACGGCATCCCGGGCAAAATAGCGCGCTACGAGGAAGGCCAGGCTGGCTCCCACGGTGGATCCAATGCTGACGATGATAACTCCAACCACCGACTCGAAAAGCAATCCAGCGGCCATTGTGATAGCAAGGCCAGGAATTCCTGCAACCACTGCGCCTATATACATTGCCACAAAGACCAGATAGCCCAGAAATCCCAGGCCATTGATCCAGCCCTGTAATTCCACCAAGCGTTCGTCAACCCCCCACACCTTAAAGGTGATCACAAGAGCAACGATCACGGCAATAAGCACAATAGGCCGCCACAGCCCTCGACCTTTGCCTTTTTCATCTACATTGTCAGATATTACCTCGCTCATTTCACTCTCCTCCATGTACCCCAATCGTTAAAAACTGATCGCCGTCCAGAATGTGGCTCATCACCTGAACATCGTTGGTGGGGAGCGCACATGTGTAATTGACGCAGACGTAGGCAGTTGCCTTGTTATCTATGCGGGCGAGATTCTCAACAAATGGGAGGTATCCGCTAACCGCTTTTTGAGATTCAGCGTCGCCCAGAACAATGATAATCTTATTGGGGATAAATCTTTGATGAATTGCTTTCAGCATTTCCTGTGTGCACGGAGCCTCAAGGTCGCCAGCAATGATAATCTGCTGGGGCTTGGAGAGATAATAGTCCAGCGCCACCAGCATTTGCGGTAGGGAACGTGGGTAGTCTTTCATCTGAGCGCCAAAAAAAGTTAATGTCTTTTCAGCGATTTTCAGGAAATCTTCCCTGTCGGCGAACTGTGACAGACGCAGGAGATTCGACGTCGCCACCGAGGCCGCTGACGGCTCCACGTTATCCGAATCCCCCTTCATGCGTACAAGCAGATTATCGTCGTAGCCGCTGGCGGTCATGTAGAAGCCGCCGTTTTCTTGATCATAAAAGAGGTTGTTCTGCTCTTCAGTGAGTTCAATCGCCCAGTTCAGCCATTCAATATCAAATGACGCTTCGTAAAGATCAAGCAGCCCCTGGACCAAAAACGCGTAGTCGCTTGCGGTGCCCGCCACTTTTCTTTCATTTTCTCTCCACCGTCTGAACAGTCGCTTATTTTCGCTGTCATAGATTTCAGACTTTATGAACCGGCTCGCCTTCTCCGCGGCTTTCAGGTATCCAGGCTCATCCAGGACCTGGCTCGCTCTGGCCAGAGCGGAGATCATCAGTCCATTCCAGGATACCAATATCTTGTCATCAAGACCAGAGCGAGGGCGTTTGGCTCTGACATCAAACAATTTCTGTTTGCTTTCTTCGAGGATTTTGAGAACTTCGCTTTCCGTCTTCTTAAACTTCTTCGCGGTTCCAGCGATGGAGTGATCAATATAGAGAATATTCTTGTTTTTAAACTCGTCGTGGGGATCAGACGCAGCGTTACCTTTCGATTTCACGCCGTAGCGATAGCTGAATATTTCTCCCGCGTCTTCGCCTATAATCTCCAATATCTCCTGGCTTTCCCACAGATAGAATGCGCCCTCGGATTTGTGTTCATGGGTTTCCTCTGATACTTTACCCGCCAGTTCCGGCGGCAGGCTATCGGCGTCCTCCGCCGAGAAAAATCCACCTTCTGGATGGGTCATGTCTCTTAGCACATACTCCAGCGTTTCCCGGACAACCTGGGCGAAGTCCTCCTCTTTTGTTATCTGATAGGCGTCCAGATAGTTCACGATAATCTGAGCATTATCATAGAGCATCTTCTCAAAATGGGGTATGTGCCATCTGGCGTCTGTGGAGTAGCGATGAAATCCGCCGCCGATATGGTCATAGATCCCGCCCTTAGCCATCTCGCGAAGGGTGTGAAGAGAGATATTGAGAGCCTCTTCACTGTCAGAGCGCGCATAATATCGCAGGAGAAAGTTATGGTTGACGGGCATAGGGAATTTCGGCGCGCTTCCAAAACCGCCGAGGGATGAGTCATAGCTGTCTTTATAAGACTTAAGGCCGTTTTCCAGAGCTTCTGGAACAGGTGTTCCGCTTCGCCCTTTAACAGTAGCATTGCTCTCCAGACGCTGTGTCACCTGTTCTCCCACCGACAGCAGCTTTTTTCGATCATCCTTCCATGCTTTGGCGACGGCCTCCAATATCTCAGAAAATCCAGGCCTGCCAAAACGCTGCTTTGGAGGGAAATAGGTGCCGCCATAGAAGGGCTTCAGATCTGTGGTTAGCCACATTGACAGCGGCCATCCACCACCCCAGCCGGCGCTGTGCGCTGCGGTCATGTATAGTTTGTCAACGTCGGGCCTTTCTTCCCTGTCCACCTTGATGCAAACGAAAAACTCGTTCATAATAGCCGCAATCTCAGGATTGGAGAATGATTCCTTTTCCATCACGTGGCACCAGTGACAGGTAGCGTAGCCAATGGATAGAAAAATAGGCTTGTTCTCTTTTCTAGCTTTTTCAAAGGCAGCATCACCCCACGGATACCAGTTGACTGGATTGTGGGCGTGCTGGAGGAGGTAGGGGCTTTTTTCATGGATGAGGAAGTTGGTATATTCGTGTCCTTCCTGTGCCAGAGAACTGTCAGTCATAGCGAGACCGGTTACGCCTGTTATCAGAAGTAGTGCTATAATCATCATTAGAAAACACCTCATCATTCTTACCTTCATAATACATTTCGAGAGCCATATAATAACAGTAATCATTATCAATTAAACGCTCTCGATATAGCATATATTCCATGATGGGTGTTTTCTACATAGCGCCGCCATTGCGGGGGTGCGAACGGTTACACGTATTGTCCTTTCACGTTTCTCGGCGGCACGTTCTACTCGACAAGCAAGACTGCAACGGGCTGGCAGCCGCGTTCTATGGGGCAACCTTGAGCGTACAGAGGAGACGGGATGGCAAGGTGAAATGTATCAGGGTACGCGGTCCATCCACTGTGACCTTACCGCGCGATAATTCTTTTGATTCATCTTCGTCCGACGTGATGCTCCATTCATATTCGCCGTTGTTGAGTAGATAGAGTTCTGCTCCCATTTCGCGAGGCATACTGCCAAAGTGGTATAGTTCCGCTGAGAATTGTGAAGCGCCACTGTCTGTGACCAATACAGCAATGTCTTGTGGAGTAGTCTTCCAGCGCACCGCGTTCATGGGGAAATACAGGGGATTGCCAAAATCACCGGTTACGGAGCCATACAGGGCGTTAGTGCCTGGTGTTGGCAGTCGTGGATCCGCGTATATATTGACGTACCGATGGAAAACAAAGACACGATCTGTCCATCTCACCTCGCTGGTATAGCCCTCCCTGTTCACCCGAAACGCCGCGGCATTGCCCCTCAGGGAGTCCTCCAGGAGCTTTCTGCCGCCTGTCAATCTAAACTTAACGTAGCCATTGGCATCCGACAGCAGCAGCCTGTCAAATTTCTCGTTTCCTGTGAGCAGACGATACTTCCCCAGAGTATCCGGCAGAAAACCGCGCATGTTCCTGGCGCACCACATAGCGCCTCCCGGTTTTACATCGTCAGCGGGAGGACTGTCCAGAAATGCTGTCCGTATCGCGGCCATAGACTCGATAGGCTTGAGATATTTGTCATCGCCCGTCATGTGGCTGGTCAGCAGCAGCGTGCTGGTCATCATGGTCATGGCGCTGGGCCAATCGTACAGACTGCTTCCGTAATTCTCCGGCCGCCACCAATTCTTGCCCGCTCCCCCAATGCGTCCATCAGGCCAGTGTATGGCGGAGGGGATGATGCCGGCTGGCTTCCCGCGTTCTTCACGGCTTGCGGCGTCAACCCAGGTATCCATCCAATTGCTAAACAGTTCCCCAAGTTCGCTATCACCGGTTCGCTGCCAGTAGAGCAGCGCAGGCTGAACTGCGCGAGGGTGATAGACGCTGTCACACGCCCTTTTGGGTGATAGATCCACCTCGTTCACGTTGAAATATGTGCTTTTATATTGCAGAAATCCCCGCTCGTTGCGGCCTGTCCACTTATCCCGCATCAGTTCCGCCATGCGCAGGGCGCGCTTCTCCCAGATTTGGCTGTCAGGATCGATGTGCATCATAGCGGTGCAGGTATCGCCGGAGTCTTCCGCCGTGTGCTCCACATCGCTCATGATGGCGGTATAGCCCTTACTCATCCTCTCCAGCGAAAACAGCCCGTTGGATAATCGGGCCTGGGACTCATTCACCTTCGGATCATCGAACCCAATGAGGATGGGAGTCCAGTTACGCCACATCTCCACATCATCTCCCCATCCCCCGCCGAACTGTCCGTCTGGCGTCTGGCGCTCGTCGATCCACCAGTGGATGATATACGTTAGCTTCTCCAGCCCTTCCCGCTGGAGGTTAGCCCACTTCGGCGCACTTGGATCTGGGTCATGAATAGCAGGCCAGGGAATTGGTTCATCCAGGTACATTCTGATCACCCGGTTCTCAGGGAAGGCATCGCTGGCAATCTTGAGCAAACGTCGTCCTCCACCATAGTATTGATCACGCAGCTCCTTATTACCAGAAAGATTACCAGACTGAATGGGCATTTGAATCAGCATACGAGCGCGATACATGCACCAGATGGGATAGAGCGGAGATTCCTCTCTCAATTTGGGCGGATAATCTCTCCCCGGCCTGGCCTTACCGACAAAAAAACCGCACAGATACCCGTTCTCCGCCGCACGCTTATTATCACCTGGTTGCCAGTATTTCTCCCTGCCGTTTGCCCATTGGTCCACTACCGGCAGGAGCTTCGACAGGTCTTCCCTGAGTTCCTCGTCAAGGTCCAGGCGCTCAAGTTCCTTCAGGAGTCCATATCTCTCCTTTTCATCCTCGGAGTTGCCAGCACGAAGAACCAGATCGTCAAGCGTGTTCCCCGAAGCTTCAGGTTTTTGACTGATCGCTACCCCGTTCAGGGCAAAAGCTAAGATCAGAACGCAAAATACAGAAACCATTCGCAGCCAGGATTTTATGACTGAAGATTGCATGTTTCCTATCCCTTCTGTCTGTGGATTCACCATATATTTAACGTGAGTTCGACACAAGAATGCTTGTCATTCCAGCGAAAGCTGGAATCCAGTCATTTTACAGGCTCACCATTCCGTAACCACTGGATTCCAGCCTTCGCTGGAATGACAATTCTCCGCGAGTGACGCCAAAATAGCGGCATTATATGAATCTTTATATCGAACTGACGTTATATTTACTGAGGAATTGTGCTTATCGGGACACACATATAGATATGCTAATACATTACATTTAGCACTTTCTCATGCACCTTTCCATTTGACGCTATGTATCCCTCCATGCGCCCACTCCACATCTCCCCTTTCATGCCGGTCACTTTACCGCCGGCTTCTTCGACGATGAGTGCGCCGGCGGCCAGATCCCAGGGCCTGCCTGTGAAATCGACGGCGAGGTCAGCCTGTCCCTTTGCTATAAGGCATAGATCCCACGTGGCGCAGCCGAACATTCTTATCAAAAACACTTCATGAACCAGAGCATCCAGAGACCTGATCATAGGCTCCTTGTTGACCCGCAGTTTAGTATCGTAGATCATCAGCGCCTCGTCCAGATCTACGTCCGACACATGCAGTTTTTCGCCGTTAAGATATGCTCCCTTGCCTCTTTCCGCCGTGTAAAGCTCACCGAAATAGGGAAGCCCTATAACTCCCAATACCACCTGTTCACGGTGTTCCAGAGCTATGGAGACACCAAATACCGGCAGTTTGCGCGCATAGTTATGTGTACCATCAAGAGGGTCAATTATCCATCTGTATTCAGAGTTTTGGTTTAGAAAGCCCTTTTCTTCCGAGAGTATGTCATGATCTGGGTAGCTGTCCCTGATAATGGTTATTATCTCCCCCTCCACCTGTAGATCAACATCGGTGACCAGATCCCTGTACGCCGCACGCTTCACCGCGATCCGGCGGACGTTGCCAAACCTTTCCATGAGGATAAGAGTCGCCTGCCTCGCGGCAGCAATAGCCACATTGCTGAATTCTTCGTAGGAACTCAATATTTCACCCCTTCTGTCTACTTGTTACCGGTCAATGAGCTAGAGTCACCGCTCTATTATAACAATGTCCGGGTCATCGTGCAATACTATATCAATATTTGCCTCTATTTCGATCTTGAATATCTTAGTTGGCCTTGCGTGCCTGCCCGAAGAAGCATCCACCCCTACAAACCCAACTGCCGCGTAACTGAAAAAGTCGTATTATATAGACGCCCACAGGTTTACAGTGGATGCAGCCAGGCGCAAAATGCCAGTTTAACGCGAAGGTCTCGGCTGGAGAATGTTTTTGTGCTTCTCAGAACAATCTAATATGATGGTTAGTGCGGATCTCAGAGCGGACTAATGCCTGCTGGTAGCCATCGCTTCCAGGCGGGTGATCCGCTTATGAATGGCGGGATGATCGGTAGGGACAATATAGACGCGGGGCATGAGAAGGCTTGCTTTCTGAGTCAGGCACTCCACAATACTGTAAAGCTCCGGAGCCTGTCCGCGATGTATGGAGAGCACGATCTTGTCACTGAACCAATAGCTCCCAAGATTAAACACAACCGCGAGAGCAAATGCAAAAACAAGCCCGGTCTCTCCGCCAAGAATGCCTCCTGTGAGAACCAGCAGAACTGTTAAAACTGCCATCAGCAGGCCAGTTTTAAAAACACTCATTTGTTACTCTTCTTCTCCTTCTACAGTTCCTATCTCGATCTCCAGATCCTCTCTGTTTTTGATCTGCTCAATCATTCCATCTCTGATGTAAACAACCCTATCAGATACGTCCAGCATCTTCAGATCATGGGTGGCGGATATGATGGTCACTTGCTCTTGCTCATTCATGTCTTTCAGGAGATTTATTATGTCTCTGCCCGTTTTCAGATCCAGGTTACCAGTAGGCTCGTCAGCGAGGATGATGGAAGGGCCATTGGCCATAGATCTGGCGATAGCAACTCTCTGCATCTGGCCGCCAGACAGTTCAGTGGGCTTATGATCGACTCTATCGCCCAATCCTACTTTTTCCAGCAGTTCTATGCCTTTCTTCCTTCGGTCACCGGCCGGGACTCCGGCGAAGATCATGGGCAACGTAACATTCTCCAGGGCGGTCATAACAGGGATCAGGTTAAAGCTCTGAAATATATACCCAATTTTCCGGCATCTGATCCACGCTATTTCACCGGGACTTAGCTCAAGCAGATTCACATCGTCAATATATACTGTACCTTTAGTGGGCAGATCCAATGCGCCGATCATATTGAACAAAGTGGATTTCCCCGATCCAGAGGGACCCATTATGGATATATATTCACCTTTCTCGATTTCTAGATCAACTCCCTTTAATGCCTGAAGTACCGTGCCGCCCATCCTGTATTCCTTTACCACGTCCTCGGTTCTCACCGTGATTGGCTCTGCCATAATC
>SDBU01002650.1_pt1 | contig 23584 bp, 25 predicted proteins | sample 2277071 | NCBI WGS metagenome assembly SDBU01 (sample SAMN10397929, study PRJNA504765) | marine sediment metagenome | isolation source: marine sediment core GS08_GC12, 126 cmbsf | place: Arctic Ocean: Gakkel Ridge, Loki's castle | collected 2008 | reverse complement strand
GTATCAACTGTCCGCTGATAGGTTAAGAGTAGCAATGTATAACCTGAGCTATTTAGCTCAGATTCGATACCGGCAGAGATACTCAACCAGCCGGGGGACGCCTCAACTAACTTCCACCCCCAACCACCGGAGTTAAAGACGATAACAAAATCCTTGTCTTTAGACTCCAAATAAGCGGCTAACAGCTGGTTCACAAAATCATCATACTGCTCCTGGCCATCTCCGAATAGTTCTGTAGCTACCTGATTGGCATCCTCAACCACCGACTGTGGCACCGCCGAAAGGTCACTGACTGATAAGGGAAACCCGCCATTCCCAACCTCAGAGGTTACTGCCGCCGGCGACGCTGACAGGGCTAGCACCACAACCAAAAGCGGGAGGACTATGGCTAGCGCTACTACTACCCGGCGTTTGCCAATCTTAAGCACTATGTCAACCCCCTAATTTATACTGGCTAGTGCTCTATCTAAAATGCCTAGTGCTTCATCAACCTCCTCACTACCAATAATGAGGGGAGGCATAAAGCGCAGGGCATTGGGCTTCAAGCAGTTAACCAATAAGCCTCCATCCAGGCAAGCCATCACTAATGAGTGGGCAATATCGTGACTAAACTCCATGGCTATCAGGAGTCCACAACCCCGCACCTCAGTAATCAATGAGGACTTCTCTCTCAAGCCTTGCAATCCGGTAATGAAATACTCCCCTACTCTCTTTACCTTCCCGGTAATATCACTGTCAAGAATAAATTTTAAGGTAGCATAACCAGCGGCACAGGCTAAAGGATTACCACCGAAGGTAGAGCCATGCTCTCCAGGCACAAAAACGGACGCCCTATCCTTAGCCAGAATAGCCCCGATTGGTATGCCACTGCCTAAACCCTTAGCCAGGGTCATTATATCAGGTTCAATACCACATTGCTCATAGGCAAAAAGGGTGCCGGTACGACCTATCCCGGTTTGAATTTCATCCAAGATAAGCAATATTCCCCTCTGGTCACACCAAGCCCGCACCGCGGCTAAATAATCGGCACCGGGCAGGTTGACCCCACCCTCTCCTTGGACTGGTTCTAACATCACGGCACAGGTCTGCTTAGTGGTCGCCGTCTTTATCGCCTCAATATTATTATACTCCACATTTACAAAACCAACCGGCAAAGGAATATATGGCTGCTGGAATTTAGATTGACCGCTAGCTGCCACCATAGCCAGAGTACGACCGTGAAATGAACCCAGGGTGGTAATAACCTCATAGGCTCCATCCAGATAATGCGCCCCATACCGCCGGGCTAGCTTCACTGCCCCCTCATTCGCTTCCGTCCCGCTATTACCAAAGAAGACCTTATCCAGACAGCTATTCTGGAGCAAAAGCTCGGCCAGGCGAATCTGGGGGATAGTATAAAACTGGTTTGAAGTCTGAATGAGTTTATGCGACTGCTCGGCTAACGCCTCAACCACCACCGGATGGCAGTGTCCCAAACTATTGACCGCCCAACCACCAACAAAGTCCAGATACTCCCGACCATCCTCATCCCACACCCGTGCCCCCTGCCCTTTAACTAGGGTTAGTGGTATCCGCTCTACAGTATGCATGAAATACTTGCTCTCAAGCTCCTGCCAGTTACTCATTCTTATCTACCTATCGTGGTGCCACTACCGCCTCTCTCAATCTCACTTTGCAAGGCGTGTGGCTGCCTGCCGTCTATAATATGAGTAGTGGAGGTGTTATGTAAAGCTCTCAGGCAGGCTTTAATCTTGGGAATCATCCCTCCTGAAGCCACGCCTGAAGCCATTAAAGCCTCAACTTCACCAGGTGATAGCTGAAGCAGCCGCCTGCCGGAGCGGTCACAGATACCAGCCACATCGGTCAGGAAGATAAGCTTTTCGGCACCAATGGCAGCCGCAATTTCACCAGCCACCGTATCACCGTTAATATTGAGTAACCGTGGTGCCCCCTCTGGTCGGTCAAACGAATGGAGACATAGCGGAGCCACTACCGGGATATAGCTTGACTCCAGCAATGCCGTCAAAAGAGCCAGGTTCACCTTTACCGCCGCACCAACATAGCCCATCTCCTTGTCCCTAATCCTGCCCTCAATAAGAGCTCCATCAACACCACAAATACCCACTGCCTGCCCACCCATGCTGTTGATATTAGCCACAATCTCCTTATTGACCAGTCCGCCCAGCACTGCTGCCACCATGTCAAGGGCTGCCTTATCAGTGACCCGCTCACCATGGACAAATCGGGTGGCAGTCCCCTGCCGGGTAAGCCACTCGGTTACTAGATTAGCGCCACCATGCACTACTACCAATAATTTACCCTGCTGCTGAAGCTCAACTATGTCCTCAATGGTAGTATCCTGACTACCGAAGGTAGCCCCACCTATCTTAACCACAATAACTTTATTTAGCTTGTTGTTCAATGCCGCCCCTTAAGTAGTATACTGGCTATTAATAGTTACATATTCCTCAGACAGGTCACAACCCCAGGCGGTAGCAGTAGCCATACCCAGGTTAAGATTCAATCCTATCGGCACCTCAGTATCAGCTAATACCCTTACCGCCTCTTCCCTATCAAAAGAGAGTGGGCAACCGCCTTTTACCAGGCAAATGTTACCCAGGGAAAGGTCAATCTTCGATTCCACTACCTCCACACCACTCCGCCCCACCGCCGCTACAATCCGCCCCCAATTAGGGTCGCTGCCGTGCACCGCTGCCTTCACTAGAGGCGAACTTACTATTGTCCTGGCGGCTAACCTGGCCTCAGCAACACTAAGCACCCCGCTAACGGTAACCTCAATAAGCCTACTCGCTCCCTCACCATCACGGGCAATGCATTTAGCCAGATAAATACAAACCTGGTCAAGGGCTTGCTGAAAAGTATCGGCTTGCTCGGAATCCTGCCCAATCACCTCGTTTTCTGCCCGTCCGTTAGCCATTATTAGCACCATATCATTCGGGCTGGTATCCCCGTCAATTGAAACCATATTAAAGGAAATATCCGCCGCCTGGCGCAGCGCCCGTCTCAGGAAATCCCGGTTCACTACGGCATCGGTAGTCAGGAAACAAAGTAAAGTAGCCAGATTGGGATGAATCATCCCCGAACCCTTGGCTACCCCGCCCATGATAAACCGGCTTTCCCCAACTCTAACCGCTACCGCCATCTCTTTAGGAATGGTATCAGTGGTCATTATCGCCCTTGCCAGCTCATGACCGCCGTCTTTGGAAAGAACAATCCGGTCTATACCCGCCTTTATGAGCTTCATCGGCAACGGTTGGCCAATCACGCCGGTGCTGGCCACCAGCACATCATCAGGTGATATACCGATACTCTTAGCCGCTAAATTTGCCATCTCCGCCGCCTCGGTAAAACCTTGTTCACCGGTAACCGCATTGGCACAGCCGCTATTTACCACCACTGCCACCACCTGCTCACCTCGTAACCGCTCCTGACATAGAACCACGGGGGCCGCCTTAATCCGGTTGGTAGTAAATAGAGCCGCCGCTACACAAGGCACCTCGGAGAAGATAATGCCAAGGTCTGGTTCACTCCCGGCCCTATTATTCTTTATCCCGGCGCTGGTGGCACCAGCATGAAACCCCTGAGGTGAGGTGATACCGCCCGAGGGAATGACCTCAATTTCAGCTTCCATTATCAAAACTATATCATACTGAACCTAACCAAAGCAATGAGAGCGTTTATCAACCTGCTGACAAATGATTGGCGTGGCAAAGGCTTGCCAGCAGTGGTAGAATGAGTAAAAAGGCTACCTGTAAAAATACACTTCATAAGGAGGCTCAGAACAATAATGGAAACAAAAACGGTCTATTTTGAAAATCCCGGCGGCGCGAATACTGATGAGGTTCTCCGCATCACCCGACAGCGGGCAGAGGAACTGGGTATTAAAACCATACTGGTAGCATCCACAAAAGGCGATACCGCGGTAAGGGCTATGGAAGTATTCAAGGGGCTAAGAGTTATTATAGTAACCCATGCTACTGGCTTTCTTGACCCTGACACTCAGCAATTCACGGAGGAGAATAGGAAAATAGTTGAGGACAAAGGGGGCATACTACTGACTACTACCCACGCCTTTCGTGGCGTTAGTCGGGCCGTGCGCGACAAATTCAATACCGTTACCACCGTGGACATAATGGCTAGTACCTTATACATCCTTGGCCAGGGATTTAAGGTAGCCTGTGAGATAGCGATGATGGCAGCCGATAGTGGACTGGCACGCACTGATGAGGATGTTATTGCCATCGCCGGTAGCAACCTGGGCGCCGACACCGCCGTAGTACTTAAACCGGTCAACTCTCACCACTTTTTCGACCTTAAAATTAGAGAGATTTTGTGCAAGCCGCACTTCTAATATTTATCAACCTCACCCCCCTTGAAAAAGAGCGGGGGTGATTAGCCTATCTCAACAAAAATGGGGCTATCACTTAGCTTCAATGTAGCCGAATCGGTTACTCTCTGTGCCCCTGAGATTTCGGTCACTTTGACTTCTTCAGTCCAACATTGTTCACCCCATCGCCTCAGCCAGCTTGGACTCCATAGCCCGCTTGGTCATGGCGCCGATATTCACCGCCCGGATTACCCCTTCCCGGTCTATAAAGAAACTAGTGGGGATGGCCGTAATGTTATAGCTCTCCGTCACTTCACCTGTAGTGTCAAGAACGAAGGTCCAATTGTAACCACCTTGCTGGACGAACTGGCGTACATCGTTCTCATCATAACCCTTCAATATCTCACTTACTAAGATATCCACACCAATCACTACCACACCTTTATCTTTATATTCCTGATGTATAGCCTCTATTTCCGGCATCTCGGCACGGCAGGGGGGGCACCAGGTAGCCCAGAAGTTGATGAATACCGTCTTCCCCCGAAAATCGCTCAGGGTAACCTGGTTGCCCTCCAGGTCAGCCAAGGTGAAGTCCGGTGCCAGGCGCCCTACTTCGGGGGCTGGTGGAAGTTCACCCGATCCAGGTGGCCCAGGCTGCCGACCATTCGTTACATCCGGTGCTGAGGAAGTACAGCCCTGGATTACCAAGAGCCCGAGCAGGACTATGGTCAGCAGCCCCAAAGCCACCTGACCATAGCGTGATAGCTTACGTCCTAGTAAGATACCCATTTCTTCCCTCCATTCCCTTTACTTAGAAGGCCCAGTTTAGAATGTCGCCCACCTTAAACCAGAAATAGAGAATATAGCCGCCGGCAAAGATGAGCAGCAGGCCGCTGAGTCGAGCGACCACTGGCACCAGGCGGCGTAACCATCGATTAACTGTTTCCTTAAACAGGGCTGAACCTATGGTAACGATAGCGATGACAAACCCCATCCCCAGGGCAAAGCTGACGAACTGAAGCAGCCCCGAGGTGAAACCCTTCAGGGCCAGGGCACTCGCTACTACCACCAGAAAAACAGGCAGGGTACAGCTCAGTGCTGCTATGCCGTAGGCAATGCCAAAGACAAGGAAACCCTTGATGCTCGAACCACTATTACCACCCAAACGGCCAGCCAGGCGTGCCGGCAAACTAGTGTAAACATGTCCCCCAATCAAGAGGTAGATGCCCAACAAGATGAGGATTACTCCGATGAGAACCGCTATCCAGGGTATGAAGGTAATTAGGAATTGCCCGCCCAACGATAGGATAGCGCCCATAACCCCGAAGAAGACCACAAAGCCCAGGGTTACCACTCCACTTAGGGCCAGTGCCCGAGCACCCCGCCGGAGAGACGACTTGGCCCAGTAGCCCTCCTCCTTGGCACCTAGATAGAGGGAGACATAGGCCGGCAGCATGACAATACCACAGGGGCTCACCGTGGTCACCATGCCCGCCCCAAAAGCATACCCAAAGGGCAGCAAGCTAGCCAGATTAGCTACAAAGACCTCAATCATTTCTCCCCCAGGCTATTACCCCCCAGTAAGCAGTCGCTACGTACCATCCACCACTATCCCTACAGAACCGGCCAGGAATCGAACGCCTAGACACACTCAATCCATACTCTGGGCATTAAAGAATGAGAAACGCGGGCGCTTACCCGCATTTGCTTAATGGCCTCCGTACCGGTAGTCATCATGGATTTTACCAGGACTCCTACCTCTCCTCGCCTTCTAAAGCCGGATTTTCTGCTATTGAGAGACAGCGTGTTCTGTGCTGCCTTAATTCTCTGGTGTAGATTCCTCAGTAACAACGCAGCAGCCGCACTCGCAGGAACTGCCTCTGGCACAGGGCTCACAACAGTAGGTTACGCCTCCCTTCTCATAGCCAGCGTCGGCAACCGCGCAACCGCATACCGGACATAGCTGTTCTGCCATTTTGTTTCACCTCCCCTGTCGCTAAGAAAGTCAAGCTCCTTAAATACGTTCCCTTCTTCAAGATATAGCTGAAGGTTTTCAGTCATGAGTTTTTTTCACGTAGACCTTAATTTGCCTACCCTCCTCCTCCATTCCCAAAAACTCGTGTCCGGTGGCCTCGCACCAAGCCGGCATGTCCTTTTTTATCCCTTTATCATCAGCCACCACCTCCAGGACCTCCCCCCGCTTTAGCTGTTTAATCTTCTCTGCGGTTTGGACAATAGGCATAGGACAATAAAGCCCTATGCAATCCAAGCTCTCGTCTGCTTTCATCTACTCCTCCTTGACCTGTCTATAATAGGGTGCTGCTTAGATGAAAAGAGTCACCTTTGACTTACGCGCCTCACCCAGGAAATAAGTAGCACCAGCCAAACTGCCCACTTCACTGCGGAAAGTCTCTTTTTCTGGAGGTATCCCCATTACCCCACAGGTAGTGGTACAGGCAATGAGCTCTACCCCCATTTCATGGGCCATGGTGATGTACTCATCAACAGACGGCATATTAGTATCCTTCATCAGTCTCTTCATCATCCAGGTACCCAAGCCCAACATATTAAACTTGGAAAGCTTCAGTCTCTTGGAGCCACCCCGGTTCATGAGGTTCAGCATTTTCCTCATCAGCCCTTTGCTCTTAATGCTACCCTCGTTTTTCTTAATAATATTCAGCCCCCAAAAGGTAAAGAACATGCTCACCTCCATCCCCATGCTGGCGCCAGTGACCGCCAGCATAAAAGCGGCCAGAGCCCGTTCCAAATCCCCGCTTAAGACAGCTATAGTTAGTTTTTCTTTCTCTGCCATTTAGCTTCCCCCCTTCAGGTATATTCAACCTTTAATCTCAGCTCCACAATGAGGACAGACCCTATTATCCCGGGGCACAGGCTCCCGGCACTTAGGACAATAGAATACCGTTATTTCACAAGCATTGCAATAGGGCCACGATACCTCCGCTATTTCCTCATCACAGTAAGGGCAAAAACGGCGCTCTTTCTCTGGTGTACGCTCTGCTCCCGTCATTTTTTGCCTCCTTCCGCTTCTTTCTTTTTAGCCAGGTAATCTTTGATGGCTTTGTTCAGGGCTTGAGCACCCAGATTGGAGCAGTGAAACTTTTGTTTGGGCAGCCCTTCCAGTTCATCAGCCACCGCACGGGGGGTGATTTTCATCGCCTCCTCCAGTGTCTTGCCCTTAGCCATCTCACTCACCATGCTGGAAACAGCAATAGCTGCCCCGCAACCGAAGGTCTTGAACTTAACATCGTCCAGGCGGTTATCCTTGACTTTAATATAAAAGGTCATCATATCGCCACATATGGGATTACCTTCCTCCCCAATGCCATCGGGATTCTCAATCTCTCCCACATTACGGGGGTTCATGAAATGCTCCATCACTTTTTCACTGTAAACTGGCATCTTATCTCCTTGCCCCCTGACCTTTCAAGAATTTGGCATATAGTGGTGACATCTGCCGCAGTCTGTCCGCAATGGGTGGCAGTACCTCAAGGACATAGTCTACATCTTCAGGAGTATTCTCAATACCAAAGCTAAAAAGGAGGGAACCCTGAGCCAGCGCGTGAGATAGCCCCGTGGCGATAAGCACATGCGAGGCTTTCAACGCCCTTGAGGTACACGCTGAGCCGCTGGTGACCGCCACCCCTTGGCTATTTAACAACATCAGCATGGCTTCGCCCTCGATAAACTCCACACAGAAGCTGGCATTTCCCGGAAGGCGATGCTGGGGGTGGCCGGTAACCACCACGTGGTCAATCTTAGCCGGCAGTTCCGTCAGCAGGCGGTCGCGAAGTTGCGTAACACGCTCTACTTGAGCTACCATGCTGGCTTTAGCTAGTTCCGCTGCTTTACCCAGACCGACAATGGCGGGGACATTCTCCGTGCCGGCGCGCCGCCCGCCCTCCTGCACGCCACCATCAAGGAGGGGTATAATACGCACTCCCTTCCGCACCCAGAGGGCGCCAACTCCTTTTGGACCATAAAACTGGTTCCCGGCCAGGCTTAAAGCGTCTACTCCCAGCTCCTTTACGTCAACCGGAATAGTCCCTGCCGTAGCCACGGCATCAGTATGGAAGGCTATGTTATTCTCCCTGGTTATTTTGGCAATCTCTTGTATCGGCTCTATGGTACCTATCTCACCATTGGCATGCATGATGGATACCAGCACGGTGTCCTTCTTCAAGCTCTTACGCACATCTGCCGGGTCAACCACTCCGTACTTATCTACCGGAACCAGGCTCAGCTCAAAGCCCCATTTCTCCAGGGTTCTGGCTGAGTGCAGTACCGAGAAATGCTCAACAGCCGAGATTACCACATGCTTGCCTTTATTCTGTTGTGCCAGCGCCAGCCCCTTAATGGCGAAATTATTGCTCTCAGTGCCGCTGCCGGTGAAGATTATCTCTTCGGCCTTGGCCCCAATAAGCTGAGCCACCTGGGCTCGGGCAGCTTCCATGGCTTCCCGTGCCACATCTCCCCAGTTATGGAGACAGGATGGATTGCCAAAAGCCTCCCCCAGGTAAGGCAGCATCGCCTCACGAACCTCGGGGAGAAGCGGGGTGGTAGCGGCATTGTCTAAATATACCATCCTCATATCTATCTGCCCTTATTCCCTAATTCTATCACCTGGCATTGCCACTCGTTCATATTCGCTTGACTCTCCCGTCAGCTACTCATTTTCATTGAGTAGTAGATAATTATAGCCATACATATAGTATGGCACAAATTTATTATTGAGATATACGACATATGTCACATTTTGGCTATGCTTATCAAATTTAGTGATGTTATGAGGCATAAAGCTATCATACCTCTAGATAAATTAGAAAAGGATAGGAGTACCTCCCATAATGATTCTTATATAGGACATGTTCTCCTGAAGTTGCTGATGAAATCTTGCACCTTATCCTCGGGCAACCCCAATCGACACAAGGTATGCCGCACTAATTCTATGCTGGCTTCAAGCTCAGGCTGGACGAGTTCAGAAGCCCCCCGTTCCCGCAAGAAATCAAACTCAAAATCACTATGAACACGGGCTACCACATCCAGCCGGGGATTGATACGCAAGGCATGGTCAAGAGTAAGCCTAGCTGCCGTAGGGTCAGGCATGGCAATTAGCAAAAGGGCTGCCTCTGTGAGCCCTGCCTTGGAAAGCACTTCCCGATTACCCGCATCTCCATAAATACAGGGAATTCCCTGGTCCCGGAGTCTGGAGATAACTGCTGGGTCAAGGTCAATAACCAGGTGTGGTATTTCCAACTGCCTCAGCATCTGAGCCACATTGCCACCCACCCGACCGTGACCACAAATAACCACATGGTCAGAAATCCTGGCTGCCTTCTCAACCGATTGCGACACATCGTCTGCCATGAGTGGCCTCAGCCCCCTCGCCTGGGTCAACCTGGTGCTGAGCTTGATTGTTAAGCCGTAGATAAAGGGGGTGAGAAGAATAGAGACCATAGCGCTGGCAAGGAGCAGCGAATATAAGCGCTCCGAAATGACCCCTACCCCTAATCCCAGCTCTGCCAATACGAAGCTGAATTCTCCAATTTGTATCATCCCAGCGCCGACTAGTGGTATTGTCTTGCCTCTATAACCGAAGAGCCTAGCCGTAGCAGAGCAGATAAGAAACTTGCCTAAAATAATCGTCAGCACTATTACAATAACAGTGGTGATATTTTCTGCCGCAAAAGATAGGTTAATGAGCATCCCCAGTGACACGAAGAAAAGTGCCGAGAAGATATCGCGCAGGGGAATCATATCACCAAGCACCTGATGAGCGAAGTCAGATTCACTGATAATGAGACCGACGGCAAAAGCGCCCAAAGCTGCCGACACGCCAAAGTAGTAGCCACCAAAGGCGCCACCAAAACACAGCACGGCGCTGGAAAGGACAAACAGCTCCCTGGAGCCTCGTCCCGCCACATGCTTTATGAACCAGGGCACTACCCATATCCCGAGGATGAAGAGCAAGGCGAGGAATACCCCGGCTTTAAGAACTGCCAGTCCCAGTATGGCGGGCAGGTTCTCTCCCGCCCCGCCTAGTGCTGGCAAGATGAACATCATAAAAGCGGCAGCAATGTCCTGTATCAGGAGGATCCCGACCATCACCCGACCGTGTACTGATTCCAATTCCCCCCGATAGGTAAGCATCCCGATTACTACCATCGTGCTGCTGATGGCAATCAGAAAGCCGAAGATTACCGCCTCGCGAAGTGACCATCCGAGAAGAGCAGCGACACCTATTCCCAATCCGGTGGTAACTAAAAGCTGAAATATGCCGCCCCCAATGGCAACCTTCTTTACCCGAAGTATCTCTCGCAGCGATAACTTTATCCCAATGGTAAAAAGAAGCAGCACAACCCCGATAGCAGCCAGAACCCTGATTTCACCCGATTCCTGAATTAAGCCAAGAGCATGGGGACCAATAACGACACCGGCTAAGAGGTAGCCGATAATAGGAGATTGCTTCAAAAAACGGGCGGCCAGCCCCCCAGCCAAAGCTGCACCCAACACGATGGCCATGTTCATTATGAGATTAAACTCATCCAGCACTCTTGGTATACTCCTGTTCTTAATAAGGTTATTTAGGCCGCGTCAATAATCGCATAGCTGATTATACCCATAGCTAAAATAAGGAACCAAAGCCCGCATTCTTGACTTCCATTTCCATCCCCCCTTCAGAAACAGCGGGAAGGCTCCAGCCATGTTGCGTCCCTCTCTTCAGACAGCTAATAGGAAGGACTCTACTGTTGCGCTAGTCTCCTGCCCAGTTCAAATGCATCCGATAGTGCCGTCGGGTGCTCCTTAATCTCACCTCTCTTATCCACACCACGGACGAGAAGTTCATCAACATACTTGACGCCAATGGATTTGAAGAAGTATTGCACCGTTAATATCGAACCATCAAACAATTTCTTGCCTCTGGTAGCCCCGACACCGATAAACGCGCCCCTTCTCGCCGAATTGGGTAGATTCTGCTTGAGAACGTATTTTCTGGCCCATAGCGCCTGGGAACGGTCGATGAGCGCCTTAAGCTGGCTGGTAAGCCCGTAGAAAAATATCGGCGAGGCAACTATTACACCGTCAGCCTTGAGGAGCTTGGGGTATATGTCATCCATATCGTCTCTTATGACGCAATTGCCATCCTTCAGGCAGCCATAGTATTCCCGGCAGGGGGCTACATTGAGCTTATCCACGATGAGCTTCTCGACCTCTGCTCCCTGACTCTGTGCCCCTTGCAAAGCCTCGTCCAACAGTAGGTCGGTATTACCTTTTAGCCTCGGGCTTCCCATAATCCCCAGAACTCTCAATCATACCTCCGGTAAAAAGCTAACCTCTCAACATCACAATGGGGTCTTACCCGCCATCTAAGCCCTAATTCTATAGCGCTTATCCCGAGTTTTCAAGGCTAAAATTGCGCCGGGGAAACCGAGAATTCACAAGTCATACCGGTCCCTCAGCACCTGTGAGAGTTCCTGCAGGAAGATAAACGCTCTCTCAACAAGCCTTTCCTCAATGCTGGCAACCTGGCCCTTCTCTATCATCCGGCCGGCTGTCTCACCGACTGCACCGACCTGACCTATGTTTTTGAGGCAACACCTGGCGGGTGCCACCAGCGCCTGCTCCGCAATCTGCCTTGGCGATAAACCAGCGTTTTGTGATACCACCTCCCAGTAACCAGCAAGCCGCTCGGCCAGCGTTTCCGGTGTCTCCGCGTCCAGATTTGTGGAGTCAGTGGGCACAATACCCCAGGAGATAATGCCACCATTCCTCAGAAACTCGGCCACCGTGCCGGCGTATCCCTTGGGCATGAGCTCCATTTGATAGGCGTCAAAGGATAAGATTTCAATCCCTAACTCCAGCAGGTAAGGTAACCCGACATTGGCACATAGATGCAATGCCTTGGGGCCTTCCAGTCCCTGCAGGAAATTCCAGTAGTCCTTTTTGGCCTGGACATCACTATAGCCCGATAGGCCGCTGAACACCCATCCCAACCCGGGCTCATCTAGCCAGACAAAGGCATTGCGGTTCTTCTGGCTAAGCTCCCGATACTGGATGTTGGCTTTCCGCTGAATGAAGTCAAACAGGATAGTCTTTACCCCCTCATGGTAGATAATTGGCTTGGTGTTTTCATCCATGACCTTGAAACCAAAGCTTACCGGCCCGGTCAGCTGCCCCCTGATGGCAGGGTAACTCTGGAGCTCCTTCTCCAAGAACCGATGATAGACTACCGAGTAGTCCCGACTCAGCGCAAAGGTCTCCGCCTCCCCCATCTTTTGAGAGTAACCCTCCAGTTCCTCCTCAAACATGGCAGTATCAAGGCTGATTTTCTCATTCTCGTGGTCAACAACTATCCCGGGAAAGTTCTGGGAGGTCTGGACATACATATCCTCATAAAAGCTAACCTTGGGGAGCTGCGGCCAAAAGGGAATATCCAAGCCGAGGGCAAGCTCAAGGGCTTTCTCGACATCGGTATGGGGCATAATACCCATGGCCGTGGTTCTACACCCTGCATCCAGTTCCATGTTAACTCCGGTCGGATTGGTGCCTCATTTTAGCCAGAACCCAAATGATGCTACGCTAGCCCCAACATAGTATAACTAGTATCGGCAAGATTTACGAGGGTTTGAAGCTATTTCTTCACTATGGGGCTATGATGCCGCGGTAACGTGGGCTACGCAGGCCAGCAGTGGAGCGGGAGACCGGGCTCGAACCGGCGACAACCTGCTTGGAAGGCAGGGACTCTGCCAACTGAGTTACTCCCGCAAAAGCGTATCTATTTTACGCCCCAAATCCCCCTGTTGTCAAAAGGAACGTTCTCCCGCCCAATAATCAACTGGAGGATGGTCGGTAGGTAATCTCGGTCTAATGATAGAAACAGCAAGCCCTTGACAGCCGGTAACTAGGGGGTTAACATAGCCCACAGAGCTGTGCAGGAAACCCCGGTTAAATCATTAAAGAAAAGAGCTTACTGTGGTGGAAGCCTTAAGAAAATTTGAGGAAGCTATTGAAACCTATACCCGCCCGGCAACGTTCCCGGTGGCGATTAAGCTACTGAGTAGTGAAGCTGACATCCCGCAAGGGGTTGAAAGAGCGAGCAAAGTCTTCGGGCACAAGGTTAATGTATGCCAGGGATGGGCTCTGGCAAGGTATAATGGTAAGGCGGTGGCGATGCTGGAAGATGACATTGTTTGTCCGGTGGTGATTATTGCCCTAGGGCTAGCCGCGCCGCCAAGGTTCTGGTCGGAGGGAAAGCTATATTTGGGATGGTACACCGAAGACCCAGAAGTAGCCGCCGAGATAGCCAGTACCATGCCCAGCTTTCCCGTAGGGGAATATATAGGTCTGGTAACAGCCCCGGTCAAGTCTTGCGATTTTGAGCCGGATATGGTCATGGTCTACTGCAATCCACTACAAGCGCTGCGCCTCATTCAGGCAGCACTTAGCCAAGAGGGCGGTCGTTTCCCCTGTCATCTATGGACCCGTGGTCTCTGTGCCGATGTCCTGGTTCCAGCTCAACAAACCGGTAGATGCCAGCTTGGCATACCCTGCGGTGGGGACAGGAACTATGGTCACACTTCAGCCGATGAGGTTGTCTTTGTCACTCCTACTGCCAGATTGGATGAAGTAGCCACCGGGTTAAAACTTTTGGCTGAACACGGCCACTCGTTACCGACAGTCCGCTATCTTGACTTCGAACCGGTACAACGGGAACAGTATCGAAAATTACGAGACATGCTATAAGATTGGCACCAACTGAATTAGGCGGGGGTGAGATATGACCACCGAGATACCATTGTAGGCATGTTAAATACTGAAGGCGGCACATTTGCCGAGAACTTGTAATTGGCTATTGACATTAGCGTAAGAAAGATTTATCATTCATACTCACGAAAGGAGGTGAACTGATGCAAGCATACTGTGTGAAATGCCGCGCCAAAAGGGAAATGAAAGATGCTAAGAGCATAATCATGAAGAATAAGAAGCCGGCAACTCAGGGTGTATGCCCCGTATGTGGCACCAAGATGTTCAGAATTGGTAAGAGTTAAGGCTGATATTACTGATATTAGAATTGCTAGAAAGGCTGGGTACCTGGACGCGGATATCCAGCCTTTCGGTTACGCCTACCCATTACCCAGCATTCAATCCTAACCGAACTACCGCATCCGCCATTGTTTGAGGTATTGGATTACTTCGTCATCACTAATGTCACGCCAGTAGCGGTAAAAATCGGATACATAGAATTTCGGCAGGTAGCTGGTAGCGACGGTTACCACTTTATCAGCGACCTTGTCCAATTGCTTTACGGCTAGCGCCGAAGCGCAGGGTACCGCGACAACTACTTCCTTCGGTCGACGATGGCGTACTGATTCCACTGCCGCCATCATAGTGATGCCTGAAGCGAGTCCATCATCTATGATTATCACTATCCTACCACTTACTCTAACCAGCGGACGGTCTCCTTTGTAGAGTAGGCTGCGTTGCTTAATCTCAGCCCTCACTTTGTTAGCCTCATACTCCACCTGTTGCCGACTCAAGCCAATCTCTTTTACCGCTTCTTCACTGAGGATAATAGTTCCATCATCGGCAATGGCGCCAAAGCCCGCCTCGGGATTAAGAGGCACGGGGATTTTACGACAAATAATCAGTTCAAGGTCAGCTTTAAGGGCGCTAGCCACCTCCAGCGCCGCCGGTACACCCCCGTTAGGGATAGCCAGCACAACGACAGGCTGACCACTATATTCACTCAGCTTCTCGGCCAACCGCCTGCCCGCATCCTGTCGGCTCTCAAAAATAACTTGTGGTGCGCCCAACTAAGTAATCACTCTCCTTATTGACATATTCTAGCCTAATTTATCCACAGGCGCAAAATACCTTGTCATTCTCAATCAAAGCTTCCTTCACTAAAGATGTCTATACTGGACTGGTTTATATGTGGTATGATTAGGAGCAAAATCTACTTTACGGGAGAGACCATAGATATTTAGGATAAGGATATGAGCATTCTCAGAGGCTTTTTCTCGGGAGTTTTTAGCTTCCTGCTGGTCATTACTCTATTCCTGCTGGGTATTGCCATCACCATAAATGCCACCATTCTTAATCCAGACTTTGTTATCGAAGAGATTGATAAGCTTGACGTCTACCCGATAATAACCGACCAGGTCAAGGCTCAAATACCCTTAGAAGAGCCTTATCTGACTCAACTCCTGGATGGGTCCCTCGCCGAACTTGAGCCCTGGTTTCAAGACCAGACGACCACTGTTATCAATGATGGCTTTGCTTACCTCAAGGAAGGCAAGGAGCTCAATCTGGTCATTGACTTAGAACCAGTCAGGTCTAACCTCAAGGCAACTTTAAGGGAGTATATCCTTGCATCACCACCACCGGAGCTAGAGGGAGCCTCCGAGAGCCAAATAGAAGCTTTCCTGCCTATAGCCTATGCCGAAATTGATAACCTGATACCACCAAGCTTTGAAATCAACCAAAATTCTCTAGGCCCGGAGATAATGGCTCCGCTGGAACAAGCCAGGCAAATTATCGGTTATATCGGTATCGGCTATAAAGTGCTGATTGGGCTGGTTTTACTATGGAGCCTGATTATAGCCTTGATACACTGGTGGCGGGTAAAGCCTATCTGCCGTTCCATCGGCATAGCTTTCACTACCGGCGGTCTCATTAGTTATTTAAGCACCCTGACGGTTAGCCAATTTACCGGTCAGGTAACCAAAATCAATATGCCCACTGAGCTTCAGACGAAGTTGCCCCAACTATTCAGCGATTTTGTCGCCCCCCTGCAAATATATGGCATCGTGGTTTTGGCGGTGGGGATAGGGCTAATCGTTCTCTCCATCGTACTCAAGTCTACCGCCGAGTAACACCCTGAGCATGCCCAGGCTGCGCTCCAATACCGGGAGAGGTTCATAAAGGGGCAGAGGATTGAATAAGGAGAACAAGTCTTCTTGAAAGGAAGTTTTAGAGGGGCGAAGCCCCTCTTTTTAATATCCTTCCCCTTCTCCTTTGAAGGAGAGGGGGATACAGGGGGTGAGGTAGATAAACAACTTCACCTCCTATTCCCGTTGACGAGTCTTGTCTACATGCTATACTTGTGCTAAATAATCAGGTCGGGGGTAGTCATATGACACCACGAAAATCAGCCAAGACAGAGCCTCAAATTCTGGAAATGCCGTCACAAAAGATGGCAGTGGTCTATGCCAAGGGTGCCCCGGATAAGGTCTTCTCTGAGGTCATGCCAGCACTCTACGGCTCGGTTTACACGCTAAAGTTTGACCTTAAGAAGAAGGGGCTGCCCACCTTCAAAGTCAGCGGACTCCGCGCCCGCTATCCTAATGCCCCCCTCGTCCCCAAGGAAGAATGGACACATATTATCGGTTTGCCTATCCCTGAGGATACCACCTCGCTACCCCAGAAAGTCCCGGACACTGAGGTCAAGATTGAGACCTGGGAATATAGCACCGTAGCCCAGATTCTTCACCTTGGGTCTTATGACCAGGAGGATGCCACCGTTGAGCGCCTGCACCGATTCATTGCAGAAAACGGCTGCGAGATAGCCGGTGCCCACGAAGAAGAATATCTCACTAGCCCCGACGCCAAAGTCATCAAAACGCTCATCAGGTATCCGATAAAGAAGGCAGGGTAAGAATTAGATGTCCGAAAAGAAGGGCGGATTCCGCAAAATCAGCGATGAGGCGGTACGTGAAAAGACCGGCAAGGGCTGGGCAGAATGGTTTTGTAATGGTCGGGGTGAGAGGACTTGAACCTCCGACCTCATGGTCCCAAACCATGCGCGCTAACCGCCTGCGCTACACCCCGCCGCTCAAGTATAGCAATGCACCTACTACTGGTCAAGCTGGGAGGCAGTGCGGACAAGAGAAACCCTGAGCATTATTAAAAGCACCCCTGGAGCGACTCGAACGCTCGCACCCAGCTCCGGAGGCTGGTGCTCTATCCAACTGAGCTACAGGGGCAACTACCTAATAATAACCTACCACGAATGGTGAAGCAACAAACGGCTATTACCTTACGGTATGGATGGTGTGTCTTATTAAGCGTATCTTACAATTAGATACAACCAGCATAGAGCGACCACCATGAGCATAGGCGGGAGTGCATATTTGAGGAATCTCCCCCAACCAATGGGATAGCCCTCCTTCGCCGCAATAGCGGTCCCCACCACATTAGCTGAGGCGCCGATAGGGGTAGCATTACCACCAATGTCGGCGCCTAGGGCTAAAGACCAGCTTAATGTCCGCAGGTCGAAACCATGAACCTGCGAAAGGTTGGCAATTACCGGTACCATAGTAGCCGCAAAGGGAATATTATCTACTATTGCCGAGGCAAAGGCAGAGACCCACAAAATGATAGGTATCACCAGCCGCAGGCTCCCCCCCGACATATCCGCGATATACCCGGCCAATATGTCCAGTACTCCGGTTTCCTCCAGTCCCCCCACCACAATAAATAATCCGATAAAGAAAACCAAGGTGCGCCAATCTACCCTTTTAATTATAGGTAAAGCCATCCTGGTAGCGGCAAGCAGGGTCAGCGCGGCGGCAATAACGCCGATTAGCGCTACCGATATCCCGGTTTGGGCATGGGTAACTATTAAAAGCACCACCACGATGAAGATAGCCGTATTTATCTTAAACAGGCGAGGGTTAGTAATGGCTTCCCCAGGCTCAGGATACCGCTTAAGAGGAATAGTAGTATTGCTGGAATGAGAAGAGGTAAGGGTCTTACGGAAGACCAGATAGAAAAAGCCCAAAGTCAAAAGCATCCCTGCCCAGGCAATGGGACCGGTGTTAACCGCGAAGTCAGCGAAAGTATAACCAAAAGCAGTCCCTATGATTATATTAGGCGGGTCACCAGACATAGTGGCACTGCCTCCAACGTTGGCGGCAAAAATCATGGCAATTATCATGGGAACCGGGTCAAATTTCAGCAGGCGAGCCAGCTCAATGGTCACCGTAGTTAGAAACAACAATACGGTGATGCTATCAATGAACATTGATAGAAAGCCGGAGAGCAGCATAAAGGTAATCAAGATTGGAACAGCCTGATAGTTGACCAGCTTGGCCACATAAAGGCACATCCAGCGGAAGAAGCCCACCTCACCCAATCCCTCCACCATAACCATCATGCCGCCAATGAACACAATGGTCTGCCAGTTTACGCCGTGGGATATTACATGTTCCTGCCCCGGTACCCAGAACCTGAATTGAGCAAGTTGCCCAAGATTTAAAACACTGGCAACCGCCTCCGGGCTCTTTAAGATAATAAGAAAGACGACTATCATGGTGAGGGCAGCACCAAGCAGGGCTGGAATAAAGCGATGCACCTTGCCGATTATAATCGCAATAAACATCACGGCGAAGATAACAATGGCAAGGACTTGGCTTAATATCATCTTTTACTCAAAATTAGCCAGAGATACAGATAAAAACTAGGTTATTATAACAAAAACCGTCTCCATATCCAAACGAGTAAGTCTATTCCCGGTGGAACATAAGTCCTGAATTCGGCACCAGAGGTTCAACCCAAACCTATGCCAGAGGTGAATAAAGCGTAGGCACCCAAACTATAGAGCCCGATTAGGGCGAGGGCATACCAACTAATGACGATGAAGGTTTTACGCTTTTGCCCAAAGCGAAGCCCAACCAGAACGACAGCGCTCATTACTATTGTCACCAACGCCGTGATAAGATGGACGCTTGATACCGAGGAGAGAATAGACCCTTGAATATAAAAAAGGTCAACCGCAAAAATAATGGCAATATTAAACATATTGCTGCCCAGTATATCGGCGACCGCCATATTTAGCGCCCCCAGACGGAGAGCGGCGATAGTAACCACCAGCTCGGGCATTGAGGTAGTAATAGCCAGAAATAAACTGCCCACAAAGCTGGCATCCCAACCGGTGTTCCGGGTAATCTCATCACCAATGAATGATAGCCATATTCCCGCGCCAATAACTGCCATTGCTGCCAGTGAAAATCTGAAATACACCGTCCTCAGCGGAACCTCCGCATACCGGGGTGAGGCAACCTCCAGCGGTGGCAGCTGGCGCCGGCGCTCAAAGTGAACCATCCCCCCCATCCCCACTAAATACAGGATGATGATGACAATGCTGGGGATGCCCACCCACCCCAGGGCTAATCCCGAAAGCCCTTCCCCAACCAGGATACTGCCACCAGCGATAGCCACAAGCAATATCCCCAAGCTCGCCGATACCACATGTCTTAAGCTTACTTCACTCAAAATAGGAGTGGGGCGATGTAAGATATCTAACACCGCAAGGATAACGAGATTGAAAAGGCAACTCCCGAAGAGAGTGCCCAGGGCTAAATCAGGGAGCCCGACTAAGGCTGCCGAACTTATCCCGGTGGCCAGCTCAGGAACAGAGGTAATGGCCGCCAGAAGCACCAGGCCTATCCATACCCCACCTAAACCCGTCTTCTCACCAATAGCATCCCCATATCGGGCTAGCCTGGTCCCGGCAAATAATATAATGGCGACAACCAGCAGAAACTTTAACCAAACCAAAAATTGAGGCTCCTAGTGATGAATAGTATGCAGTAAGCATACTATATAAGGAGTAATCCCGTAAAGCATACGAGGTAATTACTAAGGCCAGCCGGAGAGGTGTCCACATAGCTCATAGCACCGCCTACTTTACCGTAACCACCCCTCTCGGTTCGCTGACCGCCTCTCCAATGATAACCGCGTCCTCCACACCAGCTTGACGCAGCCTACTTAGTAGCCGCTCCGCTCCCCCCGGACTTAAACAGATTAGCAGACCGCCGGAGGTTTGCGGGTCAAAGAGGATATCCTGCCTATAATCAGGCAACTCTTTATTGATTTTCACTGCCGGGGCATAAAATTCCCGGTTTCGTTGTAAACCGGCCGGGCAGAATCCCCGCTTAGCCAGCTCGCCCGCCTCCGGAAAGAACGGGATAGCAGTAAATTGGAGGTTAATGCCTACCTGACTGTTTTGAGCCAGCTGGACAGTGTGACCCAGAAGCCCGAAACCAGTGATGTCAGTACAGGCATGGACCCCTACCTCCATCATCAGCCCTGAAGCTTTATCATTCAAGGTTGCCATACACTGGGTAAGCCTGGCTATTGTCCCCTCGTCAACCGCTCTGGCTTTCACCGCCGTGTTTATGATGCCGGTTCCCAATGGCTTGGTAAGTATAAGCTTATCCCCTGCCTTGGCCCCGGCATTGGTCACCAGCCGCTCAGGGTGTACGGTACCAGTAACCGCAAGACCATACTTTAATTCGGCATCGTCGATACTGTGTCCCCCCACCAGAACCACTCCTGCCTCACGCATCTTATCCACCCCACCCCTGAGGATATCCTTCAAGACCGAGATATCCAGCAACTCCGTGGGAAAGCAGACGATATTCATTGCCGTCAGTGGCTTACCCCCCATGGCGTAAACATCACTTAATGCGTTGGCCGTCGCAATCTGACCAAACGTATACGGGTCATCAACTATCGGCGTGAAGAAATCGACAGTCTGAATGAGAGCCAAATCATCGGTTAACTTGTAGACGCCAGCATCATCCAAGTTCACCATACCCCGAATCACATTCGGGGCAGACATCAAGGGCAAATCACTTAAAGCTTTGTCTAGGTCTCCCGGACCTAATTTGGAAGCTCAACCGGCCCCACGAACACTTTCGGTCAGGCGCGGTTCTGTCCTCTTATCCATTCGGCGCCTCCGTTACTGAAATAGAGATTAGCCATCGGCTTTGTTTAACATTGTAGCGTTTCAGCACTAAAAGAGCAAAGTAGTGAGGCCAATAAATAATCTTCAAAGTGGTGATTTTGAAAGTGAGCCCCAATGTAGTAAAATTAGCCTAAATGAAAAGCATATTTCGCCATCTTCCCAGTGTTGACCGGGTGTTTGCTGACGAACGGATGAAGCAACTTGAGCAGACCTATCCCCATAGCTTGCTTTTAAACTTAGTCCGCCAGCACCTTGAACACAATCGTCTATCCATTGCGGCGGGTAATGCGTGCCCCTCCTTTGATGAGATAGTAGACGCCGTTTGTGACCAAGCACGCGCCTTAGCCACACCCAGCCTGCGCCCCCTAATTAATGCCAGTGGCGTCATACTCCACACCAACCTGGGTCGTGCTCCCCTCAGTAAAGAGGCCATAGCCGCTATGGATACCGTTGCCCGCGGTTACTGCAACCTGGAGTTTGACCTTGACAGTGGCCGGCGGGGTTCCCGCGATACTCATATTGAGTCGCTGCTGTGTCAGCTGACCGGGGCTGAGGCGGCACTAGTGGTAAACAACAATGCCTCGGCGGTGCTGTTAGCCCTTACCGCCTTAGCTAAAAAGAAGGAGGTAATCGTTTCTCGAAGTCAAGCGGTGGAGATTGGCGGTGGCTTTCGCATTCCCGATGTAATGCGCCAGAGCGGGGCGAAGCTAATTGAAGTGGGAACTACCAACTGTACCTACGTTAATGACTATGAGGTAGCCATTAACCCACGAACCGCCGCCTTAATGCGGGTTCACTCCAGCAACTTCCGACTAATGGGTTTCACTCATTTTGTTACCCTTGACGAATTGGTAACGCTTGGTAACCAACATGACCTGCCGGTATTTGATGACCTGGGAAGCGGCTGTCTCCTGGACACGACTGGGTTTAGGCTTGACTCAGAGCCCATGGTTCAACAAAGCATTACTTCTGGTGCCAGGCTGGTCCTCTTTTCCGGGGATAAGCTTATGGGTGGTCCCCAAGCCGGGATTATCGTCGGTAGGAAGCAGCTTACTGACAAGTTAAAGAAACACCCACTGGCTCGAGCGGTGCGTATTGACAAGATAAGACTAGCCGGTCTAGTCGCCACCTTAGTTCACTACCTAAAGGGGGAAGCGGTAAGTAAAATCCCGGTATGGCGTATGATTTCGGCACCACTGGATGAGATTGAACGGCGCGCCCGCACCTGGGCTCAGGCTATTGATGACCTGGCTCAAGTGATTGACGGGGAGAGCATGATTGGGGGTGGCAGCCTACCTGGGGGTACCCTGCCCACGAAACTCGTCGCCATCGGCAAAGAGAGTAGCCGAAAAGGCAAAAACACGGCGCAAACCCTGAGTCAAAGACTGCGGCGCCAGCAAATACCTATCGTGGGGCGGATTAGCGACAACGTGTTACTCCTTGACCCGCGCTCTGTGCTTCCCGAAGAAGACCAGATTGTGCTTCAAGCCCTCCCCGACTTAGCCACCATCTTGAAGCACACCTAATAGCAGTCGACACAGTAAGCGGAGGGCAACTATGTTTGTGCTGGGCACCGCCGGCCATATCGACCACGGCAAGTCGAGGTTAGTGCAAGCTCTAACCGGGATAGACCCTGACCGACTACGTGAGGAAAAGGAGCGGGGCATGACTATTGACCTTGGCTTCGCCTGGCTAAAGCTACCCAGTGGGCAAGAGGTGGGGATTGTTGACGTCCCCGGACATGAGCGGTTCATCAAGAACATGCTGGCGGGAGTGGATGGCATTGACCTCGCCCTCCTTGTCGTTGCAGCCAATGAAGGGGTGATGCCCCAAACCAGAGAGCATCTGGCCATTCTGGACCTGCTCGGCATACAGCGAGGCATCGTAGCTATCACTAAAAAGGACATCGTGGATGATGAGTGGCTGAGCTTAGTCAAGATGGATATAGAGCAGCTAATGGCACCAACTACCTTATCCCAAGCCCGGATTATTGCCACCTCGGCCGTAACTGGTGACGGCTTACCCGACCTGGTTGCAGCGATTGATAATCTTCTAAGCTCTACTCAACCGAGAGAGGATTTGGGACGGCCAAGGCTACCCATAGACCGAGTGTTTACCATCACCGGCGCCGGCACAGTAGTCACCGGCACCTTAATTGACGGCTCGCTCACGGTAGGACAGGAGGTAGAAATTGTTCCCCCCGGTCTGAAGTCACGCCTGCGGGGGTTACAGACACATAAAGCCTCAATCAATAAGGCGACTCCGGGGAGCAGGGTTGCTGCCAATTTGGTCGGTATTGCCACTTCACAACTACAGCGCGGGGATGTGCTCACTAAGCCCGGTTGGTTAATACCTACCATGATGCTCAGTGTTAAGCTCCGCCTGCTGCCATATCTCAACCGTCCCCTACGACATAGTACTACCGTGAGTGTTCACACCGGAGCTACCGAGGTAATGGCTAAGGT